>UEXW01000110.1_pt1 | contig 49128 bp, 42 predicted proteins | sample 4301151 | NCBI WGS metagenome assembly UEXW01 (sample SAMEA4773176, study PRJEB27434) | metagenome | biome: 2259; feature: agricultural soil; material: soil | place: USA | collected 2014-09 | depth 0.25 m | reverse complement strand
TCCTCCTCCACCATAGCCTCCGCCACGAGAGCCCCTGCCACCCATTCCACCGAACAAGAACATGTAGAAAAGCAGCCGGCGCAAAGGTGGAACCGCCAACACGATAACAGCCAGAATGAGGAGCGCAACGATCCCGCCCGGCGAGATGCCTGGGTTGCCGGGTGGCTGGCTTACCGGCTCGATGCGCCGCGGTTGCGAGGTCGTGATCTCAACACCCGCATCTTTCGCGATAACATCGACGACGCGCGAAGTCAGCAGGCTGACCGCGCCATCATAGTCCCCGCGTTTCAAGTACGGAACCGCTTCCCGTCCGAAACCGCCAACCTTCCCATCCGGAAGAATGCCCTCCAGTCCGTAGCCGACATTGATGTAATACTGGCGATCCTGCACCGCTAACAGAATCAGGACACCACGATCCTTGCCTTTCTGGCCGATGCCCCACTTCTGGTAGAGATCCACAGCGTAATCGAAAATCGGCACGCCATCGGTGGACTTGACCGTGACTACCACCACCGAAGCCTGTGCCTTATCGAGCACCTGCCGGCACATCTCTTTCAACTGCGTAATTGTGGACGGACTCAATACGCCGGCAAAGTCATTGACGCAATCGGTGGGCTTCAGGGATGCAACGGGCTCCGCGGTCGCCACAGCAGCCAACGCAAACACGCCCGCAAGAACGAGCAGCCATGCCACAGAGCGTCGCATCGCGAAAATTGTATCTGAAACCCAGAACTGGGTTGCGAGCGTCGGGCGTGCGAGTACCGCTTAGGATGTTCCGAGTTGTGAGTGCCGAGTGAAAGCTGAAGCATTCTCGAATGATGAACTGGACAGTCGCGCCAGATGAACTGTCGCTGAAGTTCGAAGCGGGTCTTGCTCAGTCCTCGGTACCAGGTACTCGGCACTCTCTTAGAATCGTCGCAGAAACTCCACGACTTGCTGTTCTGCCCAGCGCCCGTCGTACCCGTTCGGATCAGCGAGAAATGAACAATGACCTCCGTCGGGCGCCTCGATGAAGGTTAGGTTCGGATTCGCAGCGATCTTCCGGCGAGTTTCCGGAAGGAGGTGAATGAACGGATCGTTTGCCGCGTGCAGAATCAACCCTGGCACTGCGATGCGGTCGACCACATTGGATGCGGCCGCACGCGCATAGTAATCCACGGCTCCGTCAAAACCGCAGTAGTAAGCGGTCACTCGATCGTCGAACTGGCGCAAAGTCCGCACCCCTCGCAAGCGATCCACATCGAAGTAAGCCGGAAACAACTTCACCTTGTTTCGGAATCGCTGCCGGAGCTTGAGCATGAAATATCCTTCGTAGATCCGGTTCGAGGGAAAATGCAGCGCATCGGCGGAAACAGCTAGATCCATCGCGGGACAGACTGCTGCAACCGCACGAAATTCCGGCGGTGCTTCCCCGCTCCACTCCCCGGCAGTCTTCAACACCAGGTTCCCGCCCATGGAGAATCCCGCCAGCGCAAAACGTGACAATTTATCCCGTTGAATCAGACTGCGCGCGACCGCTGCCACATCGCTCGACAAACTCGAGTTGTAGAGCGTGGGCGCAAGGTGGTCGGTGCCACCACAGTTCCGCTGGTTGACGCGAATCACATTCATTCCCGCCGCCAGTCCCTTCTGCGCAATCCCAATCATGTAGCCCGAATCACTCGATCCCTCCAAACCGTGCAGGAGGATCACGGTCAGGGCGCTACGTCGATCTGCTTGCCAGTGGCAATGACAAAGAACACAAATACCAGGGGCAACTTCGACGAAACGTTCTTCATGAGCAGGGAGAACAATCTTGCGCACCAGGAAGAAGCCGGCCAGAGTCTGCAGATGTCCGCCTCGCAGAAAACGGCGCGGCTTAAAAGGCATAGGCTGGAAAGTGATTTGCTTAGTGCACACACTCTGATTTTAAATAGAGGCGACGGTTTCGTGCCGTCGTGCTTTTGCGCAGGAGCGGATCATGCCCATCTTCGAATACATCTGTCAGGACTGCCATCATGAGTTTGAAGCCCTCGTATACGGTAGCCAGAAGGCCGATTGCCCCAAGTGCCACAGCAAGAAACTGGCCCCGCAACTCTCGACTTTCGCTGTAGCCTCGAAGGGCGGTTCCAGCGCCTCGCCGACGATGGGAGCTTGCGGCTCATGCGGAGATCCGCGCGGCCCGGGCGCGTGCTCCATGCGCGACTTGGACTGAGCCCCGCCAACTGCTTGGTTTTCTTACCCAGCGCCCGTGACTTTCGAAATCCCCACTCGGTGACCGCTGTTACTTTCCCCTTCCGCCGAATATGGGTACCCTCATTCAACTCTTGGGCGATTCGAGGGCTCATGGACCGAAGGCGGGAAACGCGGGTCGACACGGCGCTGCCAGTCCGTATCTGGGGCGTCGACAGCCATTGCCGCCCTTTCATGCAGCTAGCCAGCGTGCGCAACATCAGCAGCCTGGGTGCGGTGCTGCAAAACGTGCGCTCGCGGATCAAGCCGGGCGAAATTCTCGACGTGCAATACGAGGGTCAGAAGGCGCAGTTTCGCGTAGTGTGGGCCGGCAAGCCGGGTACGATCGAAGCCGGCGAAGTAGGTCTGCAGCGTCTGCCGGACGAGCCTTATATCTGGGATGTCGACCCGCTCCGTTGCGCACAATTCCTGGCCGAGGGCTAAATTCGTTCCGGTGTAGCGCGACCGACAGGCGCTCCAAAGAAAAAGCGGAGCAGCCTCTCGCCGCTCCGCCGACGGAACACCCGAGACCTAACACCTGAGCTGATTCCCTACGTTCCTTCCGCCCATCCCGCCAGATACTCTTCCTGTTCCGGTGTCAGCCGATCGATTTTGATGCCCATCGACTCCAGCTTCAGCTTGGCCACGCGCTTATCGAGTTCCGCCGGCACCGTGTAGACCTTCTTCTCGAGTTGCGCATGGTTCTTCACCATGTACTCGACCGAGAACGCCTGGTCCGCAAAGCTCATATCCATCACGGACGGGGGATGTCCTTCGGCCGATGCCAGATTGATCAAGCGGCCTTCGCCCAGCAGGTTAATCTTGCGGCCGTCCTTCATCGAGTACTCTTCGACAAAGTTGCGCGTCGTCCGCTTGGAAGACGCCATCTTCTCGAGCGTGGGGATGTCGATCTCCACATTGAAGTGGCCCGAATTCGAAATGATCGCGCCATTCTTCATGACGTCGAAGTGCTCTTTGGTTAACACGTTCTTGTTGCCGGTGACGGTGCAGAACACATCGCCGATCTTGGCTGCCTCGGCCATCGACATCACGCGGAAACCGTCCATCACTGCCTCGAGGGCCTTGGTCGGATCAACTTCGGTGATGATGACCTCTGCCCCGTTACCGCGCGCACGACTGGCGAGTCCACGCCCGCACCAGCCATATCCGGCTACTACGAACTTCGATCCTGCCAGCAGGAAATTCGTCGCACGGATGATGCCGTCAATCGTCGATTGCCCGGTCCCGTACCGGTTGTCGAAGAGGTGCTTGGTGTCTGCGTCGTTGACTGCAACGATGGGATAACGCAGCACGCCTTCCTTGGCCATGGCGCGCAGGCGAATGACTCCAGTCGTGGTTTCTTCAGTCCCGCCAATCACACCCTCGAGGACATCCGTGCGCTTCGTGTGCAGCACGCTGACCAGGTCCGCGCCATCGTCCATGGTGACATGCGGGCGGTGATCGATAGCCGAAATAATGTGCTGGTAGTAGGTGTCGTTGTCCTCGCCCTTGATGGCGAACACCGGGACGTTGTAGTCGCGGACCAAACTCGCGGCCACGTCGTCCTGGGTCGAAAGCGGGTTGGACGCGCACAGCACCACCTCCGCGCCGCCATCGCGCAGGCAGATGGCCAGGTTCGCCGTCTCGGCCGTAACGTGCAGGCAGGCAGAGATGCGTACGCCCTTCAGCGGTTGGTTCTTGATGAATTCCTTGCGGATGATTTGCAGCACGTTCATCGACTGGTTGGCCCATTCGATGCGCTTCTTGCCCAGGTCGGCCAGATCGAGATTCTTGACGTCGCATTGCACTTGCGTCGGTGTCGTCGACATACCTCTCCTATTGCTGATTGCGGCCAGATTTGAAATGCCGGTCAAGCTTTGAAAGCCAGAATCCACGAACGCCAGGGGAAGGCTCGTGAACCAGAGTTGTAACCGCCGAGTTCGCCGAGCATGTGCGCTCTCGGCGGCCGGTTCGTTAACGTTTCGCGGTCTGCAACACGGGCTCGCGCAATCCAGCTTCGCTCGCCAGTTTGGCAGCCTTATCGGTAGCCTCCCAAGTGAAGTCCGGATCATTGCGGCCAAAGTGCCCGTAAGCCGCAGTCTTGCGATAGATCGGCCGGCGCAGGTTCAGCGACTCGATGATGCCCTTCGGGGTTAACTTGAAGTTCGCCCGCACCAGGTCCGGGATGATGGCCGGATCGACCTTCGCGGTGCCGAAGGTATCGACCAGGATGCTGACGGGTTCCGCCACGCCGATGGCATACGCCAGTTGCACTTCGCACTTGTCCGCCAGGCCGGCAGCCACGACGTTCTTGGCAATGTGCCGCGCCACATAAGCCGCCGAGCGATCGACCTTAGTCGGATCTTTTCCGCTGAATGCGCCCCCACCGTGCCGCCCCATGCCGCCGTATGTATCCACAATGATCTTGCGGCCGGTTAGTCCGGTGTCGCCCATGGGTCCGCCAATGACAAAGCGTCCGGTGGGGTTGATATGGTACTTCGTGTCCTCGTCCAGCAAGTTGCCGGGGATCACCGCCTGGATAACATACTTCAAGATTTCCGAACGAAGCTGATCGTTGCCGACGAGTTCCGAGTGCTGGGTCGAGATTACCACCGCATCCACGCGGAACGGCTTCCCCTGAGCGTCGTATTCCACTGTGACTTGGGATTTGCCGTCGGGCCTAAGGTAAGGACATAGCCCGTTCTTGCGAACTTCGGTGAGGCGTTGGGTCAGTTTGTGGGCCAGCAGAATCGGTGTGGGCATCAGTTCCGGATTTTCATTCACGGCGAAGCCGAACATCATGCCCTGGTCGCCGGCGCCTCCCGTATCCACCCCCATGGCAATGTCGCCGGACTGCTTGTTGATGCTGGAAATCACAGCGCAGGTGTTGCAGTCAAAGCCGTATAGCGCGTTGTCGTAACCGATGGACTGGATCACGCCACGGACCAGCGTCTGGAAGTCGACGTACGCCTTGGTGGTAATTTCTCCGGCAATCACGACCAGTCCGGTGGCAGTCAGAGTCTCGCAAGCGACGCGGCTGATGGGATCTTCCGTCAGGCAGGCGTCGAGAATGGCGTCGGAAATCTGGTCGGCGATCTTATCCGGGTGGCCCTCAGTGACCGATTCCGAAGTAAACAGGTAACGATTTTTTGCTGGCAAATGAGTCTCCTTAGCAACAGCTATCAGGACGTTCTATAAAGGCGGGAAAATCAGCGCACCACGGCCGTCTTTTCGCGCTTTTTTACGGAGCTTGAGGTCCTTAGAAAGCTACCAGAGAAATGCAGGGCGGCGCAATGATTTTGGGCCCAGTTGAGCTGTTCGAGCGCCAGCCGTCAAACTTGCCGTCTGGACGGCATCCCGAGCGGGTCGAATGGCAACCACATTCGCGCAACGCCTATTGCGTCACCGCGGAAGTCTTAGGCGCAGCGCCCTGCAAGCCATCCGCATGAAACCTGAGCGTCTTCACTCTTCCATACTCGCCTTGGGTCGGGAGTTTCTTTCCGTTGAAGAAGAAGTCCAGTGCACCAACATTGCCGGCTTTCACCACAACTTCATTCTTCGCCACGATCAGCTTCTGCGTCGGTGCAACCAGAGTTACTTCGTAAGGCGGATTGCCGTCCACCGTAATGGAGAGCCAGCACTCGTCCGATTCTTCACTGGCCTTCAGCAACACCGCAAAGGTTCCCGGCGTTCCGGCTGGCAAGGTGGTCACAGCCGCGGCTTGCTGCACGGCGCGAGCGGCCGAAGAGAACTGCGAACCCGCGGGCTGCAGGGGGGAGATCGGATGAGTCGACGACGCCGCGGAACCAGTCGAAACATGCCCCAGGGCCGTTCCACCGCTGCTTCCCGGCGCACTTACACCTTCTCGTTGCGGTGGTGGCGACGGCCGATTCTGATTCAGCCGTTGTTCCCGGTGGTAGTAGCTCCAACTGGCAAAGGCCAGCGCAATCAATAAAAGTGCGATGGCGAGAAGTCCCCAGGGAATCGCCGCGGCTGGTTCGCGCTCGCGCTCTTCCCGCACCACATGGATGCGCGACTGCGGCACGGGTTCCGGCGGGTGCTCGGGTTGTTTAACTCCGACCGCCGGGTCCGGTATCACCTTCAGATCCACTCCGCCCACCGCGGTCATGTAATCCGCGATGGCTTGGTCCTCGTCGATGCCGACATGGCGCGCGTACGCGCGAACGAAACCTTTATTGAAGATGCCGCCGGGAAGCTGGTCGAACCTTTCTTCTTCCAAAGCACGCAACAGGCGGGTGCCGATCTTGGTGGTAAGCGCGATGTCGTCGAGCGTGATGCCCTTTTGCTCCCGCTCTTTTCGTAAACGATCGCCAAACGATGCCATGGGACGCTGTCTCCCCAATCCACACATCCGCCTACGGACGCATACTAATCATATGTTAGGCGAGCGGGAAGGTGGTTGTCAGTATCTCTGCAAACTACCGCGCGACCCTCAACCGGGAGCGCTCCCCGTGCGCTCCAAGCGGCCTAAGGCCCTTGCGAACCGTGGCTTTGCGGGTACTTAGTTACTTTAGATCGTTGCCCGGCTTTCTAAGCGACGCATATAATTTGACCACTTTCTCCCGCACAACGAGGGAATCTGTGCATGCCTGAGGCCACCGGAGCCGACCGTAAACGGCAGAGTCAAGAACTGAATATTTTTCACGATGTGGCCAAAGCCCTGACGTCGTCGCTGGACCTCGATTCCATTCTGCAAACCATCATGGAAAAAATGGCGGAATACTTCCGCCCCGACACCTGGTCGCTTCTGATGGTGGATGAGGAACACAACGAACTCTACTTCGCGATCGCCGTCGGAGACGCCGCCGAAGCCCTGAAAGACGTTCGACTGAAAGTCGGAGAAGGGATCGCGGGTTGGGTTGCCAAAAATGGCGAACAGCTGATTGTGCCCGACGTCTACACCGACCCCCGCTTTGCCAAACGCATCGACGAAGTCACCCAGTGGGAAACGCGCTCCATTATCTGCGTGCCTTTGAATTCCAAGCACCGGGTGCTGGGCGTGATTCAGTTGGTGAATGTCGATATGAAGGGCTTCGGCGATCAGGAGATTTTCTTCCTGCAAGCCCTGTGCGACTATGCCGCGATCGCCATCGAAAACTCACGGGCTGTCGAAAAGATTCAGGAACTCACCATCACCGACGATTGCACCGGCCTCTACAACGCCCGTCATCTTTATAAGACGCTCGAAACCGAGGTCTACCGCTCCTCCCGTTTCGGTTACGAATTCAGCGTGCTGTTCATCGACCTCGACCACTTCAAGCAGGTCAACGACACTCACGGCCACCTGATTGGCAGCAAACTGCTGGCGGAGATCGGCTACCTGGTCAAGGCGCAGCTACGCTTGATCGACTACGCATTCCGCTACGGCGGCGACGAGTTTGTAGTTCTGTTGCCGCAAACCGGCAAAGACCAGGCTTTGTATGTAGCCAAGCGTCTGCGCGACGCCCTACGGGCCAGCATGTTCTGCAAGGAAGAAGGCCTGAACCTGAACGTCCGGGCCTCGATCGGACTGGCGACCTATCCTCATGACGCCAAGTCCCCACACGACGTGATTCGCCAGGCGGATGAAATGATGTATCTGGTGAAGAACACGACTCGGGACAATATTGGAATCGCGCAACGCGGAGTATTGAAGTAGGAAGAGCTGTCGGCTGTCAGCTTTCAGCTTTTCCTTCTCAGCTTTCAGCTCTCGGTAGCCCCCATCAACTACCCGCCAGCAGACTTGTTACCTGACTCCGAGCGAAGCGGACGCAGGAAATGTACTTTTTGCTCGCTGGGACCGCCCAGTTCACTTCTGCTTTTCTCTGCGCTGCAACTCAATCGGCTTCTCTGACGCGGGGGCCGCCGAAGGATCCGACTTGAAGGCCACACTGTTCGCGGGCGCATTAGGATTCACGCCGAAATCCCAGACATACAGGTTCATCCCCTCTTTGCCCAGCATCTCCACGACGGCATATTCTCCGTTCGCCAAGCTCTCCGTGGGCGTCAGCTTCACCCAGCCACCCGACATCGGTTGTGCAGTGCTGGGCACAAACTTCGCATCCTGACTGATCTTGCCGTACACAGCAATCTTGATGTCGCCCACGACTCGCTTATCGCCCTTCCCCTCCAGTCGAACTATTCGAAAGCGTTCCGCAGGCGGCAAAGGCTGATCTTCTTTCGCAGAAGTTGTCGGCGGGACTTCCGTCTCCTGCCCCCGATCAATATTGATATAGAGCGAGGGCACGCCGACGTGCGACTGAATCGGGGCATGCTTCCCCGGCAGCTCCACCGTCTGGCGTGCGCTAGCCACTGGATTTACCGCCGCCCGCAGCACATTCCCCTTCAAGTTCTTGTTGACCGCTCCGCCACGCTGGTCGATCGGGGATAGCTCAGGACGGTTCTCGTAGGTATCCAGGAGGAACACCCCGCCCTCCTCCGGCAGCTGCAATCCGGGCGCAACATGGGGCGAGCGTGCCTCTTCGGCCTGCTGATCGGCCGCAAGTTCCTTGTCCAATTCCACGACCTCGGGAGGGGACGCACCTGCGGCGCGATCTTTCTCATATTTCTCGGTCGCCTCCCAGTCCACCATCGACTTGGGCAACTCCTCCCATTCGCCGCGCTCGGCGCTGAGATAGCGAACCCGTTGCCCCTTAAGTTCGTACTTTGTGACCGACTGGTACGACCCATCCTTCAGAATGAGGCGTTTTGATAGTCCCTGTGCGGAGATGTTTCGGGAAGGAAACAGGAAAAGAACCGCGCAAACCGCCAACCAGAACGTACGCGAGACAGGAAGACGCCACATACGCCCAACCCAATCACTCGGATGCAGCCCCCGGTTCGCCAGATGCCTACTCCCCCAGCTTCCAGAATTCTCCCACAAGTCCAACCTTCCGGAACACGGATTCTGCTTCCTGAGCGCTCTTTGGCCTCCACTGCGGGCTCAAGCGATCGCCGTACCACAACCGTGCCAGTTTCCACCCTTGGGCCAGCGTCAGCGTTCCGCCTCTAGGCCGTCTCCATTGTTCGCACCATCGGTCCACGTGCTGTTCCGACCGGAACAAAAGCATGGTCTTTCAGGTGAAAACAACGTCCTTGTACCACTCCCGGGCAGGTACCGCGATGTGGATCAGCCCTTTGCCCGATACCAGGCGCCCGCCCTTTACTTCCACCGGCATTTCGTAGTTGCAACATCCGCAGGAAGCCTCGATGCGCGCATCTTGCCCCAGCATGGCCGGGATGCCCAGGGCATCCCAGATGCAATTCCCAAACCACGACCGTTTGCCAACCTTCACAGGAAATGAAGTTGGAATGCAGGAAAACGGAGCCGCCCGCCAAAGCTCGCCGTTCTCCTGCAACATGAATGCATGGTTCACGCTCAAGCGTGCGAGGCTGGCCCGAATCCGCTTCACCGAGCAATTCAGGCTCTTCGCCATCTCCGTAACCGTCGGCGATTTTTCCCGCTGAATGACATGGCGATATACAAACACCCGGACCCGAGCGTCCCAGTCACTGTCCCGGAGTTTGCGATCAGCGTGCATCTTTGCAGGATTCGACTAATATTCCCGAACTCTCTACCCTGTCATCCTGAGCGGAGTGAGGCGCCAGCCGAACGCAGTCGAAGCACCTTGCGTTTCCCGAGGATGCCACAAACCCGAGAACCCCAGGCTACCCCGTATTGTGCAGCCCCGCCGCGATGCCATTCATGGTTGCCCCAATCGCATAGTCAATTGAGCTGTCCGTCGTCGCTGCACGCTTTCGCCTCAGCAAGTCAACCTGAATCAGGCTCATTGGATCAACATAAGGATTCCGCAGGCGGATCGATCGAAACAACACAGCATTGTTCGCCAGCAACTCAGTTTGCCCCGTAAGGGACAGAATCTGCTTTTTCGTTCGCTCGAATTCTTCATGCAGCATGGTGAAGACGCGGTCGCGCAGACCCCGATCACTCACCAGCCCCGCGTATAGCCGCGCGATGGTCATGTCCGCTTTCGCCATGGCAATCTCCACGCTGCGTATAAGCCCCGAAAAAAGCGGGAGCCCCTGCATCATCTCCCGTAGCAATCGACCATTTTGCCGATCCCGCTCAGCGAACTGTTCGAGAGCATGCCCTACCCCAAACCAGGCCGGCACCGCATGCCGGCTCTGCATCCACCCAAAGACCCACGGAATAGCCCGCAGATCCTCCAAACTGCGATTCTGCGAGCGCCGCGCCGGGCGCGACCCGATGCGCGCATGCTCCAGTTCGTTGACTGGCGTCGCCTGTTCGAAATACTCCAAGACCTCGGGATTTTCCGCGATGCGTTTCCGGTAAAACGCAAACGCGTCCTGGGACATCGTCTCCATTGCCTCGTCCCAGCGCTGCGCGATCCCCACTGCCGGCCGGTTCGGACTCACCAATGCCTCCAGGCAAGCCGCGATCATGATTTCCAGATTCCACTCCGCGAGCACTGGGTCCGAGTACTTCCACGTAAGAACCTCGCCCTGCTCCGTAATGCGAATCTCACCCGAAAAATCTCCCGCTGGCTGCGCCAGGATTGCCGCATGAGTAGGCCCTCCGCCGCGGCCCACGGTTCCGCCCCGTCCGTGAAAGAGCCTGAGATGCACTGCGCACTCGCGCGCCGCCTGATGCAGATCGCGCTGCGCCTTGTGCAGTTCCCAGGTGCTGGTCAGCATGCCTCCATCTTTGTTGGAGTCCGAGTACCCGAGCATAACTTCCTGCTTCCGGCCCCAGGAGTCGAGCAGGGGACGATATTCCGAGGAATTCCACAGACGCCGCATGACCGGGCTGGCTCCGCGCAGTGCCTCGATGGACTCGAACAGCGCCACCGGTATCAATCCGGGATCGTCGCCCATCCCTGCGACTGACACCCCGCAAACCGAAGCCAGTCGCACCACCGCAAGGATGTCCTCCTCGGACTGCGTATTGCTGACAATGAAATTCCGGATGGCCTGGGGTGCATGGTTTTTCTTGAGCTCCGCGATCGCACGAAACGTGTCCAACAATTCGGCAGTTTGCGGCGGCAGAGTCCCCGACCCACCTCCCACGACACCCGACGCCATTTCCGACAAGCCTTGTGTCAACACCCGCGCATGTTGCCGTATATCGAGCCCGTGCAAGTGAAAACCAAACGTGTGCACCTTGCGAATGAGTGGCTCGATGAGCAGCGCCACCAGCCGTTCCCCCCGATTGGCACACAAACTCTCCGCCATGATGACCAGATCGTTTTCAAACTCCTGCGCCGATTCGTAGGCGTGTGCGTTCGCTGACGCGTCCCGGCTATATTGCAAGCGCGCGGCGACGAACTCCAGGAAATGCCGGTAGAGCTCGGCTTCGGTGATGCGCTTCCAGCGCGAATGCTCCTCTCCCAGGCTCACTTCGTATTCCCGCGCGCGTTGAACCAGCGCCTCGGAAGCTCGAATCCGGCGCAGCGACATGCTCAACTGCCCGACGAGGCGAGTAATTTCAGCGACATAGTGATCGATGATCACGTGCCGTGCCATGCGCAGCGCATCGCGCGTGCAGTGTGCCGTGACGAAGGGATTGCCATCACGGTCGCCGCCGATCCACGAGCCAAATTCAAGAACTTCGGGAATCCGCGCCTTGTCCGCTGCAATCCCGTAAACGTCGCGTACCGAGTCCTGCAATTCGTCATAGAGTCGCGGCAGCGTCTCGAACAGCACCATGGGGAAGTAATCGAGCCCCATGTGAATCTCATCACGCACGGTCGGCTTCTTCAGCCGCACTTCGTCCGTCTGCCATAGCGCCGTGATCTCCGCCAGAATTTGCGACTCATACTCGAGCGCATCCGCACGCGCCAGTGGCACTTGGTCCAGGCGTTCCAGCAAGCGCGCAATCCGCCGCCTCTTCAGCCGGATGGTATGGCGAGTGATTTCGGTAGGGTGCGCGGTGAACACCGGAATGACCTTGATTTTGCGCAACGACTGCAGCACCTGACTGGAATCGAGTCCGGCTGATCTCAACCGCGCCAGCGTGCCGCGAAACGATCCCTCGGCGGGCGAGCGACCGGCCTGCAGCCTCGCGGCCCGACGACGCCGCTTCCGGTGATTGGTCTCGGCCAGATTGGTGAGTTCGAAGTAAATTGCGAAGGCTTTCGTAATGCGATATGCGTCGTCGATCGAAACCCCACCGATGATCTCTCGCGCCTGCTCCATCAGTGCATTATTGGATTCGCCCCATGCGCCACCGGAAGAATGCTCGGGCCCCGATGCGAGCGATTCGCTCTCGCGATGGTGAATCAGCAACTTCCGCAGCCGCTCTACCACCTCGTAGAAGGCCTCGCCTTCCTGCTCGACCAGCACGCGCCCTAGCAACATTCCGAGGGACCGCACGTCGCGGCGCAGAGGAAGTTCTTTGTCGGGATTGCTGGTGTCGGCAGTGAGTTCAGCCAGCCGGGCGGACTGGTCTTCGTCACTCCATAGCGAGGTCTCGGGCATGAAGCATTTTATCGGATGGGTACTCCGCCGGCGGAAGCGAGCGAGGGCCGGCCCCGCGCGCCCCTCTGAAGTCCTGGTACAGGACTTATGTCTTGTGGTCCTTACCACTCTATGGCAGACTCCCACCCGCATGCCGGTTTTCCCCAAAATCTCCCGGCAGAACCGGGTGGTGCGCACATGGCTCGGCACCCTCGTCTTCAGGTGTGTTGTGTTCTCGGTTTCCTCTTTCTCTGGCTTCCTTTGGATGTGGTTCCCACACCGCAGTCGGCCACGTCCGAGCAGTCACCGGCGATCCCAATCATATACGGGGGTACGGACTTGAAGTCGGCGTGAATGACCGGAAGTCTCAGTTGCTTCTGGATACGGGTGCAAGTGGGATCGTGATCAACCGCCCACTCGCCGAAAAATCCGGTGTTACACGACTTTCCGATACGCGACTTGGTGGTATGGGTGATCGCGGCGGCGAAAAAGGATACATCGGGCTAGCAAAGACTGTAAAGACTCTGAAGATTGGTGAACTGGAGTTTCGCGACTGCGAGGTACGAGTCCTTGATCGCCGCTCCGTCGTGGGCGAAGATGGGCTTATCGGATCCGACGTTTTCTCGAGCTTCCTTGTGGATCTCGATTTTCCGGTGGAGAGAGTCCGCCTGACGCAATTACGAAGCGTCCTGACGACTCCACTTCGACGGTTGCCTTGCAGACCGAAAGCGACGATTCTGTCTTGAAAGGCGAAGAAGAAGACGCCTCAGAGAATCCTGACCAGCAGGCCTCCTCCGGTCGCAAGGGGAAGCAGGACCGTTACGTTGCTCCCGAAATGCAATCCTTTACCAAAGTTTACCGTTTCGGCCACGATTTGCTGGTTACCACGTATGTCGGCGATGAAGACGCTCCGCCCAGGCTCTTCCTTCTTGACACGGGCGGCTTCGACAACCAGATTACCCTTGCCACTGCCAGGGAGATAACCCACGTCCACGACAGTCCTTTGATGAAGGTTCAAGGAATCTCAGGGGATGTAAATAAGGTTTACCGTGCAGAACGAGCCATTATCCGATTCGGACACATTCGGCATTACGACAAGGATTTGGTCACCTTTGACCTTACCCACATCAGCGACGATGTTGGCAACTGAAGTCTCCGGAGTACTTGGATTCCAGATGTTGCGACTTCTTGATATCAAAATCGACTATCGCGATGGGCTGGTCGATTTCAACTACGACGCGAAACGCTTTAACCATCGAAGTCGTCCATTCCTGACCGCCAAACTCGAGAGCAAGAATCTATTTCCTTCGCTTCGCGCTTTCTGGCATAATTGATTGTGCACGCCAGCCTGCACAATTTTCCAATCCAAAATTTAGCGAGGAAGCGATGTCGGCAAAGTACATCTTTGTGACGGGCGGAGTTGTGTCTTCTTTAGGCAAGGGACTGGCAGCCGCCTCCATCGGGTGCCTGCTCGAAAGCCGCGGCCTGAAGGTCAATCTGATGAAGTTTGACCCCTACCTCAACGTCGACCCCGGTACCATGTCTCCCTTCCAGCACGGCGAAGTCTTCGTCACCGACGATGGGGCCGAAACCGACCTCGATCTCGGACACTACGAACGCTTCACGCACGCCAAGCTTTCCCGCGACAACAACTGGACCACCGGCCGCATCTACGAGCAGATCATCGCCAAGGAACGACGCGGCGACTATCTCGGCAAGACCGTTCAGGTCATCCCGCACGTCACTAACGAAATCAAGTCCGCCATGAAGAAAGTCGCGCAAGACGTCGACGTCGCCATCGTCGAAATCGGCGGCACCGTGGGCGACATCGAGTCCTTGCCCTTCATGGAAGCGATCCGCCAGATGCGCCAGGAATTGGGTCGCGAACACACACTCTTTGTACACGTCACCCTGGTGCCCTTCATCGCTGCGGCGCAAGAGTTGAAGACCAAGCCTACGCAGCATTCAGTGAAAGAACTCCTGAGCATCGGAATTCAGCCCGACATCCTGCTTTGCCGCACCGACCGTTTCCTCGCCAAGGAAATCAAGTCGAAGATTGCTCTGTTCTGTAATGTGGCCGAAGAGGCGGTCATCACCGCGAAGGATGTAGCGTCCATTTATGAAGTTCCTCTTGTGTTCTCGCGCGAGGGTGTTGACACGCTGGCGTTGAAATACCTGCACCTGGAGGCGAAAGACCGTGATCTGTCGCAATGGGAAGACATCGTGCACCGCGTCTACAATCCCAAGGCCGAGGTCACCATTGGGATCGTCGGCAAGTACGTGGAGTATGAAGACTCCTACAAGTCCCTGAAAGAGGCGCTGGTCCACGGTGCGCTCGCGCACAATCTGAAACTGCAAGTGAACTGGGTTGAGGCCGAGGGCCTCGAAGCCGCTGACTCGAACTACGAATCGCAACTCGAAGACTACGACGGCATCCTCGTGCCCGGCGGATTCGGCAAGCGCGGCATCGAGGGCATGCTGGTGGCCATCCGCTATGCGCGCGAAAAGAAAATCCCCTACTTCGGAATCTGCCTCGGCATGCAGACGGCTTGCGTCGAATTTGCCCGCAACGTTTGTGGACTGGAAGACGCCAACTCCAGTGAGTTCGATCCCGCCACACCGCATCGAGTGATTTACAAGCTACGCGAACTGCGTGGCGTTGAAGAACTGGGCGGCACCATGCGATTGGGTGCCTGGACTTGCAAAATCGAACCGGGAACGCTAGCCCATAAGGTCTACGGCCAGACCGAAATCAGCGAGCGCCACCGGCATCGCTACGAGTTCAACCGCGAGTACGAGAGTACGCTCACAGCGGGCGGACTGCGGATTTCAGGATCAACCCCCGATGGCACTTACGTTGAAATGGTCGAGATCCCCGAGCATCCCTATTTCATCGGCTGCCAGTTCCATCCGGAGTTCAAATCGAAGCCGCTCGAGCCGCATCCCCTGTTCAAAGCGTTCATCGGAGCAGCCTACGAGCATGGCCTGCAACGCCGCGCGGACAAGCAAGCAGTGGAAGTCGAAATGTTTCACCGGCCAGAGAAAGTCGGGAAGCGCTAGTCCTTTACCACGAAGGGCACCAAGGTTCCACGAAGGATTGCCTAGTCAGGCCTCCTGTATTCTTAGTGTCCTTCGTGGTTTAAGATTTTCTCGCTGCGATGCATCGAACCGCAGCCGCCCATCACAACATGGCAGTAAGCATCCAACTCGACAACGTCCGCATCGGCTCCGGCACGCTCTTCCTGATCGCCGGCCCCTGCGTGATCGAGAGCGAAGACCATGCCATCCGCATGGCGGAGATTATCAAGGGCGTGACCCGCTCTCTGAACGTCCCCTTCATCTTTAAAGCCTCCTACGACAAAGCCAACCGCACCTCGCTGAAAAGCTTTCGCGGTCCCGGCCTGAAAGAAGGCCTGCGCATCCTACAAAAAGTGAAAGACGAAGTCCACGTCCCCATCCTGACCGACGTGCACGAGGCCGCCGACGTGCCTACCGTTGCCGAGGTTGCCGACATCCTGCAAATCCCGGCCTTCCTCTGCCGCCAAACCGACCTGATCGTGGCCGCCGCTCTTACCGAACGCGTCGTCAATATTAAGAAGGGCCAGTTTGTCTCTCCCTGGGACATGAAGCACGCGGTTGAGAAGTGCCATGCCTCAGGCAACAAGCGCGTGTTCGTCACCGAGCGCGGCTCCAGCTTCGGCTACAACAACCTGGTGGTCGACATGCGCTCCCTGGCGATCATGCGAAAATTCGCGCCTGTGGTTTTCGACGCCACCCATTCCGTGCAATTGCCCTCGGCTGCGCAAGCGGACGACAACGGCCAGGCCGTGAGCGGAGGCCAGCCGGAATTCATCCCGCTGCTGTCGCGCGCGGCGGTGGCAGCGGGCGTGGACGGCATCTTCATGGAAGTCCACGACAACCCCAAGGAAGCCAAGTCCGATGGCGCGAACGCGCTCGATTCAAGAAAGCTGCGCGGCGTATTGAAAGAGCTGCTGGCGGTGCAGAAAGGCTTGGCGAAAGCTCACGCGACCCCTTAATTCCGCCACCGGCTTGCGTTGATTCACGGGTATCAAACCGCAGCCAACGCGCTGATTCTCCACTTCTGAATCTGTTACCATCCCATTTTCATCTCACTGCACGAACACTTTGGCATGCCCACCTTCACCACGATTGTCGGCCTCATCATCATCGCGGTCGTTCTGCTGGATGCCTTTGAGACGGTCGTGCTGCCGCGCCGCGTCTCCCGCAATTTCCGCTTAACTGCGTGGTTCTTCCGTCGCATCTGGAAGCCCTGGGTGGCCTTAGCTCGATTGATCCAGTCTCCAACGCGGCGCGAGTCGTTCCTGGGCTACTTCGGACCTCTGTTTTCAATCCTGCTGCTGGTGGCCTGGGCGGTCAGCCTGATCTTCGCATTCACTCTTTTGCAGTACGGGACGGGCCAGCACGTCCGCTTCGGAACTGAGCCAGTCACCTTTGGGATGTTGCTCTACCACAGTGGCGAGACCTTTTTCACGCTGGGCTACGGCGACATCGTACCCACGACGGGAACAGCGCGAGCGCTGGCAGTCTCCGAAGCGGGCATGGGCTTTGCCTTCCTGGGGGTTGTGATCGGCTACTTGCCGGTGATTTACTCATCTTTTAATGCGCGCGAATTGGAGATCTCACTGCTCGATTCACGCGCGGGGTCGCCACCCTCGGCCGCGGAATTCATGTCACGCCTGGGTTGTTGCCCCGATCCCACCGTACTCGACGGTATTTTCCGTGACTGGGAACGGTGGTCCGCGAACCTGCTCTCCAATCAGATCTCGTATCCCGTGCTTTCTTATTTCCGCTCGCAGCATAGCAATCAGTCCTGGCTGGGCGCGCTCACCATCATGCTGGATGTCACTTCGCTGGTGATCGGCAGCATCGAAGGAATCCACACCGAACAAGCCAAGCTGACCTTCGCAATGGCTCGCCATGCGGCGGTGGATCTAGCGCAGGTGATTAACGCCAAGTACAACCCGCACGCAGCCGATCGGCTGTCTGAGGAAGAGTTGGAGCCGTTGCGGAAGGCTCTAGCCAGCGCAGGGGTGCGCCTGCGCCAGGACGAAGCAAGCCTGGTCAAGCTAACCCATCTCCGTTCGCTGTACGAGCCTTACGTGGAGGCCATGGCCCGCAACTTACAGATCACACTGCCGCCCTGGATCCATGGCGAAAAGCGCAAAGACAACTGGCAAGGCGGCCCCTGGGACCGCGCCATCCAGGCCCGGGGGCTCGGGGAAAGGGTGCATGTCGCGGACGAGCACTTCTAGAACTGTCTTGCTCCAGTTCTTCGCCTGGTCACCCTTCCGCTCGTCTACTCGCCGTCCCCCATCAGTCTTGTCATTCTGAGGAGCGCAGCGACGAAGAACCTGCTGTTTTTCGGCAGGAGCCAAAGCTTCGCTCGAAATGACAATACAATGGAAGTGCGATATCTGGCTCCCGCGCCCCGCCGCTGCTTTTTGATAACATCCTCCTTCTCCATGAAACATGTCGGCGAAAACGTAGTGCGCATCGAAGCCGATGCCCTGCGTGCCCTTGCCGATCGCATCGCTGGCCCCATGGCGGACGCCTTTGATCGAGCCGTAGAACTCATGGACGCCTGCCGCGGCCGCGTCGTGGTGACTGGCATGGGCAAGAGCGGCATCATCGCGCGCAAAATCGCGGCCACGCTGAGTTCGATTGGCACCCCCGCCCTGTTCATGCATCCCGTGGACGCGGTTCATGGCGATCTCGGCATGGTTGTTCGCGGAGATGTCGTGCTCGCACTCTCGGCCAGCGGCGAAACCGAGGAAATCCTCCGCCTGCTCGCGACCATCAAACGCCTGCAAGTACCCTTGATCAGCATGACCGGCGACTTGATTTGCGGCAGCCTCGCGGGCAAGGGTACCCGCGCCACACTCTCGACACTAGCAGCCGCTGCCGACGTGGCTCTGGACTGTTCCGTCGACAAGGAAGCCTGCTCGCTGGGCCTGGCTCCTACCGCCTCAACGACCACCATGCTGGCCCTCGGCGACGCCCTGGCCGTTGCACTCTCCCAAAAACGTGGCTTCAAGGAAGAAGACTTCGCCAACTTGCATCCCGGCGGGAAGCTGGGCAAAAAGCTCGCTCGAGTCGAATCGCTGATGCATAGCGGAGAGGCAATTCCCCGGGTGATTGCATCTACAAAGATGTCCGACGTGATCTACGAGATGTCGCGCAAGAAGCTAGGCATGACTACGGTAGTGGAAGGCGAGAACCTGCTCGGCGTGATCAGCGACGGCGATCTCCGTCGCCTGCTCGAACACCGCGGCAAGGACGTCCTCGACCTCACCGCCGCCGAATGCATGACCCACGACCCCAAGACCATTCACCCGCAAGAATTTGCTGCCACGGCCTTAGCCTTGATGGAGGAAAAGAAAATTACTTCGCTAGTGGTGGTCGATGGTAGTCACAAACTGGAAGGCGTGGTCCACCTACACGACTTGTGGGGAACGGAAATGCTCTAGAACATTTGGTAATTGTGTAATCGGGTAATTGGGTAATTTAAGCGCTCGCGGTCTCTGGGATTTTGAAATTACCCAATTACCAAATTACACAATTACTCAATCCCGAGGGTTTTATGTATCACTACGATCCAGCCACCGCTCTTGAAGAACTCAGCGAAGACGCAACGCTTCCCAACCCCGTCCACCTGCGCGACATGATTCTGCGTCGCCGCCTGAAGCCGGACGAGTCTCTCGAACTGAACCGGCTGTTCACCGAATACCAAAAGTTCTTCGGTGAGACGCAAAAGTTGGGTAAGGACATCCTTCGGCGGTTGGCAAGTTGAGATGAGCGTCAGGCCTTCCGGGCCGCCTTCGCCTGCCGGTACACGCCAAATGACATCCCCTCCGGATCCAGCAGCACGGCCATCTCATCTCCCTCGGGCAAGACTGTCGGAGGAATTAAACGGCTTCGCTCCTAACTCTTCCGCATGCTTCACCGACCCCTCCACGTCATCCACCGAGACAAACAACTGCACGAAATTCGACGCCTGCGGTGGCGCTGGCCAGATCCCTCCCTGGATGCCTGCGCCCGATCCCGTATTGATTTGCCGGTAGCCCAATGGATTATTGCTGTCCACCGTCCAGTCCAACATCTTGGAATAGAATCCCGCGGTATCGTTCGGGGCGGTCGAGAGAATTTGAAACTGCACGACCGGGTTTCCCATGTCTGCATCCTCGTCTTTCATGAATTTCGTTCAGCCCATGCGACGGAGCTTGACATGAAATTCCGCCGCCTTCTCCCGCACGCGAGCCAGCGCGAGCCTGCGGAACTGACCTTCCGTCAACGACCGCAGCCCCGTCTGATCCCGCCACTTTCCGTTTTCGACCACCCGCAGCAGGCCCAGCCGCAGCAGTCGGCTGAGCGCCATATTCACCTGTTCGACCTCCACGCCGATCTGCTTGGCCACCCAACGAGAGTCTGCACGGAATCCCGGAGCCCGGACCAAACGCAAAATTTTCCAATGGGCAGGTTCGCTCACAATGCTCTGAGCTTCTGCGGTCCAGTGCACCATCTGCGCATGTCGCTTGCTATCGGCGCGTCGGGAATGTGCTCAGCGGCAACGTACACGCTCACTTCCTCGCCGGCGAACCCGAGCTTCCGTCCCCAAGCCCGAATATGCATGAGAGGCACGCGCCGACTCCCCTTTCGGATCTGCGACAGCGTCGAGTGGTCGGTTCCAAGAAATGCCGCAAACGCTCGCAAGGAATAGTGGGAGTTCTTCTCGCGCCGCATGCGGAACTCGCATTGGAGTCGGTCGTGAACCCGCTGCACTTGCATACCGGCGTCATCCTTCCCGGAAGGGGTGGCGGCAACAATGCGGCGAAGCAAGAATGTGGGGCAGAAATTCGCCCCACATTTTGATCCAGGAGAAATCTCCTGTTGAAGCATCGGTGGCCAGCCGCTTAGCGTTCCTCTCGGGATCAATTACAATAACGGATTCTTCACCCGTCAGGACATCTCACTTATGCATCGTTGGTCCGAACTCTTCATCCCCACTCTGCGCGAAGCTCCGGCAGACGCCGAGGTCGCCAGCCACAAATTCCTCGTGCGTGCCGGCTACATCCGCCAACTTGCGGCCGGTATTTACTCTTACATCTTCATGGGACAGCGCTCCTTCAACAAAATCATGGATATCGTCCGCCAGGAAATGGACAGCATCGGCCAGGAATTTTTTCTGCCCGCCATTCATCCCCGCGAAATCTGGGAAGCCAGCGGCCGCTGGACCGTGATGGGCGACAACATGTTCCGATTGAAAGATCGCAAGGGCGCCGAACTGGCCCTGGGCATGACGCATGAAGAAGTAATGACCGACATCGCCCGCAAGGAACTGCGCAGCTACAAGCAACTGCCGCAGATCTGGTATCAGATCCAGACCAAGTTCCGAGACGAGCCCCGCCCGAGGTCGGGCCTCCTGCGCGTGCGCCAGTTCATCATGAAGGACTCCTACTCCTTCGACATCGACGCCGCCGGGCTCGACGTTTCCTACAAGAAGCACTACGACGTCTACGGTCGCATCTTCGACCGCTGCGGCCTGAAATACATGGTGGTGGAAGCGCACTCGGGGGCGATGGGGGGATCGCAATCGCACGAGTTCATGGTGCGCACACCTGCCGGGGAAGACCTCATCGTCAGCTGCGAAAAATGCAACTACGCCGCCAACCTGGAGAAGGCAACTTCGAAGCTCGCGCCCGTCGAAGACCTGAAACCCGAGGGCGACGGCAAGCCTCTCGAAGTCCATACTCCGGGACAGAAGACCATTGAAGACGTGGCCCGTTTCCTGGGTGTCTCTCCGAAAAACAAAATCAAGACCCTCGCCCTCATGGCCACTGAAACTGACGCCAAGACCGGCAACAAGAAATCGCGTCCGGTCATTCTCCTTCTGCGCGGCGACCATCAGATGAATGAGGCCAAGCTCTCCTCGGCAGTTGCCGGCCGCGAGACGCGTCCCATGCAGGAAGAGGAAATCCAGGCTCTCTTTCGCTCGCCCGCAGGATTCCTGGGACCGCTTGGTATCGAGTGGGCTAAAAGTCTGAACGACAGCGACCAGCCCATCCTGATTGTGGACGAAGCCCTCAAAGGCCGCCAGAACCTGATCTCCGGTGCCAACAAAGAAGATTTCCACGTCAAAAACATTACGCCCGAAGTCACGTTCCATCCCACCGCGTTCGCCGACCTGCGCAGCGTGACCACCGGAGAAGCCTGTCCCGACTGCGGCGCCCCACTGCGTATCGATACCGCCGTCGAGATCGGCCACATCTTCAAACTCGGCTACAAATATTCGGAATCCATGGGCGCGCGCGTGCTCGACCGCAACGGCAAGGAAGTCATGCCCATTATGGGCTGCTACGGCATCGGCATCGAGCGCATCCTCACTGCCATTGTCGAACAGAACAATGATGACAATGGCTTCTGGCTCCCCCCCCAGGTCGCGCCGTTCGAAATCGTCGTAGTCCCGACCAACGTTAGCGACGACCAGATCCGGACTACGGCCGACGATATCGCCCATCGGCTTGAAGCCGCCGGGTTTGACGTGTTACTGGATGACAGGGACGAACGGCCAGGCGTGAAGTTCAAGGACGCTGACCTAGTGGGCATACCCTTTCGTGTCAACGTGGGCAAGAAGGTTACCGAAGGTACTGTTGAAGTGGTTCAACGCTCGACACGTGAAATGCGCGATGCTAGCATCACCGCAATTACCGAGTACTTTGAGAAATTGTTGAGGCCTGCGCGCTGAAGTTTCCATCTTCGGGGCAGAGGCCTGGGTGGAAACAGAATGGGCACAATCAAACTGATCCTCGTATTCGCACTGCTCGGAGGACTGGTGTATCTCAGCGCCGAGTTGATCCCTCCGTACTTTGCGAATTACGAGTTCCAGGACACCCTCGACAGCGAGGCACGCCTGGGCACCTACAGCACCAAGGGCGACGATGTGATTCGGGATGCCGTCTTCAAACGGGCGCAGGATCTGGAGATTCCGGTCACCAAAGAGCAAATCAAAATACAGCGAACTGGAACCAGCGGGGCCGGAAGCGTATCCATCGAAACGGACTACACGGTGCATGTGGATCTGCCCGGTTACCCCATGGACCTCCACTTCCACCCTCAGACCAAGAACAAGAGCGCGTTCTAACCCTAGTCGTCAGCCATCAGCCGTAAGACGCCAGCTAAATCGTGGACCTTGGTCCGCGCTTGTCCCTTGAAAAACGAATCAACGGCCGCTCCTGAGACAGCGTCAACACAGCCTCTGGACGCCTGAGACCTAACACCTGAACTTGCCTTCATTACCCCAGGTTACTAATTGTCCGAGACATGCGTAACGTTGTTCGCTCACTGTTCGTGCCCTAATATCCGCACAGTGCCACCCGAGTCCGTACGCAAGACCGCGGAATTGTGCGCACGGTTTTTCGTCCCAGTGAGTTCTCCGAAGGTCAGTCGCGAGAAGCCGGCAAAGCCTGTCGCGTCGCCTGCTGCCTTCGGCAGGGAGAATTGCATGAAACGCGCAAGACAGATTTCCTTATTGCTGGTCGTAGCAGCCTCGTCCTTGATTCTCGCCGCCTGCGGCCAGAAGGCAAACTGCAGTGGCATTACATTCGGGGGAACGGGCAGCGGCGGCGGCACTACCAGCGGCGGCGTAAGCTCGGGCGGCACGGTCTGCGGGGCCGGCAGCGGCGGCAACGGTTCCGCGAGCGCATTTGTTTACTTCATGACCGGTCCCGATCTCGGCGGAGCCGCGCTGTCGGGCAGCAGCCTGACTGCGCTGGCGTCAACACCGCCGACATTAGGGAACGGCACTGTGAACGACATGACCGTCGTGAACAAGGAGTTCCTGTACGAGCCGTTCATCCCCTCCGGAGCCGCCAACGTCAGCATCCAGAGCTTCAACATCAATCGTTCCAGCGGCGCCCTGAGCCCGATTGCGGGCAATCCCTTCACCACCAGCTTAATTAAGGGAGATTCGATCACTTCCGACCCTCAGGGGCACTTCCTTTTTGTGGGCGACAGTAGCACAAGCGAGATTGCCGCCTTCCAGGTCGACTCGACGACTGGGGCCCTGACCGCCGTGCCGGGTTCCCCCTTCACCGCTTTTGGTAGTTCGCCTACTTCCTTGACTGTTGATGGCACTGGACATTTCCTGTACGCCTCAGATTTTTTCAGCTTGACGGGCGACGTTTTCGGATTTTCGATTGACCAAAACACCGGAGCCCTCTCTCCGGTACCGGGCAGCCCGTTCGTGACCGGCCTTTTTGACGTTAGCGGCGAAGCATCCGGCAAATTCGTTCTGGGCTTAGGCTTTGGGTCGAATGTCACGGTGCTCCCGATTGAGCCGGGAACCGGAGCGCTGCTTCCAGGGAGCAATTTCCCGACGGTTTCCTCGCCCGAAACCCTGGCGGTCCATCCCACCGGTAACTTCGTTTACACCTTCGCCATCGATGGAAGAAACAAAGCGCTTCCCGTAGAAGGCTATCAACTGGACGCCACCGGCAACCTGACTCCTCTGGCTGGATCTCCCTTCACAACTCTACCCAACCTGCGCAACGGGAAGTTCACGCAAGACGGCAAAGCACTGTTTTCCCAGAACGACACCGCAGGAATTGAGGTTTTGACGGTCGATCCGACCACCGGCGGATTGACGAGCACGGTGCATCCGCTGATTACCGTAACTACGTATTTTGCGCCGACCAACTAGATTGGTCGTGCCGTATCCGGGAGCCCTCGATCACGCCCGATCGGGGGTTTCTCTTTACTGTTTCAAGCCTCCGAAAGCGGGGGCGACGGGGTAGAATAAGGAAACGCTTCCCGAAGTCGTTGGAAAGATCGAGCTCTGGCCGGAGACAAACGCGCGGACGCATCCCGCCATCTAACTAAGGGATGCTTTTTCCGCATCTTAAACTGAGCGACTTAACTCCGCCCATCGACGTGGCCATCAAACTCAAGATCCCGAAAACCGGCGGCAATGAAAAGAGTGGCAAGGGCATTTTCCCGCGCGACCCCATCGTTCGTGCCTCGCTCATCGCATTCTTCGCCTTATCGATGGTCGTGGTCGGCGCGTTCTCGTACTTTTACGTGAAGTACGATCGCGCCATTGAGAAGCGTTTCAGTAGTCCCGTATTCAGTAATTCCGCCCGGATCTACGCTCTTCCAAAAATGTTGCGACCCGGCCAGAAGGCCGAGGCGCATACCATCGCCGCCGAACTGCGCCACGCGGGTTACTCGGACAAAGACAGCCAATCTCCCTTGGGAAGCTATCGTTTGCTGCGCGACGGCATCGAGATTACGCCTGGCCCCGAGTCCTATCACAGTCCGGACCCAGCTCGCATTGTTCTGCGTGAAGGCAAGATTGAGACTATCACCAGCCGGGGCAGCGATCTTTCCGCTTACGAACTGGAGCCACAACTGGTGACCGCGCTGTTTGACGCCGAACAGCGTTCCAAGCGCCAGTTGGTGAAATATGACGAGATCCCCAAGATCATGGTCGACGCGGTCACCTCCATCGAGGACCGGCGATTCTTCGAACACAGTGGCGTCAATTTCCTGCGCCTGTTCGAAGCCTTCGTGATCGACGTCACCCGGCAGCGCCACGAGCAAGGCGGATCCACCATCACCATGCAACTTTCGCGGGCGTTTTTCCTCACGCCAGAGAAGACCGTCAAGCGGAAGCTATCGGAAATCATGATCGCGCTCGAACTCGAGCAGAAATTCAGCAAGCAGCAGATCTTTGAGTTCTATGCCAACCGCGTCGACTTGGGTCAGCGTGGGTCTTTCACCATCAGCGGCTTCGCCGAAGGCTGCCGCTCTTATTTCAACAAGGATCTGAAAGACATCACACTACCTGAAGCTGCGCTGTTGGCCGGCCTGATCCAGCGCCCCAGCTATCTCTCCCCCTATCGTCACGCAGAACGCGCACTCGAACGCCGCAATGTCGTGCTAGACGCCATGGTGGACACTCACGCCATCACACGCGCAGATGCCGAGAAAGCCAAAGCCACGCCGCTGAAGCTTGCTCCTCCCAACGTGGAAGCCAGCGACGCTCCGTACTTCATCGACCTGGTGCGCGACACGCTGGTGAACAAGTTCAACGAGCGCGAACTGAACGACCAGTCCTATCGCATCTACACCACCCTGGATCCCGACCTCCAACGGGCCGCCGCTCAGGCAGTGGAAGCCGGCATCAAGCTGGTCGACGACCAGGTCACGAAGATGCGCACCCGCAAGGTGAAGATTGGCAAGAATAAGTATGAAACCAAGGTGACGACCGGCCCGCAAGCGCAGGTGGCACTGGTGGCGCTCGACCCGAACACCGGCGCAGTGCTGGCCCTGGTCGGAGGACGCAACTATGGCATGAGTCAATTGAACCATGCCGTCGCCAAGCGTCCCACAGGCTCTATCTTCAAGCCTTTCGTCTACGCAGCTGCGATGAACACCGCGCTCGATGGCACGACCACGGTCATGACCCCGGCTTCCATGGTCGATGACTCTGCCTCGACGTTTGCCTACGGCGACCAGATTTATGAGCCCAGAAATTACAAGGAGGAGTATCACGGCCCGGTGACACTCCGCTACGCGCTGGCCATGTCTCTGAACAATGCGACTGTGAAACTGGCCGAGCAAGTGGGCTATGAAAAAGTAGCCGATCTCGCCAAGACCGCGGGGATCACATCCGTGAAAGCGACCCCCGCGATGGCGCTGGGCGCATACGATGCTACTCCTCTCGAGATGGCCGGGGCCTACACGGCGTTCGCGAACGAAGGAGTCCGCACCTCGCCCATCCTGGTCACCTCGGTCCGCAATTCGAAGGGTGACATCCTGCAGGACTACGTTCCCGACAAGCGGCCGATCATGGACTCACGGATTGCCTATGTCATGACGGACATGATGGAAGGCGTGGTGAATTTTGGACTAGGGTATTCCGCGGTGCGTGGGCGTGGCTTTCAGGCTCCCGCCGCAGGCAAAACCGGCAGTTCGCACGATGGTTGGTTTGCCGGTTACACCAGCAACATTCTCTGTATCGTCTGGGTTGGCTATGACGACTACAGTGACCTGCACTTGAGTGGAGCTCAAACCGCCGCCCCCATCTGGACTGAGTTCATGAAGAAGGCAGTAGCTGTGCCTCAGTATGCCGACATGCGCCCCTTCAACCAGCCCTCCGGGGTAGTCGACGTGCAGCTCGACAAGGCCACCAATAGGCTCGCAACCCCCTCTTGTCCAGAGACTTACACCGCAGCCTTTGTGGCTGGAACGGAACCCCGGGAGACCTGCGATCAGCAAGGTGGCGTCGGCGGATTCTTCTCTCACCTGCTGGGGCTGGGCGACAAAGCTTTGCCCCCTCCGCCTGCGGGAGCCCAAGCTGCCCAGGATGGCCAGCCTATTTCGGACGCGGAGAAAAAGAAAAAAGGATTTTTCGGCAAAATTGTGGGAATCTTTAAGGAAGACAAATCGGCCTCCCAGCCGTCCAAACCAGCGGACAACGGGGGATCCGAACCCCACTAGCGGGCGACGCAGTCGAGCCCGAAGCTCGGGCGATTGGGACGGCAGCCAAGTCCGCTGCACCGTTTCAGGAGGTACCTATCATGCCTCGCCGCTCCTCGAGCATTGCCTTCCTGTTGCCGTTGGTTTCCCTCATCACGCTAACCGCAATCGGTTTTTCGGCCCAAGTTCCTCCCGCTCCCGATCAGGTCCAGATCAGTCCCCCTTTCCGCAGCGTAGAACCGCCCCCTCCGGATGCAAGCGCCGATTCCCTCGAGAACCGCGGGGACGGCCTACGCGCGCAGAAAATGTACCTGGATGCGATCGACTACTATCGGGCGGCACTCGCCAAGAAGCCGAACTCTGCGCCTCTGTACAACAAGATTGGCATCGCGGAATTGCTGATGCAGCGCTGGCCGGAATCGCGCAAAAGTTTTGAACGCGCGATCAAGGCTGACCGCGACTACGCCGACGCCTACAACAACCTGGGCGTGATCTTTTATATCGGGAAAAAATATGGCAAAGCGATCGATCGCTATAACAAAGCGATCCGCTTAAAAGAGGACGCTGCTTCCTACTACAGCAATCTCGGCGCTGCTTTTTTCTCGAAGAAAGAGATCGAGAAGTCGGTTCAGGCATATTCCCACGCCCTGCAGCTTGATCCTGATGTGTTTGAGCGAACTTCGAAGGCCGGCGTTGCTGCCCAAATGTCCAAGCCGGAAGATAGGGCACACTACGATTACGTGGTAGCCAAGCTGTACGCCAAGATGGGCGTCGCTGACCGCTCGCTCGAGTATCTTCGCCGCGCGATGGAAGAGGGATACAAGAGCATCGATAACGTCTACAAAGATGAGGAGTTCGCTGGCTTGCGGAAAGATCCGCGCTTCACCGAATTGATGACGGCACGTCCACAAGGCATCACCGACTAGGATGAATGTCTAAAATTTGAACTAGGAATTGCGCTCTAACAACGCAAGGTAAAGTTTTGTAAAACCCCACACGCGAGCGTGGTTGCCGGGTTAGAGTGAATCAATAACTCCTGAAAACAACAGGGTGAGTAAGGAGAAACGGTAGCCCACCGATAGCCGACCCGAGCACGCCCCAAGCAGGTTATCGGTGGGTTTTTTGTTTGGCTAAGCTAGTAGCCATTAGGTGCTAGCTCTCAGCTCAACACTTCTCGATGCTCATAACGTTTAACGTCTGGTGCAAGTTACTGTTTTCTTCCCTTCGCCGTTGACTCTCCGTCCGGATCAGGCTAAGAGCTAAACGGCTTCTGATTATCCGGTTGCTTAAGCAAACCGCAAGTTCTAGAGGTGCCGATTCAGTCTTTGCGCAACATCTGGTGCTTTGCTGAAACAACCGGATAATCAGAAAACGGCTAAAAGCTAAGAGCTGTTTTTTTTCGGACTCCGCTCGCACACATACTCGCTCACCACGCTCTTCCACTTGCCTTGCGCCTTGAGAATGTATTCCACCGCGTCGCGCGCTGCGCCGTCTCCGCCCGCGTGCTCGGTCACCATGTGAGCTTCTGCCTTCACTTCTTTGCGCGCGTTGGCCACTGCAATTCCCAAGCCGCAATTTCGCATGACGGGCAAATCAATCACGTCATCTCCCACGAACGCAGCTTGGGACGCTGACAGCTTCTCCTTCTCCAGAATTTCGCGGAAGCAAGTTAGCTTGTCCTGGATTCCCTGGTGCACATGTTCCAGCTTCAGATCGCGAGCCCGCAGAGCCACGGTCTCCGAAATGCGCTTCGTAATGATCCCAGTCTTAATGCCCGCCAGGCGCGCCAAAGAAAACGCGGTGCCATCGTGCGCATGAAATCCCTTGGCTTCGATCATCGACTGGCTAAGCAAACCAAAGCCGCCCTCATCCTCGTGTTGCGCTGATTGCGCTTGCGTTTTCTGCTGTGCACCGGCCGGTGCCGGGAAAATCCAGATCTTTCCATCGGTCAGCACACCGTCGACGTCGAAGAGAATGAGTTTGATTTTTTTCGCTCTTAGCTTGGACATTGCAGGGCGATTCTAGCATTCACGCGCTGCCCACCTGGGCGTACGACAGGTCGCTGCGCCTTAGAACTCTGCGCCCTCTGCGGATCCTCCGCGCCCTCTGCGGTTTAAGATTTCCTGGTCGCCCCTATAACCTCCATTCGAACTTCGCAGTTCAAAGGCTTCCTGCGGGGTTGCGATCACGGGGCGAACATTTTACGAAACTGAAGAATCCCGCTAAGATATTAGGAATGTCTCTCCCTGTTCCCAACTCCCTTGTATGGGCCCATCCTTTGCTGCAGGAGTGGTTCGTCCAGCGTTTTGGGACGCCCACCGAACCCCAGGAACAGGGCTGGCCCCACATCCTGGCAGGGCGTACCACTCTAATCTCAGCCCCCACCGGATCCGGCAAAACGCTGGCCGCGTTCCTGGCATGTATCGACCGTCTGGTCCGAAAAGCTCTTGCCGGAGACCTGCAGGACAAAACCGAAGTTCTCTACGTCTCCCCGCTGAAAGCGTTAGGGAACGACATCCAGAAAAATCTCGAAATCCCGCTAGGCGAAATCCTGCAAATGGCAGGCGAGCGCGGCTTGCTGATGCCCGAGATCCGCACCGCCGTCCGCACGGGCGACACGCTCATGCACGAGCGCCGCGCCATGCTGAAGCGCCCACCGCACATCCTGGTCACAACGCCCGAATCCCTGTATATCCTGCTAACCGCCGAGAAGAGCCGCGCCATCCTCCGCGATGTGGAGACACTGATTGTCGACGAGATTCATGCGGTCGCCGACGACAAGCGCGGCGCACACCTGGCCATCTCGCTCGAACGTTTGGAAGCCTTAAGTAACACTCCGCCAGTCCGTATCGGACTGTCCGCGACCCAGAAGCCGATCGAAGCGGTCGCGCATTTTCTCACTGGAAACGGTCGCAAAGATCCGGTCATTGTAAACATCGGCCACCAGCGCCAACTCGATCTCGCAGTTGAGGTGCCGCCCAGCCCCCTCGGCCCGGTCGCCTCGAACGAAATGTGGGACGAGATTTACGCGCGCGTGATTGATCTGGTCGAGCAGCATCGATCGACCCTAGTCTTCGTCAACACGCGCCGCATGGCCGAACGCATCGCCCACCAGTTAGGCGAACGTATCGGCGAAGACAACGTTGCGGCGCACCACGGAAGCCTTTCGCGCAAACTGCGCCTCGCCGCCGAGAAAAAACTGAAAGAAGGTCAGGTCAAGGTCCTGGTCGCCACCGCGTCCCTCGAACTCGGGATCGATATTGGCACGGTCGATCTCGTGATCCAAATGAATTCCCCGCGCGCCATCGCCGTGGCGCTGCAGCGTGTGGGACGTTCGGGCCACTGGCGCGGTGCCGTCCCCAAGGGCCGCTTCTTCGCCACCACGCGGGACGACTTGCTTGAAGCCGCATCACTGGTTCACGCCATCCGCCAAGGGGATCTTGATCGCCTCATCATTCCCGAGTCGCCGCTGGATGTGCTGGCTCAGCAAATTGTGGCCGCCTGCGCAGCCGAGGAGTGGAGCGAAGTCGCACTATTCGATCTGGTGCGCCGTGCTTATCCCTATCGGAATCTGACGCTCGAAACCTACCATGCTCTGCTCGAAATGCTTTCCGAAGGGATCGCCGCCCGGCGCGGACGCTACGGCGCCTACCTACATCGCGATCGCGTGAACGGCAAACTGCGTGCGCGCCGGGGGGCCCGGATCGCTTCCATCACGAGCGGGGGTGCCATCCCTGACACGGCGCTATTCACCGTGGTGGCCGAGCCCGAGGGCATCGTGGTGGGGACGGTGGACGAAGACTTTGCTGTCGAGAGCAACAAAGGCGACATCATGCTGCTGGGCAACACCTCCTGGATGATTCGCCGGGTCGAATCCAACTCCGGCCGCGTGCTGGTGCAGGACGCGCATGGCGCGCCCCCCAGTGTCCCCTTCTGGCGCGGCGAAGCCCCGGCGCGCACCGAGGAACTCTCCAATCATGTTGCTGAATTACGTCAGAAAGTCAGCGACCTGCTGGCCGACACGTTTCCCGTCGGTGCTACGCAGCACAATCTCAAAGTCGCCGCTGCGGTGGAATGGCTCAAGCAGGAGTGCGGACTCGACAACGCCGGTGCCGAGCAGGCGGTCGAATACATCCTGCAAGGCCGCGCCGTTCTGGGGGCGGTGCCGACACAAACCACCGTGATTGCCGAGCGTTTCTTCGACGAAGGCGGCGGCATGCAACTTGTAATCCATGCCCCTTTCGGCGGACGCATCAACAAGGCATGGGGCCTGGCGCTTCGCAAGCGTTTCTGCCGCAGTTTCAACTTCGAACTGCAAGCTGCCGCCACCGACAACGGCCTCAACATCGCTTTGGCAGAACAACACAGCTTTCCCTTGGCCGACGTTTTCCAGTTTCTGCGGGCCGAGACCGTGCAACCGATTCTCGAGCAAGCCTCGTTGGCTTCGCCGATCTTCGGCACCCGCTGGCGATGGGACGCCTCCCGTGCGCTTGCCTTGCTGCGCTTTCAGAACGGCAAGAAAGTGCCTCCGCAGATCCAGCGCATCCGTTCGGATGACTTGCTGGCTTCCGTCTTTCCTGATGTCGCCGCTTGCCAGGAGAACATCGAGGGCGACATCCAGATTCCCGACCATCCTCTGGTACACGAAGTCATGAAGGACGTGCTTACCGAAGCGATGGATATTGAAGGGCTGAAGCGGCTGCTGACCGGAATTTCCGACGGAAGCATTCGTTGCATCGCCGTCGATACGCCGATCCCATCGCAGTTCTCGCACGAGATTTTGAATGCGAATCCCTACGCCTATCTCGACGATGCCCCGCTCGAAGAGCGCCGTGCTCGCGCCGTGGAAATGCGCCGCGTTCTGCCGGAGTCGGTTTTGGAAGAAGTCGGGAAACTTGATCCCGCGGCCATCGCTCAGGTAAAGGAAGAAGCCTGGCCTGATGTGCGCGACGCGGACGAATTACAGGACGTACTGCACACCTTGGTAGCTTTGCCGGAGGATAGTCCTCTTCCGTCGAGCATGGAAAAAGAAGGTTCACCGTTGGCCGCGCATCTCAACGCAACCGATCACTGGCGACGGTTCTTCGAGCCCTTGCAAGCCCAGGGACGAGCTGGTGTGGCTACCGTCCCGAACGTTCTCGCCGATTCAGCACAGGGAGAGGTTGGCGCCACCGCCCGCCTTGACGGGCAAGTCGACCGTCGTGCCACAAAATATTGGGTGGCTGCTGAAAAAGTTGCGAACTTCCGCTTGTTTTTCCCGCAAGCTGAATTCGAACAACCTCTGCCTGAAATTGGGGTGGCCGCACCCACCTACGACGATGCGTTGCTTTCTCTGGTTACCGGGTGGGTTTCGCACTTGGGACCAACCAGTGCATCTCAGCTTGGCCACCTGTTCGGACTTCCAGCGCCTGAAATCGAAAAGGCCCTGCTGCGCATGGAAGCCAACGGAGCCATCTTGCGGGGCAAGTTCACTGATCCCAAAGCCGAAGAGACCGAGTGGTGCGACCGTCGCCTGCTCGCCCGCATTCACCGCCTGACGGTCGCCACCCTGCGCAAGCAGATCGAGCCCGTCACTGCGGCGCAGTTCATGCGCTGGCTGATGCGCTGGCAACACATCGCACCCGGCACTCAGGTGGGAGGCGAACGCGGCGTGCTGGAAGTCTTGCGTCAGATGCAAGGCTTCGAAATTCCCGCCAATGCCTGGGAGCGGCAAACCCTGGCCCGCCGAGTCGTCGACTACGATCCCAAGTGGCTCGATCAGCTCTGCCTCACCGGCGCGGTCGGGTGGGGACGTCTCTCTCCCCACCCGGCCACTCTGGAAGATACCGCCGAAGGCAAACGCCGCGTGATTCCCACTAGCGTTGCCCCCATCACGTTCTTCATCCGCGAGGAGGCTGACTGGATGACCCCTAAGCATCCCGGCGCCGACCAACCTGAGGCCCGCGGCCTGAGCCATGGCGCGAAGCAGGTGCTCGAGTTTTTGCGCCAGCGGGGGGCATCCTTCTTCACCGACATCGTGCGCGGAACTGACAAGCTGAAGTCCGAGATTGAAACCGCTCTGTGGGAGTTGGTAGCGGGCGGTCTGGTCACGGCCGATGGCTTCGACAACCTGCGCTCCCTGATCGATCCCAAGCGCCGCTCCGGTCAGGGCAGTGGCCGCACGGCTCGTCCAAGGCACAGTTCCGGACGCTGGGCTCTCCTCTACGCTGACCATGCAGCCGAGCGGCCCCGCGCCCTCGAAGCCACCTGCTGGATGCTCTTGAAGCGCTACGGAATCGTCTTTCGTGACGTCCTGGCCCGCGAAACCAACCTGCCCACCTGGCGAGAGTTGCTAATCGCCTTCCGCCGGCTCGAAGATCGCGGAGAAATCCGCGGCGGCCGCTTTGTGGATGGTTTCCTCGGGGAGCAGTTCGCCCTTCCGGTCGCAGTCGAATCAGTGCGCGCCATGCGCAAACTGCCGCCGTCTGGAGAGACCATCACAATCTCCGCTGCTGATCCTCTAAATTTGGTCGGAATTCTTGTGCCTGGCGAGCGGGTGCCCGCCATCTCTGGCAAGACGGTCCAATTCCGTGATGGAGTACCCGTAAGCCCCGTCCAGCCCGCTACCTCCACTGACATTGCGGCCGCCGGCTGACATCCCGAACATCTGCACCAAAAAAGAATCGGGGATCCGATGAGGGGGTCCCTCGGTGTCCCCGATTCAACACTGCCCAGCGAGACTGTAAGCGCTTCCCCCGTCGCTTTTGCCAGGCCAGTCGTCGCGATCAAACGTGCAATCGAATCGCCAAGCCTCCACAGCCTCGCCCAAGCCGCTTCCCAGGCCCGCTAAGTCATTGATACGCTGATGACTAAATATATTTCGAAATGGATGAAGCGATTTTTCTCGTTTCTTCACTTATAGTGAAAGGCCTATCTGATCGGATAGGCCTCTATCCAGGTGGATAGTTGCATCAGGTGTACGGCCCGAAAAACTGATGCCAAAGGGGCATGAACGGACACGGCCCTTGGGAGACCCTACGTGAACCCCCGACTGGTAGCAATCTCAGGCCCTTTAAAGGATTCGGTTTTCGCACTACCCACGGAAGATTTGTCCATGGGACGCGACGCCACCAATAGCCTCCCCATCAGCGATCCCTCGGTTTCACGTCGGCATTGCATCATTCGTCGCGAAGACGGTGGATTCAAGGTGATCGACCTTGACAGTCGTAATGGCACCCTCGTCAATGGTCAAACGGTCAAGGAAGGTTGGTTGCGACATCATGACGAGATCTCCGTCGGAGATTCCGTCTTCCTGTTCCTGACAGAGGAAGATACCGACAGGTTGGCAGCCCCCAGCCGCCCGGTGGAGTTCGAGGATGAAAAGCCGACCAAGGCCACGGCAGAAATCCGTCCGCAAGACGTCCTCTATCTGCAGCCGGACAAAATACTCAGTGAACTACCCGCCACCTCCCGCCTGGCTCGGAATCTGAATGCTCTCCTCAAGATCAGCCGGGCCGTGCATTCCATCCGCGACTTGGACGAGTTACAAGGCCAAATCCTGGAACTGATTTTCGAAGTCGCTCCGGCGGAACGCGGTGCCATCCTTTTGGACGGCACCAATGGCCGCGAGTTCAACTCGGTCTTCGGCCGCAACCGGCACGCGGCCAACGATCGGCCCGTTCCCGTCAGCCGCACCATCGCGCAGCGCGTGCTCGCCGAAGGCATCGCAATCCTCGGCCATGACGTCTCGACCAGTACTGGTCTCGCCAATGTGAAGAGCCTGGTTGCATCGCAGGTGCGCTCCCTGTTGTGCGTTCCCCTCAATCTCTTCAATCGGACTATTGGTTGCATCTATCTCGACACCGTCAACATCGTCGACCGCTTCAATGAGGATCATATGCAATTAGTGACCGCCGTCGCCGGTATCTCCGCTGTGGCGCTGGAAAACGCGCGCCGCCTGCAGTGGCTCGAACAAGAAAATCAGCGGTTGATGAAGGAGATCACGCTCGACCGCAGCCTGGTGGGTGAAAGCCCGCGCATGAAGGAAGTGTTTCAGTTCCTCGCCCGCGTAGCCCCCACCGATGCGACCATCCTCATTGGCGGGGAGAGCGGTACCGGCAAGGAACTCGCCGCCCGCGCCGCCCATCGCAAGAGTCCTCGCGCCAACAAGCCCTTCGTGGCGATCAACTGCGCGGCCATTCCTGAGGCTCTGCTCGAAAGCGAATTGTTCGGATATGAGAAGGGCGCCTTTACGGGAGCGAACGCACAGAAGAAGGGGCGCCTGGAAATTGCCGATGGAGGGGTGGTGTTCCTCGATGAGATCGGAGAGTTAGCACCTTCGCTCCAGGTCAAACTGCTCCGCGTTCTGCAGGAGCGCGAGTTCGAGCGCGTGGGCGGCACGCGGCCGATCCATGTGGACATTCGGCTGATCGCGGCCACCAATCGCAATCTCGAAGAAGGCGTTCGCAGCGGACAGTTCCGCCAGGATCTCTATTTTCGCTTGAACGTCGTCAGTCTGACCATGCCACCACTGCGCGAACACAAGGACGACATCCCTTTGCTGGTCAGTTTCTTTGTCGAAAAGAATTGGAAAAAGTGTGGCGCCCGGCCAAAGCCTCTCTCCAAGGAGGCCCTGGACTGCCTGATGAACTACGACTGGCCCGGTAACGTACGAGAACTGGAGAATGTCATCGAGCGGGCTTTGGTGCTGGGCACATCCGACGACATTTTGCCGGACGATCTGCCCGAGGCATTGCTGGAGCGCGCCTCTGCTCCGGGTGTGCACGAGGCCAAGTACCATTCCTCAGTCAAGGAACTGAAGAAGCGCCTGATTCAGAATGCCCTGGAAGAAGCTCATGGAAACTACACCGAAGCCGCGCGCCTGCTCGGTGTCCATCCCAACTACCTGCACCGCCTCATCCGCAATCTCGATCTGAAGGAAGCGGTGAAAGGAGTTGCGCCGGCGCGCACCACGCCGCCCAGGCATCAGGCCCCGCGACTCTAGTTAGTTTGCCGGCCGTGAGACTTTCGCTTGCGACTCGGGCAGGGCCAGTGTCAGCAGCGCGGCCGGGTTTAGGTAAACTCCTTGCCAGCGCACCGCAATGTGAAGATGCGGTCCCGTGGCACGTCCCGTAGCCCCGCTCAGGCCAAGTAACTGCCCACGCTCCACACGATCTCCTTCCTTGACTTTGATCTCGGAAAAATGCAGGTACAAACTCAGCAGCCCCTGCCCGTGATCAACCACGACGCAGTTCCCCTCGAAATAGAGCGGACGAGCCAGGATTACCGTCCCGGCGTTGACGGCGGATACTGGCGTGCCCGGTCCAACGCGGTAGTCCAAACCCTGGTGCACACTCTTCGTCGCGCCGTTAAAGACCCGGCGGGTCCCGAAGACATCGGACGTCGGCGCGTCGACCGGGGGCGAGAACCTTCCGGACCATTCGCGTTCCGGCGTGGTCTGGCTGAAAGTTTTGTGTTTGAGTTCCTGGTCCTGCTTGATGACCTGGACCTGCTCGGGATTCGGTTCGGTGAATTGCTTTGAAACTTTTAGCGGAATGACCGGATACTTCGCGTGGCCCACGTTGAAGTTTCGTCGAAAGCTGGTCTGATTTCCGGTCATCGTCACGCCTTCCAGAACAAGCGGATAGCTCCCGGGTTTGGTTTCAAGACTTACGCCCGCGAGCGCGAACCAGGTTTTGCTGGAGGCCTGATCAAAAACTATGTCGTGTCCGAGCCATGCTCCGGTCAGCGACTTGAGCCGCTGGGGTGCTGTCACCTCAAGCAGAACGGGTGCGCCGTTCACCAACTGGACCGGATTGGCACGCACCACCCATGTGGAAGATGGCTTTGTAGCTGAACCGGACGCAGCAGCGACCCCGACCGCGGCCGGGAACGCGCCCACCGCCAGCACCAAGAGACACAGACCGACATTAAAGGCTTGGCGAACTCTCCCGAAATCCATGACGATAAGAAGAGCCTAACATCCCGTTTGCGACTCAGCCTATAATCCACTGGTTCCTGGTTCCCACCGCTATAAGTACATGCCTGACCGACTGCGGAGTTCCTGCCAACTTTTCCTGCTGGCTCTCGTCCTGATTTTGACTTCTCTATGCCACGCGGCGGACACGTTACCTGCAAATGTGCGCGCCGATCGCGTTGTAGTCAACAAGAAGGAGCACACTCTAATTCTGCTGGACCACGAAAAGGTTCTCAAGAAATACAGAGTCGCCCTCGGTGGCGACCCGGTGGGACCCAAAACACGCCAGGGTGATCACAAAACCCCAGAAGGCAGGTATAGCCTCGACCGCCGGAATGACCACAGTCAGTTCTACCGTTCCATCCACATTTCGTATCCGAATGCCGACGATCTGGCGCGCCCCCACAAGTTGGGCGGGGCGACGGGCGGCGACATTATGCTGCACGGCCCGCCGAATCACTATGGTTGGATCGGAAGCACCCATCGCGCACGCGATTGGACCGATGGCTGCATCGCGGTAACCAACGAAGAAATCGACGAGATCTGGCGTGCCGTGCCCGACGGCACGCCGATCGAAATTCGACCATAGCATCCAGAATTGGTAAACCTTCGAGACCGTCGCCTTTACTTACCCCTGCTTATGACATAGATTAGGGGCATCCCCGACCCCTGAAGTCGTCAATGAGCATGTCGTCATCGTCCCCCACAGATCGTCAATCGCAGCCGTCGCTTTCCGCGAAGCAGATGGCCGACGTTCTTCTTTCCAGCAATTTTCTGGAAGCCGTTCCCGACGCCCTCGTGGTGGTCGAGCCCGATGGCACCATCGTGCAAATCAACTCCCAAACAGAAGAACTTTTCGGCTACCCGCGGGAACAGCTCCTTGGACAAAAGGTCGAAGTCCTGGTCCCGGAACGCTATCGTCCGGGTCACCACGCGCATCGCGAAGGCTTCGCGCACGCTCCCAAAATTCGGCGCATGGGCGCGGGTCTCGACCTACACGGCCGCCGCCGGGACGGCTCGGAATTCCCCGTTGAGATCATGCTGAGTCCGGTTTCGATCGGAAACAGCAGCCTGGTTCTGAGCGCGATCCGGGATATCAGCGACCAGAAGAAAATCGAAGCCGATCTCCGCCGCGCCAACGAGGAACTGGACCGCCGCACTGCCCAGCAGATTGGCGACTACCGTGCGCGGCTAGCCTCCATCATCGACTCCTCCCAGGACGCGATTATCAGTAAAACGCTCGACGGCATCATCACCAGCTGGAACAAAGGTGCCGAGAACATCTATGGCTACAGCGCCGATGAGATGGTCGGTCAACATATCTCCCGGCTCGCGCCCAACGACCGCACCGATGAGATTCCCCGCATCCTGGAGAGAATTCGGGTTGGTGAAAGTGTCGAGCACTTCGAGTCGGTTCGGGTCACAAAAGACGGCCGGCGCCTGGATGTTTCGCTCTCCGTGTCCCCCCTCCGCCAATCTGACGGAGAGATTGTGGGAGCCTCCGTAATCGCCCGCGACATCACCGACCAGAAACGTGCTGAGGATCATCTCCGGCAGGCTCAGAAAATGGAAGCCATCGGCCGTTTGGCCGGTGGGATCGCGCACGACTTTAACAACATTTTGGGCATTGTCACCGCCTGCACGGAACTGCTCCGCGCTCGCATCGATCAAAGCTCCGAACCCTTCACCTACATTGCGAACATCCGCAAGGCTGTCGATCGGGGAGCCTCACTGACTCGCCAACTCCTCGCCTTCGGCCGCAAGTCCGCGATCCAACCGCAAGTACTGGACCTGGGCGATCGCCTCAAGGATGTGGTCAAGCTGGTCCGGCCTTTAATGGGAGACGATGTCGAAATCGTAGTAGGACGCCGCTCGCCTGCTGCCATTATCGAAGCCGATCCCAGCCAGGTCGATCAGATCGTTTTGAACCTCGCGGTGAACTCGCGCGACGCCATGCCCAAAGGAGGCAAATTCATCCTGGAGACGGACACCGTTCAGCTGGATGAAACCTTCAGCGAGAATCACAAACCTCTCACGCCCGGCAAATACGTTCTGCTGGCGGTCAGCGACACCGGCATCGGTATGGACACGACCACGGTAGCTCGCATCTTCGAACCGTTTTTCACCACCAAGGACGTCGGCAAGGGCACGGGCCTGGGCTTATCCACCGTCTATGGAATTGTTCAACAGAATCGCGGCCATATCTGGGTGTACAGTGAGCCGGGCCGCGGCACCACTTTCAAGATCTACCTTCCCAGCGCCGAAGACAAAGTGGGACTCGCTTCCAAACCCGAGGCCGAAGCCGTTATTCCTCGCCGCGATGGGACCACCGTTTTGCTGGTGGAGGATGACGAACTCATGCTGGGCTTGACTCGCCAGCTCCTCGAAGATCACGGATACAAAGTCTTGCCCGTCAGTGACGGCAGATCCGCCCTAGAAACGGCGCAAGCCCACTCCGGATCCATCGACCTGCTCCTGACGGACGTGGTGATGCGCGGCATGAGCGGACCCGATTTGGTCTCGCGTCTCAACGCTTTACATCCTGCTCTCCGTTGTGTCTTCATGTCCGGCTACACGGGGGAACTGATCTCCGAACACGAAATGGTCGACCGCGGCATCGCGCTCCTTGAAAAGCCCTTCACTCGCTCCGCCCTGCTCCACGTTCTCGACAACGCGCTCGACTGAATGGGGGGATTACGCTCGTAATCACCAACCGGGGTGATTCAGATCACACAGAGCTGTGTGAAATAACCCACTCTGGACGCCGCGAACAGCCCTTCGACCTCCTTCCCGGACCGCTGATCTGGATCGTAAGCTATTCACCTCCAATGAGTTAACGAAAGGTCGGTCGGATTCTAAAGCGCCCCTTCCAGTTGGCTGCCCGGATGCACTTCTCCATGGCAGGAGGCAGTCATGGCCACTCAGCCCCTGAGAAACCCCCAAAGCACAACGGCAGCCCGAACAGTGTTTGGCGGTCTGCCTCCCGCAGTATCCCAAATCCTCGGGACCATCACCCTCACCAATCGCTATCCCACCGGAGCCGTGCTGTTCGGGGAGGGAGAAGCTTCACGCGGTATTTACATCGTGCAGCGCGGACGGGTAAAGCTGTCGGTCTGCGCGAGCGACGGCCGCACCTTGATCCTCCGCATTGTCGAGGCAAGTGAAGCACTGGGCGTAGCGGCCGCCATTGGCATTCGGGAATACGAGGCCACCGCCGAAGCTCTGGAACCTTGCGAAGTCAGTTTCCTGCGGCACACCGACCTCGTGCGCATGATGCGCACTCACGGGGAGTTTGCCCTGTGGATCACCCAGCACCTCAGCCACGACTACAACTCAACCTGTCGCGAAATTCGCACGCTCATGCTCTCCGGTTCGGCCAGCGAAAAGTTGGCGCGCCTGCTGGTCGATCAACTGGATCGCCGGGCGGAAGCCAAGACTCCGACGCGCATGAAATTAACCCTCACCCACGAAGAAATCGGCCAGATGATCGGCACATCTCGCGAGACTGTGACCCGTCTGTTCGCGGGATTCAAAAAGCAAAAGCTGATCGAGCAGGAAGGCGCAACCTTGGTGGTCGCAAACCGCATGGGACTGCAATCCTTGATCACGGCTTGAGGTGGAGCATCGGTGCTGCTTCTTGCGTCGAGGACGGGTTAAGAGAAGTTCCGAAAGCGGCAGGTGAAACCGTTTTATACCCTCCCCCCACTCTGGTAGACATCCCCGCCCGAGGTCACCAGGGGCGGGGATGCTGTTCCATTCCCAGCAGTGACGCATTGCAAAGACAAACACACGAAAAATCTCAGGTGCGATCACACTCAATCCCAATCGCCAAGGCTCTCGCGACCCGCTTTACTTTCGGCATCACCTGGATCATTTCCTCACACCCGTTCCACCCGAGCGCAAGTCCCACTGCCTGGATCGCAGCTACAAGGAACTCTCGCTCCACATCGCCTAGCGGATGTCTCCGCAAACATTCGCGCAGAACTTTCGTGCTCCCCGCCAAGATTAACTTGCTGGCTACCTGCAAAACGAGCGGATCAAAACGGTCCATTTGCAAGAACGCCTGCAAACATTCCCTTTGTCCTCTCATGCGGTCAACTTCCCAGCTGGTGAGCCTATAAATGTCTTGCCGCAAGCCGCGCCCCCCACTCTCTCTCGGCGCCTGCACTGCATCGCAGACTGCACACGCGCGAATCACCTCTTCGAGCAAAACAAGTTTGCCGCCAAATTCCGGACGAATCGCACCCTCTTCGTAGCCCGCCGCTCTCGCAATCTGCCGTAGGGGCGTGTGCCGGTATCCCTGACGCGAGAACAACTCGGCCGCCGCTGCGATCAGTCTTCTCCGTCTCAGCGGCTGCTCGTACCTCTCGCTCCCTTGCGTCCCTTTAACAACGAATTCGTTGCGCGCGATGGTCGCAACCTGCGCGGCGCTGGGCGTAGCATACGACGCGTGGAACGCTGGCACTCTCATGATGGAGGAGCTCCAATCTCTGTGTGCGGTTCGTGTCTAGCACTCGTACCAACGACGATTGTCGAGCGTGGGGAAAGGCACCATGATTAGACGCCAATCTCGCCGCGGGCGCGGTAAAACCTTGTAATAGCCTTGTAAAGTCTGTGTAAGGCGCGCACAAAGAATCAGCAAGACTGGAAATGTGCGCTCAGGTGAGTTGTGTACCGCAACGCTTGGCGGAGAATTCGCCGAGAGCCCAGCTCAACCCGCAAACTTATACCCCAGACCTGGGACGGTAAAAATCAGCTGCGGTCGTTTCGGATCGTCTTCCAACTTCTGTCGCAGACTTGCCACGTGCACATCCACTGTGCGGGTGAAGGTGCTGGCGTCGTAGTTCCACACTTCTTTCAGGATTTCGCCTCGTGAGAGTGTAACGCCGCTATGCTCGACGAAGTAGCGCAGCAGCTGAAACTCGCGCGCTGAAAGATATACGGGAATTCCACGCCGCGTCACTTGTGTCCCGCGAAGATCCACCCGCAAGGGACCGAACTCGAATACTTCTGCCCTGGCTACCCGCGCCGGCATTCGCCGCAGCAAAGCCTCGATTCGCGCCAGAAGCTCCATGGTTTCGAAGGGCTTGGTCAGATAGTCATCCGCCCCCAGTTTGAGCCCGACTACTTTGTCGACCGTCTGGCTCCGGGCGGTAAGCATGAGGATGGGGGTTGCCAAGCCGGCTGTACGAATATCGCGGCAAACATCCAATCCACTCCGCCGCGGCAGCATGACATCCAGAATGATTAAATCAAAAGGAAGACGGGTCGCATGGTCCAGGCCCTCGTCGCCATTAGCAGCGCACTGGACTACATAGCCCTCGCCATGCAAGCGATCGCTGAGGGTGGTCCGCAAATCCTCTTCGTCTTCGACCAGTAAAATGTTTTCGTTCATCCCTGGGTATTAGAACTGGCCACGGTTTCGGCTGTCACGTCGCTTCCCACAGCAGGAACCAAGTGTAACGTGAAGACGCTACCGACTCCGGCTTTGCTGATAACCGTCAGCCTTCCCCCCATGGCTTCGGCGATCTTCCGGGCTAGGGTTAGTCCCAGGCCCGTCCCATGAATCTGTGCCGCTTCGACTTCCGGGCTGCGATAAAACGGTTCGAAGATGTGAGGTAGATCGGCGCTGTTAATGCCAATGCCTTTATCCTCGACACTAATCCGCACCTCGGCACGGCCGCCCGAATCCTCCAACCATGCGCGAATCCGGATCCAACGGCTGTCGCCGCTGTACTTTGTGGCGTTCACGATCAGGTTCTGCAGGCACTGAGATACCGCCGCCAGGTCCCCCATAACTTCCGGCAAATCGACCATTATTTCCTGGTGGATGGTCAGCCCGCTGCGCTCCGCCAGCGCCGATGTATTGCTGAGCACTACCTTCAGAATGTCAGCGACAACCAGTGGGCGTAACTGGTAGCGGCTCTTGCCCTCCTGGGTGGACGCGAAGAGCAATACTTGGTCGACTAACCCAGCGAGTTGCCGCCCCTGATTCCGTATCACGGAGCCATACCTCGTCAATTGCTGCTTGCTATCGACCAACCCGTCGACAATGTTCTCTGCCGCGGAACAGATCACGGTTAGCGGAGTCCGTAGCTCGTGCGATACCGCGGCCACGAAATCCATCTGCAACCGGGCCAGGCGCTGCGCGCGATGGCCCGCAATCAGCACCAGGCTCATGCTCAACGCCAGTAGGAGGAGCACACCACCACTGACCGCCAGATTCCGGCGACGAGTTCGCGCGAGAATGACCTCAAGCGGGTCGCCGCGGCGGCGCACTGCCAACACCCAGGGCGCTGGACCGGAGTCGTGCTCGATCACGGGAAACCATACTGGTCCAGCGAAGCTGCGCCAGTCCTCCAACCGCAAGGACTCGCCCCGTTGCACAGCCTGCCAGAAATGTCCCTCGGTACTCTCGGGGGGAGGGCCAAAGATGTTCATGGTGGCGTCGACCTGGGCGGCGGGCTCCCGCCCTGGAAAATCGGGATCCGAGGAATACAGTACCCGTTGCTCTCTCGAAGCCGTCACGGCAACCTTGTAGGCCAGCCCACCCTGTTCCCGGAAATAGCGATTGGCCAGAGCCGGTAAAGCTTGGCTCTCAATGTTGCTACGATCGAGCACAACAATGATCCAATCAACCGCGTCGCGCGTGCCGGGGGATTTTTGCTTCCGGTACAACGCGAACAGATCGCTGAACCGCGGATTCTCGTAAGGATTCTCATGGTGAAAGATCGGATGAACGATGGCTGGAACCCCGGAATCAAACTGCCATCCTGTCATCGTGTCATTGCGGGGAAGGTTCGGTGCGCCCAAGTGGCTGTGGGAACCGGGCCCGACCGACGCAGTGCGGAGGCGCCAGGCTCCCAAAGCTGTGGCCAGACTGCTCGAATTCGCCTGCAGGCGCGCCAGCAAGGGTTCCAGTTCGGCAGGCGGTGTCTCGCTTTCGATCCGAGAGGTCTGCGGGATCATCCGCAAAAATCGTGGTTTAGTTGGGCGGCTGGACTCTAACAAGTAGACGCCCTTGACCAGGTTCGCGGCGGCGCTGGTGCGGTGCCATTCCGAGTAGCGTTGTGCGTAAGCGTTCCACCCGTCTTGCGCACCCGAGTCCGGCCCAACCTGCAGCGCTACGCAGATCCCTGCGAACTCCTGATAGAGATCCAGATGCCAGTCCATCATCCGCGATTGCAGATTGCCGCCGATCTGCACCTCGCTCACTTCGCTGGCCTGGCTCGTCCAGCGGTATTGGAGTAGCGCCAGCACACAGAGCGCTGTGGCCGAAACAAGTACTGCCCAGAAGAGCGAGGATTTCGGGGAAAGACTGCTGCGAAGCCAACTGGATCGCTGCCACGGCATGATTTTCCAATATAACCGCACTTCGCCCCTTCAAGCGAACAGACAAGTAACCAAACCCTCTGAATGCGCAGGTGGGTCTTGGTCCTGATCGGACGCGGGCGAGCCGTTCGCTGCCCTCTGGGCTATGTTGCTCGCGAGTCCGGAAGGGTTCGACTCTGAAAGATCCAATGGATGTTTGTCCCGGGCGGCTAGCTTAGCGTAGCTAAGCGAGTGGACGAGCGCCTCGACTTTGAACGAAAATATTTCTATGAAACGGAACTTCGCAGCGATCTTCCTCTTGAGTGCCCTCGCCTATGCCGCCGATTTCAAGCTGGGCAAGGTAGTCGACGTACATGACGCCAGTTCTCTGGCTGCATCCGCTGTTGCCAACCACCCGGTCTCCGTACAGGCCGGCGGGGGTCAAACCACGTCCGTGCCCAGCCAGCAATTGCGCTGTGAGATCACCGTCGCCATCGAGGGCACAAGTTACACGGCGGTCTATCCGGTCGATCAACATTTCAAAATGACTGATTTCAGTGCGGGAGACCTTGTGCACGCCAGAGTCGACGGCAAGAAACTGGTGCTGAAGAGACTCGATGGCAAGGAGATGAAGTCGAAGATTGTGCGTCAGGCCCTAACGGAGACGACCTCTCCGCCCGGAACCTAACTGTGATGGGAGTTCTGCGTCCCTCCATTCGCCGTCAGTTAAGAGAAATGACAAAGCCCGCCCCGTCCAGGGCGCGCTCTAATTTCAACCACCTAATATCAGCTTAGATTTCAGTGATGATCGTCGCGGTCATGGTCGCGATCGCGGTCACGGTCGTGGTCATGATCGCGGTCGTGGTCATAACGATCCCAGTCCCGATCCTCATGCCAGCGCCGATCCGCGCCGCTCCACCAGCCGTGGTATGCCGTATAACAACGCTCGCGCTCTTCGTTCAGTTCGCGGCGGCTGGCTCTGGCCTCGGAGCTGTGCTCACCACGATCGCGAATCGCCCGATCCAACCTCACTTCAGCTTTTTCGATGCGATGTTGACACTTCGAACGATCGTCGTCCGCTTGGGCGCGCGGAGCGGTCGCCGCCACGAAAGCCGTGCCCAGCAACGCGGTGCTGACGATCCCGCCCACCCACAGGCGCACTCCACTTCGAATTGCGTTCCGCACCACCCTCATAGATCCCTCCAATACGCGCACACATTAAGACCCCGCGTCAGGAGAATCCCGTTCATTTATCTCCTGGCGCGGGGTCTGCGCCACTTCGTCTGCTCTTACCGTATGGGCTCAAGGCCGAACCAACAATACGGAAAATTCTGTAGAACACACGCGGAAAAACACCATGCCGCAACGGTGATCGAGGGTGTTTAACTGGCGGGTAGAAAACCGGCAACTGCATCTTCAACCGAGGGATGGAAGGGAATGATGGTCTGAAGATTGGAAGTGTGCGCGATCTCTTCAACAATGCCCTTGGCCCCGGCCACACGAAATTTCCCGCCAGCCTTCTTGAACCTGCCGGCGCACACTACGATGGTTCCGAAGCCCGTGCTGTCAACTCGCTGCACCTCACTCAAATCCAAGATCAGCTTGGTGCACTTTTGGCGAATCAGTTCGTCGATTTGCGCCTCGATGTCCTGGCACGGCCGCCCCATGGCTACCCGACCGATTAAATGCAGCACTACGATGTCAGGCGGAATTGACTCTGGTCTGATCTGAAGCATCGAGCGGCGTCCTCCGGCGGTCGCATCCATAGGGGCAATCTCACCCTTAATTTAGCAGAAACGTGAGGCTCCACTTGTCGCCGGAAACCTGCATTGCTTTCTCTCCGACGCGCCTGAAAGTCAACCTCTTCACGGCACGACAGAGTGGAGAGCACCACACCAACGACTGGGTTTGACGGACAACAGGGAAATTCGTGGACTGGTCTTCCTAAAAAGTTCCGATTCGGACAACTCAAGATCGCTGGTGCAGGTCTGCTGCCAGCGGCGAGGCCGGAGCCGCATCCGTTACGCTGGCAACCGGCCGTTTCGGCAATGCCTCTTCCACCTGCTTCAGCGGTATCCGTTCCAGTGTCCCGATCAGTGGAGCCTTATCGATGGTTGAGCGCAGAGAAATAAACTTCTGCTCCACACACAGCGAGTCAATCAGGCGTTGTTGCCGAACACTCAACACCTGCTGCGGCAACTTATCGAAATAGCGGAAGATCCACAGGAAGTACAACCGTTGCCAGAAAGACAGTTCAATGTAGCGAGGGCCGATGGGGGTAATAATGCGCACAACCCCGCCAGCGAGTTTTTCGATCATAACCGGGCCTGCCTGATTGCCAGTTTCTATCAACCGCCAGAGCACTTCGAAAGCCGCCTATTATTGCACCTCGCTTGATGCATTGAAAACCAAAATCTTCAGGCCGGCCCAACGCGAAGGGCCAACCCGGGTGTGTTCGTCCAAGAAGTTGAAATCGTTGATCGTAGGTCGGTGGAAAGAACTCGAATGCACCAAAATGAGTGCGAAGGTTGTAGAGCCTACCGCTGGCGGTTGTGGGCGACGCTGTCAGGCACCGTCGAGGTCGGCATCAGGTGGGAATTTCAGGAAGCACATCTAATCGATCGATGGTAGCGGCCACGCCGAACTTGCTGCCCGCATTGTCTTCCACCCGAACCACCGAAGCCTGGCAGCAAGCCCATTGCTTCTCTCCTAACCCCAGCTCTGCCGGCAGGATCAGGACGATCTCCAGCTTGCTTCCTTCCGCAATCCGTTGGTCGGTGTACAAGAAGACGCCGGTGGTGTTCAGATCGCGTGTCACGGCTGTCAGTTCCTGGGTCGCCTGCGGGCTCTTGACAGTCGCCGGAATGGTTGCGGCGAGGCGTGGGTCGGAGCGGCGTTCTTGTTTGGGATCGGTCATCTTGGGACGTGAGCCTATCACGACGACCCCAGTTGCACTCTGATTTTTTAGTGAGTGGACCCACGGCGGACGGATCAAACACACAATCGTACTGACGGTGGCGGAGCCGCTCACGACTCCGCCACCTCGCCTGACCCGTCGCCCTGGAACTGGCTGGTGGTCCAGCGTGCTGCGGGACGGCAATCCTACTGGCTGTTGCCGGGCTGATCGGCAGGATTCGCTGTCAACGTGCCCAGCAGTCCGTCCGCTTCATCGTTCGGGCCGGCGGTGAAATACAGCGTGTTGGTCGTGCCGTTGTTGGTCGTGCTCGTTCCGCCAAAACTGATAGCCCACAATCCGTCGATCACAAGCGTCTGGCCGGTGCTGTCATCGATCATCATGCCTTCATGCTTGCCGGTGAAAGTGTTGAAGGCGTGAATGGTGCCGTCCCCGAAGTTGCCGATCAACAATCGATGCGTAAACTTGCCGAAGTCCCCCGGCGCAGCAGCAGCGCCCCAGGGCGCGTTGAACCACGGTCCATGCTGCAGGCGAAGGAGCAGGCGTCCTTTCGCATCGAACACGCCGACGAAACCAAGACCAGCACCGTGATCCTCGTCCTTGCTGCCCGGGGCCCGATGCGCGAAGGTCACTACCAGGTCTCCACCCACATTCTGGATGTTGAAGGGCGACCAGTTGCGGTCCAGTCCCGGAAAACGGAAGTCGTGCTCGCCTTCTTCCTCCGAACGCACCCGGTTGAACATGCCGTCGAAGACTTCAACCCGTCCTGATTGGAAGTTGGTTGCGTAGAATCTCGGGTTGCCATTCACCTGCGCAATTGCGCAACCCTTGTAAATGGCCTTCCCAGCGCGATTCTTCACAATCACCGCGTTTGGATTCACGGTTGGGTTCCATCCGGCGATGGTTCCATCCTCGGTGACAAACAGGAAGAACGCTCTGGAGTTCGGGTTTTTCGGATCGACCAGGAATGCCGGCGTCGCGTTGACAACCGTTCCGGTGGGCGACGAGGTGCCAGTGCCATCCGGCGTGGGAATTGTGACGACCAACGGTTGGGTGGCATTCGGCGGCACAAACGGTGCGCCGGCCGCGTTGTAGAGAGTAGAAACACCAGTCCCATTATCGGAAACCCACCAAGGGCTTCCACTACCTCGGGTGAGACCCCAGGCATTCATAAGATGCGAATCTTGATTGGGTGCAGAGGACGAAGCCGCAGACGAATCCGCGGTCAGGTCAGTGCGATGATACATCTGCCCAAAAGCCAACCCCGGGACCAGCACGGCCACGCCGGCGACGGGGACAATCACTCGACGAACCACAGAAATCCACATACGACACCTCGACTGGAGTTAGCTAGACGAGCTGCGCAACTGCTGCGCTACTCTGGGAGCAGGGCCAAGTTAGTCCCCGTCGATACCCCGGTTTGTCACGGAATTGTTTTGTTTCCGCAATCTTCTTGTCAGAAGTAAGTGCATCTCTGTAGGCCCATCAACTTAATTGGAGGGCAGCATGCAGCGCTGAGTCGAAATGACTCGATCCCCAGCGCGGTGGAAGGCGACGCGGACGATGGTGCCGTAATGTGCGGACTACTTAGAATCCTTGGCAGGGTTGGGAGTTTTTGGAGTCCGGACGCAGAATCGGGATAGGGGGGACAGTCGCCTGTCCTCCCCTCCCTCACCACCGTACGTGCGGGTCGCCGGGTAGGAGCATGGCGCGAATCGGGCTTCGAATGATGCCGCCGTCTCCATGGTCCCCCCTAAAATTCCGTAAGGCAGGGGTTCCCTGT
>UEXW01000233.1_pt1 | contig 49278 bp, 41 predicted proteins | sample 4301151 | NCBI WGS metagenome assembly UEXW01 (sample SAMEA4773176, study PRJEB27434) | metagenome | biome: 2259; feature: agricultural soil; material: soil | place: USA | collected 2014-09 | depth 0.25 m | reverse complement strand
CACCACCACCGCAAATCCCCCTGAAATTTTTCGGCTTTGCCAACAAACCCGGTGAGCCCAAGAAAGTCTTCCTATCGCAGGGGGAGGACGTGTTCATCGCGGTGGAAGGTGACATCGTCGATCGCCGTTACAAGGTCATCCACATCGGACCAAATTCGGTTGAGATCGAAGATGTCCTGTACAACAACCGGCAGAGTATCCCTCTGACGCAAGGGCCGCAGGGGTAGTGAGGATATGGGCATGCGAAAAGCCATCGTCGTGAACAAGTCTCAGCGTCAGCGCAAACAAGAAGAGGGATACATTCTGGTGACGCTGATGCTGTTTGTGGCGTTGCTGGCGATGGGGCTTGCCGCGACCCTGCCCGAACTTACCTTCCAGATGAAACGCGACCGCGAAGAGGAGATGGTGCATCGCGGCGTGCAATATACGCGTGCCGTGCGCGCTTACTACCGGAAGTTGGGAGGTTATCCGCCCAGCATCGACCTTCTGGAAAGCTCCAACAATCTGCACTTCCTGCGCAAGCGATACAAGGATCCGGTGACGGGAGAGGACTTCCAGTTCCTGCATGTTACGGACGTAAAACTCAACTTTGGTGGGTCAATCGCGGGCGGGCAGAATCTCGCCAAACCGATTAACGGAACGTTGAACACAGGCTCAGGGTCTTCGACCGATACCACTTCGACATCTTCGTCGAACTCCGCGGATGCTTCCTCCGACAAGACAAAGGATTCGTCCCAGCAGTTGAACAATGACGCAACGTCAAACTCGCCGTTCAGCACCATATCGGGTCAGTCCGCGGGGCAGACTTTTGGCGGTGGTCCGATTGTTGGCGTCGCCAGCACCAGCAAGAAAGAATCGATCCGGATCTATAACAAGAAGGACCATTACAACGATTGGCAATTCATCTACGATCCTAGTTCGGATCGTGGAGGACTGATTACCGGTCCTTACCAGCCTTCCCTGCAAGCGGTGCTACCGGGACAAAATGGGATGCCGAATAACATGAATGGCTTCGGGGGCATGGTGCCCAACCAGGGATTCATGCCGGGAATGGGGAGTCCAGGAACGGTACAAAGCAACCCGGGCACGATGCAGCATTAGACCCGAGAGAATCTGTCGCAGCAGGAAGGCCTCGTCCGCCGGACGAGGCCTTTGTAGTTTCTTGGGTAGATCAGAGTCCTAGACGCTGAACGAAGAACCGCACCCGCAGGTGCTCTTAACGTTGGGATTCTCGAACTTGAAGCCTGCACCCTCGAGCGTTTCGACATAGTCCACGATGCAACCATTCAGGTACATGACAGAGGTTGCGTCAACGTACACCTTCAGGCCGTCGAATTCAAAAACCTTGTCCATCATCCCGGCGCTGTTTTCGAATTGCATCGAATAAGAGAAGCCCGAGCAACCGCCGCCCACAACCCCCACCCGCAAGCCGGTGGGAACCGGGTTCTGTTGCACCATGATTTCCTTTACCTTTGTAACCGCATTGGCGGTCAAAGTGATCGGCGCCGGCTTTTTTACTTCGGGAGTGCTTGTCGTAGGGGTGGTCGTCGTTGCCATTGATCTCTCTCCTTGAGGCGTACGAATATAGGGATTATAGCAGAGGCAAATTCTGCTTCCGGGCAAAAACCCCGGCCCTTCCAGGCGTCGGAAATACCCACTCCGCTAACACCGTCAATAACTTAGATGCTTGCCCCCGGAGATCGGTCGCAGTCCCGGGTACCGGCGAAAAAGAAAACTTCGGCCTCTTGGAACGGCGCTATAATCCTCCGCATGGGCCCTCCCCGAAGCCGGATGCGGGGAATCTGAAAGCCTTCGCACCCGACAAAGACCACGGGATAGGCTCGATATCAGTACCGAGGTGGCATATGTCTCCTTTGGTCTGGATGCTCACAGTGTGGGGTGTTCTCACCGGCGTTCTGGTAATCCTGCTGATCTATCGCGGCACACTTACCATGCAGGAAGACGATCAGCTCTTCCTGGACGACACGAAGTCACAGCTGCAGCAGGACCAGGCGGAACTCATTGCCAAGGTCAATAAAATCAATCCATTCGTGAAAATTTTAGGTGCGGCCTCGGGCATCATGTTCCTGGTTATCGCGGGCATGTTCATCTACCAGGGCCTGAACAACACCGCGTTCTAATGGACTCGAGCAGAATGCCGTCTCGCTGACTTTCCCGTTCACTTCGGCAGACGTGCGGGGCTCTTCGCGCAGTTCGCCAGTCATACGGCGAGGACGCCTGTTACTGCCAAGTTCCGCCCGCCTGACACATGGGTTGGGCGCTGTTAGCGGCCGAGTACCGGTCGAAGCGCGACTGAAAAAAAAGGCGGTGCAGCCTGCGAACCGAGTCTTCCGCTTGCGACTCGTCCACCAGAAAGCTGATGTTGCGCTCGGACGCGCCCTGACAAATCATGCGCAGGTCGACATCGGCCAGGGCACGAAATACCTGTCCGGCAATTTCCGGTTGACGACGAACCTTCTCTCCTACAAGGCAGACGAGGGCTTTCTCGCTCTGCCAACGCACATTGGCCAAGCCCTTCAATTCCTCGGCGATTGCAGGAAGCGCGTCGGCTGAAGTCACCAGCAACGACAAACTGCCGCGAGACGATGACAGGAAATCGAGCCCGTAGTGGTGGCGTTCGCAAACATCAATGATCTCCCGCAAAAGTTCCGGAGCAAACCAGCGCACGGCTTCCACATCTACGACCGTGACGCCCTTTCGCGCCGTAATTGCCTTGATCGTGCAGTCATCCGTCGCTCTCGCCACGATCTCCGTCCCCTTGCCTTCCGGATTTCGCGAGTTGAGGACCCACACGGGGATATTCTTCCGCATCGCAGGCGCGACGGCAGCAGGATGGAGAATCTTTGCCCCGAAGTATGCGAGGTCAGCGGCCTCCTCGAAACTCATGGTAGGAACCCGGCGCGCTTCCGGACACAGCCTGGGATCGGTGGTAAGAATGCCATCAACATCCGTCCACATTTCAATCCGGGCAGCCTGCAGTGCGGCGCCCACGATCGACGCTGTGAGATCAGATCCACCGCGGCCTAACGTGGTCGGAATGTTGTCGCGGGTCGATCCGATATAGCCCCCAAGCAAGGGAACTTTTCCCTGCCCCAGCAACGGAACAATGACGTTCTGCAGTTGTTGGTTCGTTTCCTCCCAAAGCGGGGTGGCAAAGGTATGGGCCGCATCAGTGATGATCACTGAACGCGCATCCACCCACACCACATCCAGTCCGAAAAGAACAAATGCGGCCTGCAGAATCCGGCTGGCCAGGCACTCGCCAAAACCCAGAAGATGGTCCTGGAGGCGGAGCGTGAGTTCGCCGAAACCCGCGACGTTTCTCAGGATCTCGCGCATCTGCTGAAAGTCCGCTTCGAACTCCGCGCGCAATCGCTCGCAGTCTGCGGTTCCCGCAGAGGCAAGCATCACTTGCTCATGTCGCCGCTGCAGGGATTGGAGAATGTCAGTTGCCGATTGAAGCTGGCCGCACGCAGCCGTCTTACCCGCTTCCAGCAGTTGGTCGGTGACGTCCGAGAGCGCGCTCACCACCACCACGGGCTTGCTTCGCAGCCGTTGCCTGACAATCTGGGCGGCGCGACGAATGGCAGCAGCATCCTCAACCGACGTTCCGCCAAACTTGATGACGACGGATTGTTGGGAAGGCTCGCGCGCGCGTCCTGCTTGGTCTCCGACGGTGTCACTCATGGCAACTTCTCTCCTGTGTTCGGGCTTTTATCGGCAAACAAAAACCCACCGGCCATTTGCTTCTGGCGGTGGGTCTTTTTACCTTTTGAACTTTTGCTAGCTCAGCAGGCGACCTCCCCCAGAAGACACGTAATTCGCTTAGCCTTGTCGCTTGTGACCGGCGTTGTAATTCGTTTCGCCTTCCGAGGAATCGAGGTCATTTCCTGTGCCTTAACTCAGCTGTCCAAATCACGCGACGCTTTACTGGTTCGGCTATCCCGGCCCAGGCCTTCTTCGAAGAACTGCACCAGCCGGTCAATCAGGCGTTGCTGCCCGCCGATGATGTGGAGGCCACTCTCGTGGCGATGCTCTTCCAAAACTTTGCTTAGACTACGCTCCAGATCCGTCATATTCACACTCCTCAGGGTATTTCAGCGGAACCCGCTGCGGCCGTCATGGCCTCAAAATTCTTACCCAGGACTAAAGGTCTGCTCCGAACCAGCCTGCCAGCTGGAGCGATCTCAAACGCCTGAGGCTACCCTCTAACCCTATGCCGCCCAGCACCCAAATTGGAAATGAGAAATTCCGATGACCCTCATCAAAAAAATGGGACGGCTGGAAACACTAGGAACTAAGCCTATTTCGAGGCGGCCGCCAGTTGCCGGACGGTCGCGATGAATGTGCTGGTGGCGCGCGTGAGGGTACGGTCGCGCCGGTAGGCAATTGCAAGTTCCCGCCAGAGTTCCTTCTCCTTGGGCGCGATTAACTTCACACGTCCGGCTAAAACTTGGTCGCGCGCGAAGCTCGCACTGATCAGAGATACCCCCAGGTTGGCAGCCACGAAGCTCTTGATCATACCGACACTAGGCAGTTCCATGGGCACTTGCAGTTGGGACTTGTAAGGCCGCAGCAACTTGTCCATCAGGCGGCGGGTGTAGCCGGTTTTTGGCAGCAGGATCGGCTGCTTGGCAATCTCTGCCAGCGACACTGATTCGTTCTTGGCGAGAGGATTTTGAGGATTGACCATCCACATCAGCTGGTCGCGAAAAATCGCGTGTGTCTTCAGGCTGGCAGACTTGACCGGCAGCGTGACGATGCCCACATCGATCGAACCATTTTCCAGTTTTTCCAGGATCTTATAGCTGAAGTTGCGATAGATGCTGACTTGCACTCCGGGATAGAGGCTGCAGTACTTGGCGAACACGTCGGGCAGCACGTAGAGGCAGGTGGCTTCGTTCGCACCGATTACGATCGTTCCGCGGGGATTCGTACCGTGATCAGCGACGGCCAGCAGAGACTCGTCGCGCATCTGCAGAAGCCGCTCGGCGTAGGCGAACAGCACCCGTCCGGCGGGCGTCAGGGTGACATCCTTGCCGGAGCGGTCGAGGAGCTTATCGCCGTAATCCTGTTCGAGTTGCCGAATCTGGGCACTCACTGCTGATTGCGAGCGGAATACCTTCTGCCCGGCCCGCGAGAAACTGCCTAGCTTGGCAACTTCCAGAAAAGTCGTAAGCTGATCGAAGTCCATGGAATGTGGGCGATTATACCGAACTACCGAATCATGGGAAGCGAGCAGGCCGTCAGAGCGGTCTTCATCACATGAGGACTGGCTCCTTGGGCGGAACCATTAGCACGGATTCCGGAGACGCAATGTCGCTCCTCCGGATCTGCGCGAGGGCAGCATTCCAGGTTTCCGCGATGGAGCATGGCGGACGCAGCGGCTCCACGCGCAGGAATGGAAGCGGCGCGTCGGAACCGATCAGGTTCAAGGCCCGCGGACTTCCGGTCAGGCGGAAATGACGGCGCAGCACCATGCGAAGCCAGAGTTCCTCCCGCACTTCAATCGGCCGCAGGTGTACGGAATGCTGGTTGTATCCGTGGCCGGCAAGCGAATCCCGCAGCATGTAAGCGACGCCGCCCGTCATGCCAGCGCCCAGGTTCATCCCGGCGGGACCCAAAATGACAACCACGCCCGATGTCATGTATTCGCAACCGTGCTGGCCCACGCCTTCAACTACTGCCAGCGCGCCACTGTTGCGCACGGCGAATCGTTCTCCCGCGCGCCCAGCAACGTAAAGTTCTCCGGAAGTCGCGCCGTAAAGAACGGTGTTGCCGACCAGTACATCGCCGCGCCGGGACGCATCGTCCCCAGCCGTGATCGCAATGGATCCGCCGCTCAGGCCCTTGCCGACGTAGTCGTTCGCCTCGCCCAACAAGCGGAATCTCACGCCCGGGATCAGGAACGCTCCGAAGCTTTGCCCCGCCGTCCCGGTAAATTCCGTGGAGACCTCACCCCCGATCTGCGCGCTCATGCGCCGCCGCAGGATTGCGCCGCTCAGATGGGCACCAATGGCCCGATCCGAGTTGGTGATGAGAAACCGGTGTTCGCGAGTACGCAGCGTCTCAAGTTCGTCGACCGCGGCAGCTAGTTCGAGATACAGCCCGCTGTCTTGTTCCCGTGGGCAAGCAGGTTGCGCCGGACCGATCGCTGGAGCTAGCAAGTCTGCCAACGTCCCGGCCGCTTGCTCATTCCGCGGAACCAGGCGGTCAGCAGCGCCGACGATCTCGTCGATCGAGGACGCTCCCATCGACGCAAGCAACTCCCGCACTTCTCCGGCAAGCGCGCGAAAATACATTTCCACCATCTCCGGATTTCCCGCGAACCGGGCCCGCAGCTTTTCATCCTGGGTGGCGATGCCTACCGGACACGTGTTCAGGTGGCATTGCCGCGCCATCACGCAGCCGATGGCCATCAAAGCCGCCGTGCCAAATCCAAATTCCTCGGCGCCCAGCAAGGCTCCAATAACCACGTCGCGCGCGAACTTGAAGCCTCCATCGACGCGCAATCGGACCCGGCTACGGAGACCGGTTCGAACCAGGGAACAGTGCGCATCGCGTAAACCGACTTCCCATGGCAGTCCAGTGTTCTTGATGGAGGTGATGGGTGACGCACCGGTTCCTCCGTCGTGGCCGGCGATAGTAATCACGTCGGCACCCGCTTTCGCTACGCCGGTCGCAATAATGCCCACGCCGGCGCTGGACACAAGCTTCACCCCGATGCGCGCCTGGGGATTGACCGCGCGCAGATCGTAGATCAGTTGCGCCAAATCCTCGATGCTGTAGATGTCATGATGCGGAGGCGGCGAGATGAGCATCATTCCGGGCACGGCATGACGCAGCCTCGCAATGTAGGCCGTAACTTTGCTGGCCGGTAGTTGGCCGCCTTCGCCCGGTTTGGCGCCCTGGGCGATTTTGATCTCTATTTCATCGGCATGAACGAGGTAGTCGGTGGTCACGCCGAAGCGGCCGGAAGCCACCTGCTTCACCCGGTTGTTGGCTTCGGCCTTCTGGGTGTAGATGCTCGGGTCTTCTCCACCCTCACCGGTATTACTTCGCCCGCCCAGGCGATTCATGGCAACGGCCAGCGTGCTGTGCGTTTCGGGCGAAATCGCGCCCAATGACATCGCCTGCGTACTGAAGCGGCTCAGTACCGAGGCTTCGGTCTCAACGTCGCGCAACGGCAGCGGATTTTCTGGACGAATCGTCACCAGATCGCGGATCGCAACCGGATCACGGTCGTCCCCCAGTGCACTGTAGGCTTTGAAATTTTCGTCCGTGGGCGACTTGATGTAGCGGTGCAGTCGGCGGACGATTTCCGGCGAATTGGAGTGACGTTCCCCGTTCTGTCGGAACCGGTAGAGACCGGTGTCCTGCAGGTTCGTGTTCCTCGGGGAGTATCCGGCTGCGTGGCGCACCAGACAATCATCGAGAAGACTGTCGAGCGTCTTACCACCCAAAACGCAACCCGCGCTTTCGAAGACCTCAGCGCACAAGGTGGGATCGAGTCCGATCACCTCGAAGAGCTGGCTGTTGCGATAGCTGGCAATCGCCGACACACCCATGCGAGCCATCACTTTGCGCAGGCCTTTTTCGAGAGCAAACCGATAGCGGGCGACGCCATCGGGGCGCAGTGTGGCTGCCTGCTCCAGCGCAAGGTAGGGCACCACTCCACTCGCTCCGGCAGCAACCAGCAATGCGACGTGATGTGTGTCGATCACCTGGCCGGATTCAACCACCACCGAAACGTCCCATGCTCCTGCCTCGACCAGCGCTTTCCAAACCACCGCCATCGCCAGCAGTGCCGGAAGCGCCGCCCTACCCTCATCGACGCCACGATCGCTGAGCAGAATCAAGCCCGGTCGCACTTGACCCGCCGGAAGGGCCTCCGCACGCAGTTGATCCAAAGCCTTCCGCGCACCCTCGACTCCCTCGGCTACGGAGAATGTCAGATCCAGCCGTCGAACCGGCAGTTCCTCAGCCAACTGGTCCAACTGACCGCCATCGAGCAATGGTGAGCTCAGAACCGCTCGTTCACCCACGTAGACGCGCAGGGACATGACATGCGTCTCGCGCAAGGGGTCGATGGGGGGATTGGTGACTTGGGCAAAACGCTGCTTACAGTAATCCCATAAAGGCCGCGGCAGTCGGGAGAGGAATGCAGGCGGAGCGTCGTCTCCCATGCTCCAAACCGCTTCCTGGCTTTCCTGCACCAGCGGCTGAAAAAGCAACTTGTACTGGTCCTCGGTCCAGCCGAGTGCTGCCATCGCGCGCTGCGGTTCGGGGGTGAAACTCTTCGGGATGCGCTCGGTGGGAACGATGTGCAGCGAAACCGCCGTTCCCGCCGCCTCGTGGAATTCGGGCAGATGTCCCACTCCGGCGGGCCGCGTGAATTCGCCGGATTCTGGGCAGCAGATCAGCATTTCCCCTGGCCCCAGCCGTTGCCGCTCGATCACTTCCTTGCCGTGCAGATCCGCAATACCCACCTCCGAGCCGACGATCAGCAGGCCATCAGAAGTGCGCGTGTAGCGCATGGGGCGCAGGCCATTGCGATCAAGCTTCGCTCCAACCGTGAAGCCGTCCGTAAACACCAGGGCCGCCGGCCCATCCCAAGGCTCTTGTAGAGGCGCATGCGCCTCCAGAAACCGCCTCAGGTCTGCCGGAATCTGCGGATTCGTTTCCCAGGCAGGCGGTACGAGTGCGAGCATCGCCGACGCAGGACGATAGCCCCGCCTCAACAGCAATTCCAGTCCATTGTCAAAGCTGGCCGAATCGCTGACACGCTCCTCGAGCAGGCGAACTCCGGAGGGCAGCTGAAGACACTCCGTTAAATTCTGGTGCTTGGCCTGCACCCAGCGCCGGTTGGCGCTGATGGTGTTGATTTCGCCGTTATGAGCAACAAACCGAAAAGGCTGCGCCAGCGCCCAACTCGGCTGCGTATTGGTCGAGTAGCGCTGGTGGAAGAGCGCGAACGAAGTCTGGAAAGCCGGGTCGGCAAGATCACAGTAAAAAGCCGGCAACTGTTCGGGCGTGACCAGTCCCTTGTACACGACAGTTCGGGAAGAGAGAGAGCAGAAATAGGTGCCGTGGGGTGCCTCGGCTTCGACTTGCTTGCGGAGGCGGAACAGCGATTTCTCCAGATCGTGGGTTTCCGCCGCTGCGCTGAAGAAGCATTGTCGCATCACGGGCAGGGTGTCGAGAGCCCGGGGGCCCACAATAGAGGGATCAGTGGGCACAACGCGCCAACCCAGGCAATGCAGCCCATTCGCTTCCGCCAAGACTTCGATCAGGCTCGCCGCAACGTCCTCGTGCCCTGCGGGCAGAAAGACCATTCCCATGCCGAACTCAGAAGGGAGATGGATCCCAAGTTTTCGGGCGCAGTCCCGCATGAACCGGTCCGGGATCGCCATGAGCAGGCCGGCACCATCTCCACTGCGTCCGTCCGCGTCCAGCCCGCCCCGGTGCGCCAGGCGCAGTAACGCCGTCAGTGCACGCTCAACGATCTCGTGCGACGGGCTGCCACCCAACTGGGTGACGAACCCCACACCACAGGCGTCGTGGTCCGGTGAATAGACCGGTTTGGGCATTTAGCATTGTTAGTTTGGAATGGGCCCTAAAGTACAACGCAGAATTTCGATGAGGGTCATGCGTTTTTTTGAAGAAGCCCCGCTGTGCAAAATTCGCTGCAGTTACTTCTGGCCGCTGAACGCTCGGGAGTGAAATTCCATAGTTTCACCCAAGTGCGAAAGGAAGTACTCCAGGCTGTGATCGCCCGAATAAGGGTGATACTCGTGCTTGACCCGCTCTGCGGTCAATTGCTTGTCGAGCGCCGCCGCCCCTTTTTCGAAGCCGTAGTTGTCGTTTTGACCGCAATTGAAGTAGATAGCCAGTTTCTGCAATTCCAACCGATTCTTCTTGGCCAGATTGAATGGATTGTTTGCCTCCCAGTGCGCGACATTGATCGGATTGCCGAATACCCCGCTGAGCGCCCTCACCACTGGCGATCCAGACTTAGCCGCGGTGTTGATCTCTCGCGGGGACTCCAAGATCAGGGCGGCGCTCTGCGCGCTGACCGCGGAGAAAAGTTGGGGATAGCCAAAAGCAAGCCGCAGCGCTCCGTAGCCTCCCATGGAGATCCCACTGACGGCGCGCCCGGCCCGGCCCGGCAGCACCCGATATTTTCCTTCGATGGCCGGCATCAATTCGTGCAGGAAAAAGTCGCCATAGCGCTCCTTGCCGTCCGCAGAGTTGATGTAAAAGCTGGCTCGGCCTTCCGGCGCAACCACAAGAAAGTCACGAATCTTGTGCTGCTGCCGCAGGTCTTCGATCAGGGTCCAGCCTCCGGTGTTGAACAGAGTCTGTTCGTTGTCTCCAAGCCCATGCAGGAAGTAGAGCACCGGATAGCGCGGAGCCTTGGCATCGTTTGTCGCGTAACTGGAAGGCAGTTGGACACAATAGCGCACGGCGCGCTGCAGGATTCGGCTGTTGATCGAAGCGCAGTCAATGTGACCTTGAGCCGCGGCCGGCAAACATAGGAGAAGAAGAATGGAGCAGAATCGCACGTACCGAAGCATCAATGAGGAACCTCACCCCATGGTAACGCGGGCGCGCGACCTCATGACGAGTGCGCCTTTGCAACAACCCTCCCATCCCCCGTCGGCACGGGATAGTATTGATCGGGAAATATTCCGAGGCATAAACGTGGATCACGCAGCCATGCTGGCGGTAGCACTGGACGAAGCTCGCAAAGGGCTATCGGAAGGTGGCATTCCCATTGGTGCAGCCATCTTTGATGCCGACGGTCGGCTGCTCGGAGCAGGGCACAACCGCCGTGTGCAACATGGCGATCCTTCTATGCATGGGGAGACGGACGCCTTCAGGAACGCCGGACGTCAGCGCAGCTACCGCAATCTCACTATGGTCACCACGTTGGCGCCCTGCTGGTACTGCAGTGGGCTGGTTCGCCAGTTTGGCTTTGGTACCGTGATCGTAGGGGAAAGCCGCAACTTCCAGGGAGGCATGGAATGGTTGCGCTCTCTCGGGGTGCAAGTGATCGATCTCGATTCGGAAGCGTGCGCTTTCCTGCTCGCTGGCTATATCGCTGCGCATCCCGAGGTGTGGAATGAAGACATCGGCGAAGAGTAATGAAAGCGAAGTCATCGATGAAGCTTGACCGTACTGTCCTGCAAAGTCTGCCCAAGGTCCTGTTGCACGAACATCTCGACGGAGTGCTGCGTCCGCAAACCATCATCGAGTTAGCCAAGGATGCCAAGTATTCCGGCCTTCCCCATCAGGAACCGCAAGCGCTGGCGCAGTGGTTCCACCAGGGTGCGAACCAGGGAAGCCTCGCAAAATACCTGGAAGGCTTTGCCCATACCATCGCTGTGATGCAAACAGCAGAGGCGCTGGAACGCGTCGCCTACGAACAAGCCGAAGACCTCAGCAAGGACGGCGTGGTGTACTTCGAAACTCGCTTTGCTCCGGTGTTTCACACGAAGAAGAGCCTCACGCATCAGCAGGTCGTAACCGCCGTGTTAAAAGGCTTGGCTCGCGGACAGAAGGATTTCGGCGTGCATTCGGGGCTGATCATCTGCGCAATGCGCAACATGAACGTCTCACTCGAAATGGCAGAACTGGCAGTCGACTTTCGCGAGCGAGGCGTGGTGGCTTTTGATCTGGCGGGTGAAGAAGGCGGCTATCCCCCCAAAAAGCACGTGGACGCCTTCCACTACATTCAGCGGGAAAACTTCAACATCACGATTCACGCCGGCGAGGGCTTTGGGAAAGAATCGATCTGGCAGGCGATCCAGTATTGTGGAGCTCATCGCATCGGGCATGGCACGCGCCTGATCGACGACATCGCCGTTGCAGATGGGAAGGCGGTGAAGCTGGGCGACCTTGCCCAGTACGTCCTCGACAAGCGGATCCCCCTGGAAATCTGCCTGCTGAGCAACGTACACACCGGGGCCACGCCCAGCCTCGCCCAGCATCCCTTCAAAATTCTCTATCAGGAAAAATTCCGTGTGACCCTGAACACCGACAACCGCCTGATGAGTGATACGTCCATGACACGCGAATTCGAGGCAGCAGCAGACACGTTCGGCTTGACCCTGGACGACTTCGAAAAGATAACCATCAACGCCATGAAGAGCGCCTTCCTGCCCTATCACCAGCGCATCGATGTCATCTACAAGGTCCTCAAACCAGGCTATGCAAAAATCCGCGAATCAGGACCCGCACACTCTTGACTTGGTTCCCCAGCGAGGAGCCTGACCCAGGCCCAGGCCGGAGCAGGCTGAATGCGGATTGCTGAGTGCCGACTGCCATGTTGCACCCAACGTGTGCGACGCCCGAGTGCCTGAAAACGCCCTCCCAGTCTGCTATATTGGCCACGTCCTGGAGGTTCTTCCATGTCCCGAATCGTCCGCTGCGGCCTCATCCAGGCGAGTAATGCGCTCGAAAGCGGCCACTCTTTGCCGGCCATCAAGAAGGCCATGATTGCCAAGCACCTCAAGCTGATTGAGCAGGCTGCTCGCAAGAAAGTCAAAGTGCTTTGCCTGCAGGAGCTCTTCTACGGTCCCTATTTCTGCGCCGAACAAAATATCCGCTGGTACGAACTCACCGAGCGCGTGCCCGAAGGCCCGACGATCAAGCTCATGCAGAAGATTGCCGCCAAGCATCGCATGGTGATGGTTGTTCCCGTCTACGAAGAGCAGATGCCTGGCCTGTATTTCAACACGGCCGCGGTGATCGATGCTGATGGCCGCTACTTGGGCAAGTACCGCAAGCACCACATTCCGCACGTGCATCCCGGATTCTGGGAGAAGTTTTACTTCACGCCGGGAGACGGGGGGTACTCCGTCTTCGAAACGAAGTATGCGCGCATCGGCGTGTACATTTGCTACGACCGTCATTTTCCCGAAGGCGCCCGAATCCTGGGCCTGAACGGCGCCGAGATTGTGTTCAATCCCTCTGCCACGGTTGCGGGACTCTCGGAATACTTGTGGGAACTCGAACAACCGGCGCATGCAGTAGCGAATGGATACTTCGTGGGCGCCATTAATCGCGTCGGGAAAGAGAAGCCCTGGAACATCGGTGAGTTTTACGGGAAGAGCTACTTCTGCAATCCGCGCGGCAAGATCATTGCGCAGGCCAGCCGCGACAAAGACGAAGTCGTGGTTGCGGATCTCGACCTCGACATGATCGAAGAAGTACGAAGGGTCTGGCAGTTTTTCCGTGATCGCCGCCCCGAAACCTACGATCCACTGACGGCTCAGACTGGAAAAGCGGCCGCGGCAGATTGAAGTCGGTCAGTTCTCGGGAACATGAGTTTCTAACACTTGAATGACTACGCCGCCCGTCTCACTTCAATCACGAATCGAATCCAGCCCGCTCTACAACAAAGACCTTGCGCCGACCACCCCCGATCAGCGCACCTGGGGAACCTACAACTACGCCGCGCTGTGGGTTTCGATGTCGGTCAATATCCTCACCTACATGCTAGCAGCGAGCCTGATCCAGGGAGGTATGAACTGGAAACAGGCCGTGGCGACTGTGTTCCTGGGCAACACGATCGTGCTGGCACCCATGCTCCTGAACTCGCATCCGGGAGCGCGTTACGGAATACCTTTTCCAGTGCTGGCCCGCGCATCCTTCGGGGTGCTGGGTGCAAATGTTGCGGCCGTTTTACGTGCCTTGGTGGCCTGCGGATGGTTTGGTATCCAGACATGGATCGGCGGTGAAGCGATCAGCACACTGATCGCTACCTTAGCGCCGGAGTGGAGACATGTTCCCTACAACACCGCGATTTGCTTCCTGGCTTTCTGGTTTATGAACCTCGCCGTCATTCTCAAAGGCATCGAGTACATTCGATTCCTGCAGGGCATTAGCGCTCCGATTCTATTAGCGGTGGGTCTGCTGTTGTTGGGATGGGCATACCGCAGTGCAGGCGGCTTCGGCCCCATGCTGTCGTCACCATCAAAATTCAACAATTTTGCGGAGTTTCTGAAATTCCTCGTGCCCGCTCTGAACGCAACCGTAGGATTCTGGGCAACGGTATCCTTGAACATTCCAGATTTCACACGCTTCGCTCGCAGCCAGCGGCAACAGGTGATCGGACAGGCCTTGGCCTTGCCCACCACGATGACGTTGTACTCCCTGATCGGCATCCTGGTCACCTCGGCCACCGTGGTCATCTACGGAACAGCCATCTGGGATCCCGTCCAACTGCTCAGCCGGTTTCACTCACCCGTGGCGGTTGTGATCTCCCTGATTGCAATTCTGCTGGCAACGCTGAACGTCAACATCGGCGCCAATGTCGTTTCTCCCGCGAACGATTTCTCCAATTTGTGGCCGCGTAAGATCAGTTTCCGTATCGGCGGAGTAATCACGTGCTTCATGGGAATTGCCTTAATGCCTTGGAAATTGCTCGCGGACTATAAGACCTTCATCCTGGGATGGCTGGGTGGTTACGCCGCGTTTCTAGGCCCGGTGGCGGGGATCATGATCTGCGACTATTTCGTGGTCCGCGGAAGAATGTTAATCGTCGAGGATCTATATCTCCGCGGCGGGGCTTACGAGTATTCGCATGGATTTAATTGGATGGCATTGATCGCGCTTGGCGCGGGAGCAGGAACGGCGCTCATCGGTTTGGTGGTCCCAACCTTGCGGCCGCTCTATGACTATTCCTGGTTCGTGGGATTTTTCGTCTCGTTCGTTTCTTATCTTGCGCTAATGAAGGCGCAACGGCGCCCTCCTTGCCCGCAGTAGAAACGTCGTAGGCCGAGTCCGCTAGGCGCGCACAGAATCTTTGAAGGCCGGCAAGATGGCCCTTTGATAGGCCTTCAGTGTGTCTTCTTCTTCTCCGCTCATCAGATACACGTTGAACTGCGTTACTCCCGCTTGCGCGAGTGCACGCAATTTCTGCCGGTGTGCCTCCGCAGAACCCACCAGGCAAAACCGATCCACCACTTCGTCGGAGACGAACTTCGAGTTGTTGCTGTCGACTTCGCAATGCTGTTGGTAATCGTAGCCTCCCCGATTCTTCACATAGGAGGTGAGCGCAGGCGGGAGTTCTTCCGGCTTGTAGCGCGCGATCAAATCCATGACGTGATTGGACACCAGTGCGGGAAACCAGCGAACACGCGATCGAGCCAACTTTAAATCGTCAGAAACCCAAACGGCCGCAGCAGACATGACCGCAATTTTGCGAACGTCGCGGCCCGCGGCCTCTGCGCCCTTCCTGACGAAACCCATGCACCACGCGATTAAGTCCGGATCAGCGAATTGCAAAATGACCCCATCGGCGATCCTGCCGGCAAGATCAAGCACCTTGGGCCCGTACCCTGCGATCCAAACGCGCGGTGACTGCTTCGCCCACGAAATCCGCGTCGTTTGACCATCGTATTCAATCTCGCGTCCAGCCGTAAGTTCGCGAAAGGTTTTCACTGCCTCTTCCAGATGTGCCGACGTGACCGGCTTCTTGCCAAGCACGCGTCGCGAACTGTCTCCGCGGCCAATGCCCAGTTCCATGCGCCCGCCCGAAATCAAGTTGAGCGTGGCAAACAGGCTTGACGTCACAGTGATATCGCGCACCGCAGGATTGGTGACGCAGGGGCCCAGACGCATGGTCTTCGTGTTGGCCGCCATCAACGTCAGCAGTGGATAGGGCTCGAGCCAAAGGATGTGCGAATCAAAGATCCAGCCATATTGAAATCCGGCGGCCTCTGCCTGGCGCGTCAGCGCAATGACACGCTCGACCGGCATGTCGGGCTTGATCGTAATACCGAACTGCATACTTCTTCTCCACTCGCTGCGGAATTCGGCTCTCGAAGGTGGGGCAGTTTAGCATAAAATGCCTGCTCCGACAGCGGAGGACCTGAGGATGGGCTTCGACACAATCATCACCAATGGACGCGTGGTCACTGCCACGGATACATACAGCAGTGACGTGGCCATCACGGCGGGAAAAATTGCTGCGATTGGGCAAGATCTCCCGCGAGACAACGCTGCCCACATCATTGACGCTGCCGGAAAATTCGTCCTGCCGGGCGGAATCGATGTGCATACACATCTCGACATGCCTTTCGGCGGCACCACCAGTGCGGATGACTTTGAAACGGGCACACGCGCGGCTGCGTTCGGCGGAACCACCACTCTGATCGACTTCGCCATCCAGTACAAAGGTCAGACCTTGCGGACAGCGTTCGACACTTGGATGCAGAAGGCTTCTTCCAAAGCGGTCTGTGATTATTCTTTTCATTGCATCATCACCGAGTTGGCCGACCCGCAACTGGAAGAGATGAACGACCTAGTACGCGAGGGGGTGACCAGCTTCAAACTCTTCATGGCCTATCCCGGCGTGTTCATGCTCGACGATGCCAGCATTTTCAAAGCGTTCCGCGCGACGGCAAAGAATGGCGGGCTTGTGTGCATGCACGCGGAAAATGGCAATGCCATCGACGTCATCGTGCAGCAAGCCTTGGCCGAAGGCAAAAAGGCTCCCAAGTATCACGCCCTGACCCGACCGACTACGGCGGAAGCAGAAGCGACCGGGCGAGCCATCGCCCTCGCCGAGATGGCGGGAGCGCCTGTCTACATCGTGCACCTGAGCTGCAACGATGCTCTCGAGAAAGTGCGCGAGGCCCGTGACCGAGGGCTTCCTGTGTACGCAGAGACATGCCCCCAGTATCTCTATCTCTCTCTTGAGAATTTCGATGTGCCCGGCTTCGAAGGAGCCAAGTATGTTTTTACGCCGCCCCTCAGGGAGAAATGGCACCAGGACAAGCTCTGGAATGGACTCAAGACCGATCACCTGCAAGTGGTCTCCACCGATCACTGCCCCTTCTGCTTCAAGGAGCAGAAAGAATTGGGCCGCGACGATTTCACGAAGATCCCTAACGGCGGACCGGGAATCGAACATCGCATGAGCCTGGTCTACTCCGGCGGTGTTGCCAAGGGACGGTTTAGCGTCAACCGTTTTGTAGAACTCGTTTCCACGACTCCAGCGAAGCTTTTCGGCCTTTACCCGCGCAAGGGCACGATCGCCGCAGGCAGTGATGCCGACCTCGTGATTTTCGATCCCAATCGTAAGCACACCATCAGCGCGAAGACCCACCACATGCGAGTCGACTATTCGATGTTTGAGGGAATTCAGGTCACCGGTATGCCGGACGTCGTGCTGTCGCGCGGCCGCGTCATCGTGGAAGGGGACAAATTCCTGGGAAAGCCGGGTGGAGGAGAATTCATCCGCAGAGCGACCTATTCCCCGCAATAGCGACACACGTCTTAAAGCACTGTGCAGAATCTCTTGTTAGCGAAATGTCGTAAGAAGCAAATCTTATGGACAATCGTTTCATGATCCGCGCGATTCAACTTGCCTTGGACAATGTTCGATCGCTGCAAGGCGGACCATTCGGCGCAGTCGTGGTCAAGGACAACGACTTCGTTGCCGACGGCGTGAATCGCGTGACCTCGACCCATGATCCAACTGCCCATGCCGAAATCGTCGCCATCCGCGAGGCCTGCAGAAAGCTCCGAGTCTTCGACCTGAGGGGCTACGACATCTATACCTCGTGCGAGCCATGTCCCATGTGCCTGGGTGCTATCTATTGGGCTCGACTCTCTCATGTCTATTTCGGTGCGGGGGCCGCCGATGCGTCCCAAGCCGGCTTCGATGACTCCGTGATCTATCGGGAATTGGCGTTGCCTCATGCCCAGCGAGCGATCCCCATGGTGCAGATGATGCGCGATGAAGCGCTCGCGGCCTTTCGTGTCTGGGCAGATCAGCCAAACAAGACTCCGTACTGACCGGGCCCAAGGTGCGCTCTGTGCCGTCCACTCCAACCGAGGAAATACGATTGATCGAACGCTACTTCAAAATTTCGGAAAACCACACTACAGTCCGTCAGGAACTCCTCGGCGGCATCACCACCTTCGTGACGATGGCCTACATTGTCGTGGTAAACCCACAGATCCTCGCGCAAGCCGGAATGCCGGTGGAAGGGGTCGTGTTCGCGACTTGCATTTCAGCAGCTGTGGCTACGCTCGTCATGGGGCTTTATGCCAACTATCCCATCGCACTGGCGCCGGGGATGTCGCTCAACGCTTACTTCACATACGCCGTTTGCCTTGGGATACACGTGCCGTGGCGAACGGCCCTTGCCGTCGTCTTCTTCTCCGGCGTTCTGTTTCTTGTGCTCACGGTGACCCGCGTGCGGGAGCAGATCGTGAATGGCATTCCGGATTGCCTGAAACATGCAACTGCTGCCGGCATCGGCATGTTCATCGCATTCGTCGGATTACGAAACGCAAAGCTGGTGGTGGCCAACCCCGCGACATTCGTCGGCCTAGGTAGTTTCTCGGACCGGGCCGTGCAAACCGCCTGTTTTGGCCTCATTCTGACCGTGATCTTGATGGCCCGGAAAATCCGTGGGGCTATCTTGATCGGAGTCTTCGCAACCACCCTGCTTGGAATTCTAAGAGGTATCGCGCACTGGCCTTCAGCCATCGTTTCCCTGCCCCATCCTTCCTCCACCTTTCTGCAACTCGACTTTCGTGGCGCTATCCACCTCGGCCTGCTCGAAATTCTGTTCGCCTTTTTGTTCGTAGACCTGTTCGACAATATCGGTACCCTGATGGGCGTATGCGAGCAAGGCGGCTTCATCGTGAATGGCAAGATCCCTCGGGTAGGCAGGGTTCTGGTAGCGGATGGAGTGGGTACGGTTTTCGGCGCCCTCACGGGGACCTCCACCGTGACGAGCTACATCGAAAGCGCCGCCGGCGTCAGCGCGGGAGCGCGCACCGGCCTGAGCAACGTGTTTGTGGCCGCGCTTTTTCTGGTCGCCATGTTCTGTTCACCGCTGGCGGCAGCGATTCCGGACTACGCCACCGCGCCTGCCCTGCTTCTCGTGGGCGCGTTGATGGCGGGGTCGATCGCACGAATTCAGTGGAGCGACTTCAGCGACGCTTTGCCGGCCTTCATCACGATGCTCGCCACACCGTTGACGTTCAGCATCGCTACCGGGCTGAGTCTTGGCTTAATTTCCTACACGGTCGTAAAAATCGCGGCGGGGAAGATCCGGGAAATCACTCCCTTGATCTGGATCCTGACTGTACTGTTCATTCTGCGATACGTTTACCTCGCAGCTGCGTAGAAATCCAGCGCTGCGTTTGCAAATGCTGCCCGAAGCCACGCTTCACCAGGAAAGCGTGACGATCTTCTCAACGTACCCATTGCCCGGAGGAAACTGCATCTTCAATTGAGCAGAATCCGCCGACACTTTGCCTCCGTCAGTGCGCAAGCGAATCTTCGAATCGTTCACCCGAACGAAGAGTATTTGCTCGCTACCAGCCGGGGCCGCCAAGCGCAGCTTCAAAGAATGCGCAGACATTTGCTGATCGAGAACCTTCATCTGGGACGTTGTAGCTCCCGGCTCCGGCAGCTCATGTGCAAGCCCGACTTCCACTGCCGGCAGAGGGATGCGTAGTTCTCCCTTCTCAAGCTTTGCCGCGGACAAACGCGAGCCCAGGTGAATACTCTTCGACCCCTCACCACCAAGCCGCACGGATAGCGTCGAACCCGTACGTCGGAGTTCCACCCCGACACGAGTTTCCCCGACAGGCACGCCGAGAATCTTCGCCTCTTTCCATTGTGCAGGTAAATTTGGTGTAACCGTCAGCCTGTTCTCACCCGCGTTCCACTCCAGGCCGAACAGCCCGCGCATGGTCGGCGTAATCACCATCGCCGAGGACCATAGCTGATGTGAGGTGCTGCGTCCGAACCATCGAAAGAACTCGCCCGAAAGTAGCTCGGTCACGCCTCCGGGGTCTTGCGCCCAGGTCAGGTCAGCGTTCTGCATAAGGTGAGCGTATGCGGAAAGGCTGCGGCCGTTGCGATACTCGAAGAGCGAAACCCAGCCCGTGAACAGCGGCCACACGCTTCCCTGGTGATAGCTGATGGGATCGTAGAAGCTCACGCTGGGACTCAAATCCCGCGTTCCCCAATCGGTGGAGAATTCCTGCGACGCCCAGCGGCTCATCATGTCGCCGCCGCGTGACAAATTGAAAGTGCCGTCCCACGCAGCCACGGCCGGATAGATCGTCGGGCTCGTGTCCAGAGTCCCATCCGCATTCCGGCTAAAGACGTAAAACTTTGCGTCAGGCTGGAAATATTCTTTCTCCAGCTGATCTGCGATACGACCGGCACGGTCGCGAGCGGCGTCGGCCAAGTTGGCGTGCCCGATGCTTTTCGCGAGGTTTGCAAAAGCAGTGCTGGCTTGCTGATCCAGAGCCGCCAGGTAGATCTCCTGATGCGGCATTTTCGGAAACCAGGACTCTACCCATCCCGTCCCCTCGGTATTCTCGTAAATGCCGTCGCCATCGGAATCGTGGGAACGCTCGAAGTTCCACGCTTTTTCGAACGACTCCCAATGCTCGTTGATAAACCCCAAGTCCGCGCTGATCTGAAGGTAGTCATTCGCCGCCATCAAGAACAGAGGCGTGGCATCCGCCGAAGCATATGCGTACGGCAGACTCTTCCACTCCACAAGGTCAGCGGTCTGCGACCATTCGTGAATGATCTTCCCCTCAGGGCTCTGGCGGTGCAACAGGAACTCCAACTCATCGCGTGTAAGTTGAAAGTCTCCGTACGAATTGACCGCATACAGAGTCCACAAGGCGTCACGTCCGAAGAACCAGCCAAAGCCGGGCCGTGTGGATTCGCCCGCAGGATAGAACCCCGCCACGAGAGCGGTTTCCCGGGGCGATCGCGCGGTCTGCACCTTCAACTGCTCGATCGACACCTGTGCCCAAGAGAATGCCTCGTCGAATGCCTTATCGGGCGTTTGAATGGTCACATGCCCGGACAGGAAGCCGCGGTAGTAGGTCCCGGTTTCTTCGTACAACTCTCGAAGCGAGCGGCCTAGTGTGGCCAGTTTCCCAGCAAGCACCGCGCTATTTGCGTCAGCGACGCTGTCGGCGACCGTAAAGAGCAGCGGGAAATATTGATTACGATCACGAGCAGGATCGAAATGAACAACAAACTGCAATGGATAGGTCTTGGGACGCTCCTGGTAAGGAGCCATAATTCCAGGCTCGGCGCCGGGCATCGCCATCCCCGCCGCATGATCTGGGAAATTCAGGTGCAACACGTAAAATCCGCCGGCAGATGACTTCACCCATTCCGGGGACGGGCGATCGTCGGACGGTGCCGGCCACATCCGCTTCATCTCTGGAGTAAATTGAAAAGTAAGTGTCATCGGCCTTACGGCGTCGACTTCGAAAAATGCCAGAACGCCCACGCCGTCGGGTGGATTATGGGGAGCGAACAAAATCTCCCGGATCGTGAAATTTGCATGTGAGAAGGTAATCGTCGTGTGGTCGGGTCGCACTTCGATCACCGCGGCCTGCTCGTTCACATCGATAGGCACCGGATAGTTTTGCATCAGGGCGCTGATGCGCAAATTGCTGAAAATCTTCCAGGGAAAAATCCATGCCTCGAAGGACCCATCCTGCTGACCCAGGATCGCCCCCCGCGGCCCCGCCACGGTGAAGGGCCTGGAAGGAACAGCCGGCTGCACAACCTTCAGGGGCACGCTGTCAGCGTAGGGAAATCTTTCCAATGACGGCAGCGTCGCGTCCGCCTGGCCGCTGCACTGCGGGATCGCAGTACAGCTGAGGATGAAAAGCAGAAACGCCGCAGTGGATTTCATTGGCTCTCCTCGGCCCACGCAAATCCTACAACGATCGCAGCATTTCATGCTTCCACCTCTTCGCAGAGATGGCCAGTCGCCATAAACGTGGTGAGGCCCGGCATCGCTGCCGGGCCTCGCGTGCGCTGGGGAGGGCCTACCTTTGCGCGGTCAACGCACGCTCGATGCGGAGTTTTGTGCCCGGGCCGAACGATTCAGTTCCGCGGCCACGTTCACAGTTCCGCCATTGACTTGGATCGTGCGCTCCCATACGGAATATCCGGGTTTGCGCACAGTAATGGTGTGACTTCCCAGGGAGACGGGCACCGAAGAAGGCGTGCTGCCCACGAACACGTTATCGATCTGGATTTCCGCGCCCTTCGGGGTTGAAGAAACGGCGAGCATCGCCGCAGTGCCAGCAGCAATGTGTGAAACCGAGGGCGTGGCTCCTTGTACTGCGGCGGCCGCGTTCAGCGTGACCGCGCCGCTGCTATACACGTTGAACTCATGCCCCTTGAGGACCGTAATATCCTTGCCGTGCATGAACAGGAAGAACGGCCCCCGCCGGCCAGAACACAATAGCAGTTCCCACCATGGCCCCAGTCATCGCACCAGTGTGACCGCCACCCTGCACGTCCTTCACTCCACGAGGAGAAACCTTTTCTCCGGTCACGGTCTTGGTGAAATCAATATTGACGTTGAGCTTGCCACCACATCCCATGCGGCGCTTTGACTGCGCCTCAGTCACGGTACCGCTTGCCGTGGTTCCCCGGCGAACCACCACCACGTCGCCGACCCTAATATCATCCACTACTTCGAAGTCGACGCGATCATCCACGTGCGCATCAGCGGACGAAATCGAGTTCGTCGTCCGCAGGCGAATGGGAGTGCCGTCGTCCAGAGTAATTGTTCCGGGCCCTGAGCAAGCGCCTGTGCGGCCAGAAGTATGCTGGCCGAGATTCCTGCAATCAGTTTGCGTGGCATGTCATCCCTCCTCGTTTGAATTCGGTTGCGGCTGCCCTGCGGCCTTTCCGCCCTCATTGCCTAACGCGCAATTCCAATGGAAACTGGCTCGCACAAAACACAGCTCCGAGCCGATCCGAACTCCTCTCAATTTCTTAACAACGGTTGAGCCAATTCTTTCGTCCCCTGCGCGTTACCCATTGAGGCCCAAAAGGGCAAACAAGAAGGGGGAGGAAGAACAATGACTTTCAAGGGCGCAATTCGCTGGAGTCTGCGGCCGAAACGAGTCGCAGTCATGGTTGCCAAACTCTTATTGGCCGGGACCACGGATCTGGCCGCACAAACAACCACATGGCAAGACATCAACAGCGGCGTTTTGCACATCTCCATTCATTTGGAAGGACAAGGATATTGGCAAGGCCAAGCCGGAGAGCGGGCTGACCTGAAGGTTACCCGTGAGCTTGCCTTCGACCTGCCAGTGGAGGGTTACGATCCAGGCCCGCAAGCCAGGATGCCGGCTCAGCCATCCTCCGCTCTCCAAAACTACTGTCCCGACCAGAAGACGCTGGATATGGTTGCGGCTATGAAGCAACTAGAACAGACCTGCAAAGGTGACCGGCCCGCTGATGGCTGGCGTCCGCCCCGACGTTCTCGCCCACTCGAGCAATTTGACCATGCAACTGAATAAGGGCAACACCCCCACGTTCGAGGAATCGCATACCCGCCATTTCGACAATCTACGAACGCTGGCTTGCAATGCGCAGACCAGCGCGACGGTTGACGACCTGAATGAAGGAGTTGCCCCGCGCGATGGAGAAAGCAATGCCAGCGATCCGCCGTATCACTACTCGATCAAGCGGGCGGGTACCGTGCGAGGGAAATTGCAAAGGTTCGGGGAGAGCGGACTATGTATTTCCAAGATCGAGGTCGCCTTCAAAAGCAAGACCTACACGCTCACGATTTATCCGGACGTCCGAGCGCGCGTAACGGAAACCAGGCAGAGCAACTTGACTCGTCTGGGCGCAACCTCTGAACCCTCAGCCGTCGACGTGAAGGTCGCCGAACTGGCCGAACCTCTCACACTCGAAGGTCTGCCGCTAGGTCGTGAAGTGGAGCCACTCGCGGGAGAAAAGCGCATCGGCAAGTTTTCCACAATTCCTATCCACAACGGGGTTCCGCCCGTCCCGCTTGAGGCCGTTGCCACGTGGAAATTCACGCTCGCCCAGTAGTTTCAACAAGATGCAAGGATTGATGCCCGGCTGGCCGCCATCCTGGCGACCAGCTTTTTTTCGTGAGCCAGTTTGCGGAGATTCTCCGCGTTATCGGACGAGGGCACATGAAACGCCTCTGGAGGGAAAGTCCAATGACAAAACCGTTCGCGGGACGAATCAAGAAAATTGCAGCTTGGGGCGTGAGCGCCACGCTGACCACTTTGGCAGTTTTAATCACCATCACCATCGGGTGGAGGCCCGTGTTGGGCGCCCGGTCGCGTCCGTTGACCGGTCGTTATTTCGAACGCACCCCTGAGCGCCTGGAGCGCGGGATGTATCTCGTGAACGGCGTGGTGCTCTGCTTCGATTGCCACTCGCAGGCCATCAAAGACTTTCAGGACGTCAAGCCTGGCGAATCGCCCATACTTACCAAGTACGGCTCGGGCCGAGTGCTGTTCCAGGAAGGCAATGCACGCATCGTCGCCCCGAACATCACTCCTGATATGGAAACCGGCGCCGGCAGCTGGACGGATGATCAGTTTGCGCGCGCCATTCGCGAAGGCATCGGCCACGATGGCCGCACGCTGTTTCCGCTCATGCCCTACAATGACTTCCGCTACCTGAGCGACGAAGACCTGGCTTCGGTGATTGTTTATATCCGGTCGCTCGAGCCGGTGCGTAATCCGCTGCCCAAGACCCAGGTGCCGTTCCCCTTGTCGCGGCTGATCAAATCTGCGCCCCAGCCGATCACGAAACCCGTCGTGGTGAATTTCCCCGACCGCATTGCTCGCGGGCGTTATCTCACTGAAGTAGCGCACTGCGCCAATTGCCACACACCCAAGAAGAACGGCCAGCCCATCCCCGGCATGGAGTTCGCTGGTGGCGAGCAATTTGGTCCGAACGTGGTGAGTGCCAATATCACACCCGATCCCAGCGGCATCTCGTACTACGACGAGAAGCTGTTCCTGCAAGTTTTGCGGACCGGCCACGTCGGAGCTCGTGGATTGAATGCTCCCATGCCGTGGTGGTTCCTCAAAAACATGAGCGATGGTGATCTCAAGTCCATCTTCGCCTACCTGCAAACCGTGAAGCCCGTGCATCATCGCGTGGACAACTCGGAAGCTGCGTCTCAGTGCAAGCGGTGCAATGGCAAACATGGCGCCGGCGAGCAGAACCGCGGCATGTAAGAAGTCCTGATGGAAGGGCCCATCTCTAAGCAACGGCGGAGACAATCGAGAGCTCGCCACGTTTGGAGCAGGGCCCCGACGCCTCGGGCGCTTCACATCGATAATGCGTGGTTTGTGGGGACTATTCTCAGTGGATGAACTTCGTCTACTGTCGGCTCTTCAAAACAGTCAACGCGTGCTGGTGGCGGGCGCGGGTGGCGGCTTCGATGTCTATGCCGGACTACCGATTTACGAACGCTTGCGGTCGCTCGGCAGGAAGGTGTTTCTGGCGAATCTCTCGTTTGTCTGCCTGGGAACAACCGGCGCAAAAGCACTGACTCGAGCTCTCGCGGTCGAGCCGAACACGATCGGGCAGGACTTTTATTTTCCCAAGCGGACCTTGGCTCAGTTTCTTTCTCAGCGAGGAGAGAATGTCACCATCTATGCCTTCGAAAAGCTAGGCGTTGCACCCGTCCGGGAGGGATACGCGCACCTGGTTCAATCGCTCGACCTGGACGCGATTGTCCTGGTCGATGGGGGCACAGACATTCTTCTCCGTGGCGATGAAGCTGGTCTCGGCGCGCCTACCGAGCATATGGCAAGTCTCGCGGCAGTTGCAGCGATGAATGGACCGACGCGCATCGTTGCCTGCGTCGGCTTCGGAGTCGACGCATACCACGGCGTCTGCCACGCCCACTGGCTGGAGAATGTCGCCGCTTTGACCGCTGAGGGGGCGTTCCTCGGAGCCATCGCCCTGCTCGAGGGCATGCCCGAAGTCCGCGCGTACCTCGATGCCGTTAACGCCGCAGACATGGTAACCCGGCAACCCAGCATCGTGAACGGAAGCAGCGTGTCTGCGATTGAAGGGCATTTCGGTGACTATCACCGCACCCCGCGTACGCACACCAGCACGCTGTTCATCAATCCGCTTATGGCTCTCCTTTGGTCATTCGATTTGGCGGCTGTAGCTCGGCGAAACCTGGACCGGTTAACCGACACAAAGACCAGCTGGGACGTTCATCTCGCGATCGCAGATTTCTGCGAAACCGTGCGCCCCCGTCCACACCAGGCAATATCGCACTGAATTTTCGCACTCCGCCCGCCCATCCCGGACTTGACCATTTCCCCGCATTCCTCTAGCTTTTTCCTCTGACCAACCTCGCGTGCTTGAGTGGACGCTCAAGCGAAAGAAGGTTTCAGCATCGGACGCGCGCATTGGTTTTGGGGGGGAATCCAATGAACGCTCAGGGGCAAGTGGGCGTTACCAGGTTGTTGGTCCAGTGGGCTGACGGCGACCGGCAGGCGATGGAAGACCTGCTGCCGCTCGTGTACGACGAACTTCGCCGCCTGGCGAGCAGTTATCTGCGCCGCGAAAATCCCGGGCATACCCTGCAAAGCACCGCGCTCGTTCATGAGGCTTACCTGCGTCTGGTGGACCAGGACGTGAACTGGCAGAGCCGCGCCCACTTTTTTGGCATCGCTGCACAGATGATGCGGCGGATTCTGGTCGACCATGCACGAGCCAAGAACGCCGAAAAGCGCGGCGACGGCGCCTGCAAAGTGACGCTCGACGAGGGACTGGTATCAAGCGAGAGTCGCGACCTCGACGTACTCGCGCTCGACGAAGCATTGTTCAGGCTGGCTCAGTTGGACAAACAACAGAGTCAGATTGTGGAGTTGCGTTTCTTCGGGGGCCTGTCGATTGAAGACACCGCCGAGATCCTTAAAATCTCCCCCGCTACCGTGAAACGCGACTGGGCCATGGCAAAAGCCTGGCTCTACCGGGAAATGCAAGGCTAGAAGTAGACGCACCGTGCGTTTGGTAAGGGCCCGGCTTAGGCCGCGGGAAAAGTCTGAAATGCGTCTTCGTTTTGGGGGAGTGCGCCTTCAGGCGCACCGTGAGCCCCCGCAATCGATGCGGCTTTAGCCGCTGGGGGTCGCACTTGGGCATCAGACCGACTTTTCCCCAGCCTGTTTAGTCCGGCCGACGATGTGCTAGATCAGTGCGGCTTTAGCCGCCGAAATTGACCCCTCCCCACGAACGCGGGCATCCGTGTGCCTGCAGATTTTGGAGAAACCTGGGCCCAACCATGAACGCCGAACTCTGGCAACAAGTGCGGGAAGTATTCCACGCTGCTCTCGAAATGTCGCCGGAGCAGCGCTCCGGGTATCTTGATCAGGCTTGCACGGATCCCGAAGTCCGGCGCGAAGTGGAGTCTCTGCTCCGGTCACACGACGACGCATCCGGTCTGCTGGAGATCCCTCCCGTCAACTTGTCCACCACAGCTCCAGACGCCGATCCACGTGAGCCATGGATCGGGAAATTTATCGGGCCTTACCAGGTCATTGCCCGGATCGGGCAAGGCGGCATGGGAGCTGTTTATCGTGCCGTCCGTGTGGATGAGCATTACGTAAAGCAAGTCGCCATCAAGCTCGTCAAACCCGGACTGGTCGGGGAACAATACTTGCGCCGCTTCAAGAACGAACGCCAGATCATGGCGAGCCTCGATCATCCGAATATCGCTCGACTTCTCGATGCCGGTACCGCAAACGACTCGCCCTATTTCGTCATGGAGTTTATCGAGGGTGAACACATCGATGAGTATTGCGACAAACACCAGCTTGGCACTCACGATCGGCTGGAATTGTTCCTGGAGGTGTGCTCGGCACTCCAATATGCTCACCAGCACCTGGTGGTTCATCGCGACCTGAAGCCTGGCAACATCCTGATCACCAGCGACGGCACCCCCAAGCTCCTCGATTTTGGTATCGCCAAATTGCTCGACCCGGAAATTTTCTTGCAGACGACCGCGCTCACCCTGTCCGAAGCGAAGCCAATGACGCCCGAGTTTGCTAGCCCTGAGCAGATCCGTGGGGAAGCGATCACCACTTCCAGCGATGTCTATTCTCTGGGCGTTCTGCTGTACCGACTTCTGACGGGGCATTCTCCCTACCAACTCGACGGGCAACCGCTGCATGAATTGGCCCGCGCGATTTCAGAGACCGAACCAGTTCGGCCCAGTCTGGTCATCGATCGAGTTACAGAGGAAACCGCAGCCGGCGGACAAACCGTTCGACTCACGCCCGAGGCCGTCAGTCGAGTTCGAGATGGCCACGTCGAAACCCTGCGCAACCGCCTGTCCGGCGATCTCGACAATATTTTGCTGAAGGCCCTGCGCAAGGAGCCTGCGCGCCGCTACGTCTCGGTAGAACAATTCGCGGACGATATTCGCCGTCACCTCGACGGCCTGCCGGTACTTGCCCGCAAGGACACGATTCGTTACCGCACAGTGAAGTTTGTAGAACGCAACAAGGCGGGGGTTACCGCCGCGGCCCTCCTTGCGCTCAGTCTTATCGGGGGCATCGTAGCCACGGCCTGGCAGGCCCATATCGCGAAGTTGGAGCGTGCCAGGGCAGAGCGCCGCTTCAATGACGTTCGCCATCTTACAAACGCCTTGATCTTCGACATGGAAGAGGCCATCGCCGATCTTCCGCGCGCGACCAAAGCCCGCAAGATTCTGCTCGACAATGCCCTCCAATATCTCGATAGCCTCGCCAAAGAAGCCACAGGTGACGTAACCCTGCAACGCGAACTGGCTGCCGCCTACAAGAAGTTGGGCGACGTGCAGGGCGATCCATTTCACGGAAATGTCGGAGACACCACTGCAGCCCTGGAGAGTTATCGCAGAGTCGTTGCAATCCGCGAGGCCCTCGTCGCCGCCAATCCAAAAGACAAGGACGAAGGCTATGCGCTCGCCGCAGCCTACCGTAGCCTCGGGCAAATGCTAGTGTCGACCGGCGATCTTCCAGGCGGAATGATCAACGCAACCAAGGCGCTGGCAATCATGGAAACTCTGGCCGTTTCCAACCCGCGCGAATACAAGATTCTGGACGAACTGGAAAACGCCTACGAACTCATCGGCGACATTCAAGGCGGCAACGGCGTCTCCGCCAACCTCGGCGACTTGCCGGGAGCGCTAGAAAATCACCGCAAAGCATTGGCCATTGCTGAACAAGCACTAAACCTCAATCCCGACGATCCCAGCGCGCAGCGTGCCGTCGCTCTCTACGAGGTGAAGATCGGCGAGGACCAGGTCGAACTCGGCGAACGCGCTCAGGGCGTGGAAAACTATCGCAAGGGTTTGGCCATCTACCTCGCTCAGAACGCGAAATCGCCGAGCGCACGCCTTACGCGTGACATCCAGGTGATTTACTCGCGCATCGGGAACGCCTACTTGATGGATGGCAACAGTAAAGAGGCAGTCGCGAACTATCGCACCTCTTCAGAAATCCTGAAGAAAGCGGGCGTCGATCCAGACGATGCCTTGTCCCGCACGGATGCGGCCACCGCAGATGGATTGCTGGGTCAGGCCCTTGCGCAGGGCGGAGACAAGGCCGGCGGCCTCGCACTCCTGAGCCGGGCGATTGTGATGTTGGACAAAGAGGTGGCGCTCGATCCCAAGCGTGTCGAAAATAGGCGAGCGCTCGGACTCCTCTATGTGTGGCGTGGCCAGATTCTCGCGCAAACGAGCAACATCGACGGGGCCCTCGCTGACTTTCGCAGGACGGCGTCGATCTTCGGCTCGATCACAGCTTCGGATCCCAACGACGTGGACACGCGCATCAACCTGGCTGCCGCTGATGCCAAGATCGCCGACGCACTCGTCCTGAAGGGGAATCTCGCCACTGCGATGGAAACCTATCGCAAGGTACTGGCTGTCATCGAACCTTTCGCGCACTCCGTCCCGCCCAATCTGCAGGCGCAGTACACACTCGCCGACACTTACAGCGGTATGGGAACGATCTTTCAGAGGCAAGCAATGCAAAGCGGCATTGCGGCGAACAGCCAGAGGGAAAATTGGAGCGAAGCTCGCACATGGTTTCAGAAGAGTTTCGACGAATGGCGGCAAGTGCGCAATCCTGGAGTGGTGAGTCCCGGAGGGTTTGACGCCCGCGGCCCCAGTGTCGTCGCGCAAAAGTTGGCCGACTGCGATGCCACGCTGAAACAGCGCGCTTCCTCTCGACCCCGGCCGCCCCTAGCTCAATACATAATCGTCTTCGTCAAGTGATGCGGCCAGGTCGTGGCATGGTAATGAGTCCACAGGCGGGCATCGATCTGCGGGATGATGACCTGGAGATCGGCTGGTCGCAGCTTATTGACTTCTTCTCGCAGTAGCGCCGTTGCATAGAGGCAGTGGGCGCGAATTTCGACTTCCGAACGACTATCGCACTCGATCATCTGGTAAGAGTTGATCGTTTTCTCCAGTGCGGGAGAGTAGCTGGTCATTCCCATCACGCGCAACGCGGCCGGAACGATGTAGTCCGCGAACGCAGTGAGTTTGTCGGCATCCTCGAGTTTGAAGGCGCCGGCTCCCGACAGCCCCGAGTACATCGCCCAGCACCCGAGTTGAGACAACTTATAGAATTTCACCTCGTGGCCGTCATACTGGCTAACGTCGTTGTAGCGCCGGAATTCCTTGACTAACCGGTCAATCAAGCCGTTGCCGTTGTCGTAGAGACGGGACGAACACGAGCGCACGAAATTCAGGAATCGACCATCGTACTTGGCATTGAGCACATCGCCGACCTGGTGGAAGACAGCCATCTTCTCTTCCAGCATCGGCATCTCGATATTTCCGGCAAAAATCTTGGCCAGCTCATCCTTGGTGACACGCGCGAGAAACTTCCCCTCAAGCACCGGAATTCCATCGTCCATGGCGCGTTTCAGGCAGGCCTGCATGGCGTCCGCGTCGGAGAAGTGCTCTCCCGCATAGTCCACTTGAAATTTGACATGCGTTTTGAAGTCCGTGAACGCCGAGTCGATGCAGTTGCACACCATGACAAAGTCGATGGCGACGTCCGGAGTTTTTTCCAGCCCAAAAGGAACTCCGATGTTCGGCATCGGCAATTCTTCATAAGCCATCCAGCTGGCGACTTCGACGATCTTGTCGTAGTGCGTGTGCACATCACGCGAGCTTTCAATCACAGGCCTCAGGCTTTCCAGGACGGGACTGCCGATCGGCTTAGGCCAGGCAACTTGCTTACCCGACCCTGAGGTCGCCGAAGAGTTAGCTCGCAGGGCGCTGTTGGTAGCGGCGACGAGGGCGAGAGACGAAGTTGCCTTCAACAATTCGCGGCGCGTTGTCATGGGAGCTGCCAGTGTCCTTTCTTTTCGACTGGTCAGTTAGCGGCACAAATATAAACGTTGTCAAATCGTGATTTGGAACTATTCCCCGGCTGCGGCAGCCAACCTTTCGACAACCGCAATGTTTTGGAGCAGATCGGCCGGTAAATTGTGTCGCTCTTTCAGGTATTCAGGACTGTTGTAACTGAGCCAGACTTTTCCGTTATGGTCCTCCCAGATCAAAATCTTCAGGGGAAGGTCGAGGGCGCTGCTGGGTGCGGCAAGCATGAGAGGAGTGCCGGCCTTGGGATTGCCGAGGATCAGCAGCTTGGTAGGCAACATTTTCATTCCGGCCTTCAGCGCTTCTCCGCTGTGGTCGATGACGGCGAACAAAGTGACACCTTTCGATTGAAGAATAGTCTTAAGCTTGTCCAACGTCTCTTCAACCGAGTGATTGCTCAGTTTGTTGACGATTCCTCTACCCGCTGCCGCAACCATGAATACCTCCGCGGCTAATCTTTGGTGTTCGTGGAGGAAGAAGATTCTATTACGATGCAATGCACGAAGACGTGTCGAAAGCGGTGGGGCTAAATCTATCGCTGAATTTCGATGGAGCGGCGCTGCTTCTTGGCAACCGACTCAGCGTTCTTTGCGGTGACCTTCTCTGTCTGCGGCAACGGCTTGCCTGAGACCGCCCTTCAAGTCAGCCGCCAGCAGTCGATGGAACAATTGCTCCCCCGCCTCACGACGCACTGAGAGACGTCCCGCGCCGTAGGCGCGCGATTTAAGTCCGCGTTGCACATCCTCGCAAATACCCAGGTCCTCGTCTTGCACGCGGTCTCCTACTGCAATGCTCTGCGTGTTGTATTCGCGCCGGGACTCGCTTACATCGCTGAAGTAGAAGTCGAAGACAACGCGGCAGTGGTCGACGTCTAGCGGCAAAACGAGATTGGTATCCATGTAGCCTTCGTAGCAATTGATCATGAAGTTGGGATATTGCCAGAAGTACCAGGCACGAACGCCCTTGCGAGTATTGCCCGTCGCGGCGTCTTCGTGCGAGGCGACCATAGGACTCGATTGCAGGCAATATCGGTCTTCGTTCTCGATGGTGTATTGCTTGTAGTCGAGCACGCTGTTGAGGGCCTTGTGCAGGTGAGGAACGTGATAGCCACCGTCCAGGTAGTTGTCGATGAACACCTTCCAGTTGCAGGCGATGTCATACACCTTGCGGTCGAAGAAATGTAGCCTGCCAAGATCCAGAGGTTCACAGCGCCTTATCAAGCCTCCCAGAAAAGTGCTTAGTGGTTGGGTTTGCGAGTCAAGATTGACGAAGACAAATGCCTCCCAGGTTTCCGCCTTTACCGGAACCAATCCATTTTCATGGCGCTCGAAATTCTTCACGTCGTCGAACTCCGGCATTCCCTTCAGAGATCCGTCGAGGCCGTAATTCCAGCCGTGATAAGGGCAGTGGAGGATGGAAGCGATCCCGCACGGTTGTGTAACGACCTTGGCGGCGTGATGGCGACAAACGTTGTAGAACGCCCGCAGCTGTCCGTCAGTCCCGCGCACTGCCACAATGGGTTCGCCCGCCAGGGTCGCGGTGATGAACTGCCCCGGTTTCTGCACCTGGTCTGCGCGGCCAATCACCTGCCAGGTCTTGCTGAAGACGGTCAGATTTTCCAATTCCGCAATGCGCGTGTCGACATACCACGGCGCGGGAATGGTGGAAGCTTCCGATAGTGGCGCCTTGTCGTTGTAGCTCGCCAGAATCTCTTCGACCGATTTCTGCCTGATCATTCGCTTGGGTCTCCCGGGCTGCTACAGTATCGATCGCTTCGTCAGGCTCCAATGGCACGTTGCAAGATATCGAGAAACTGATTGATGCGCGCTTCTTTGCGCTCACCAATTTCACCCTGACGGCGAAAGAGTCCGGGATCGAGCTCTTCGGTGAGTAAGGCGTCCTGGAAACGCTCCATCATCCAGTCCAAGATCGAGACGATCATTTCCACGTCGAGGTCCTTGCGGAGTTCCCCGCGCTGGATGCCGAACCTTACAAACACAACTGTTCCGTAAGGATCTTCGGTCATGAGGAAGCGGTTGATCTCGCGCTTCAGGGTGAGGTCGGTTCCGTAGTTTCCCAAGAGTGAGACGCGGTATGGAATCCAGTCCTCATGCAGCATGTGCTCGGTCCGGACCAACCAATAACGCAACACTTCAAAGAACCCTTGCGCTTGGATCTCACCGGGCGCATCGAGGTACGCGGGAAACGCTCGAACCGCCTTCTTGTAGACCTCAAAGAACAGACCATCTTTGCTACCAAAATGTTGGAACACGGAGCCCTTGGCGATTCCCAATTGGGCGGCTATGTCGCCCACGCGAGCAGCGTGATATCCCTGCTCGGCAAAATGCCGCATGGCCGCATCGATGATCCGGGTCCGCTTAGCCTGGGAGCGTGGGCGGGGAGGAACCTGGGCGCGATATCGGGGTGGACTGACCAGACTGGAAGCAATGCCGCTCATGATATTGACCTCAAGTCAGGAAACGATACAGAAAAATAGTTTGCATTTCAATTCCATTCTTTCAAGTGCGTGCGGTAATGTATTCACCCAATCCTTGCATTGGATTGACCACGAGTCATCGCTGACCAATGTCCGACAAAGTGTACGACGCGATTGTAGTGGGTGCTGGACACAATGGGCTTACTGCGGCTGCCTATCTGGCACGAGCCGGACTTACAACGCTGGTGCTCGAGCGCCGGGACATAGTAGGCGGCTGTTGTGTCACCGAGGAGATTGCTCCGGGATGCCGCGCCTCGACCACTTCTTACATCGCCAGTATGCTCCGCCCCGAAGTGATCAGTAACCTGAAACTGGCGGACCATGGATTGCGCATGTTGCCATGTGATCCGGCAATCCAAGTGGCGTTTCCCGATGGTCGAGTAGTTCCCTGGTGGGCAAACCGGGACCGCGCTGTGCTTGAGTTTCGCAAGTACTCCGCCAAGGACGCGGACAAGTTCGTCCGCGTGGATGGTCAGCTCAAGAAGCTGGCACGCTATCTGCAACCCTTCTTTCTTGAGCCACCGCCCGAGATCGATGCCAGGAGCGTGGCCGGGTGGGGCGATCTGTTTCGGGTGGGCAAACGGTTCCGGAATATTTCGAGCAACGAGATCGCACAACTGGTGTCGTTCCTGACCGGAAGCCTGGGAGAGTTTCTGGATCGCAACTACGAATCCGAGACCATCAAGACGATGTTCCTCGCCAATAACGTGTACGGGAAGCACGGTGGACCCTATCAGCCGGGGACTGCGATCGGCCTGCTGTTCCATCTGCTGAGTGGCGGCGAACATGAACTGCAAGGCTTCTACGGCCACGTAATAGGTGGTATGGGAGCAATCACGCAGGCGCTCGCGGCGGCCGGCCGAAAACTCGGAGTTGAGATTCGAACTTTGGCGTCGGTGGCACAGATCGACACGCACAATGGAAGAGCACGCGGCGTGGTCCTGGACGATGGCACAGAAACCCGTGCGCGAATCGTCCTTTCCAATTGCGACCCGAAGAGGACTTTCTTAACAATGCTCCCTGAGCGCGATTTGCCTGCTGAGTTTGTGCATGCAGTCCGCGGAATCAGGATGGCGGGCCCCTGCGCGAAGGTGAATCTGGCACTTTCTGAGGAACCACGCTTCACCGGAACTCCTTCTAGCCACACTGCCCTTGAACGGACGTTCTACACGCTCGTGCCTTCCCTTGAGTTTGCCGAACGTTGTTACGACATCTCGAAGTTTGGTGAGATTCCTGAAGAACTCTGGGTCGATTGCGTGATCGCCTCGAACGCGGACGATTCTTTGGCGCCGGCCGGCACTCATATCATGACCTGCTTCGTGCAGTACGTTCCCTATCACCTGCGCAATGGCACGTGGGATGAGAACCGGGAACTCCTGGGAGATCGCGTGATTCGTAAGATTGCCGAGCACGCGCCGAACGTTCCGAGTTCGATCCTGGCCCGGCAGGTGCTGACGCCTCTGGATCTGGAGCGGACCTACGGACTTACCGAGGGAAATATCTTTCACGGCGACTTGACGCTGGAGCAACTGTTTTTCATGCGGCCGGTGTCGGGCTGGTCACAATACCGCACTCCCATCGACGGCCTCTACTTGTGCGGGGCGGGCGCGCATCCTGGAGGTGGCGTGACGGGCGCTCCGGGACACAATGCGGCACAGCAGGCCTTGCGCGACTGGAAGAAAGGTCGCTTCAAGGAGGCAGCGGTGTGAACGCCAACGGGACACGAACTGCCGACATCGTCGTCATTGGCGCGGGCGTAATGGGCGCCTCCATTGCCTTCCATCTGTCCCAGCGCAAAGCGGGGCGGATTGTGGTGGTCGATAAAGATCACGTCGGCCGTGGCGGGAGCGGTCGCTCCTCGGCGTTGATTCGCATGCACTACAGTTTTCCGGCTGAAGTCCAACTGGCGTTGGTGAGCCTGCACATGTTCGAGCGCTGGGATGAACTGGTGGGAGAAACGACGCTCTTTCAGAAGACCGGGTTCGTCCGCATCGTGCACCCAAATGAAATGGAACGGTTAAAGTTCAATGTGGAGATGCAGCGGCAACTCGGCGTGAATGTGGACCTGATCTCGGGAAAAGATCTTCAGAGGCTTGAGCCCGATTGGATCGTAGACGAGGTCGAGTTCGCGGCATACGAGCCAGACTCGGGCTACGGAGATGGAGCCGGAGTGGCAAATGACTTCCTGGCCAGAGCGCGAGATCAGGGCGTGTGTTATCGCCCTCGAACCCAAGTAAAAGCGATTCGGTTGGAGGGCGGTCGCGTTCGCGGAGTGGCGACCGAGCAGGGAGACGTCGATGCACCGGTGGTGATCGCCGCCCTGGGGCCGTGGACGCGTCCGCTATTGAAGGAGATTGGCTACGACTTGCCGATCGAAACCGAATATCACCAGGTTGCCATTCTCAAGAATGCACCGGACATGAGAGGCGGTGGCTGCGCCTGTATTGATTCAGGGACGCAAACCTACTTCAGGCCCGACGGGCAGGATAAGTTTCTCGTGGGTGATTTCTACGGCAAACGTCCGGTCGATCCCGACAACTTTCCGCAACGAACCTCTGACGAGTCACTCGAAGAAGTGATTGAACGCGCTTGCCGGCGTGTGCCCAAACTCGAAAATGCGGAGGTCATGCGCGGAGTCACTGGCGTTTACGATATGACTCCGGACTCCCGGCCTTTGCTGGGCGAGATTCCCGCAATCGCCGGCTTGTACGTGTGTGCGGGCTTCTCTGGCATGGGGTTCAAGATTTCTCCCGCGATCGGATTAGTGATGTCCGAACTGGTTGTGGACGGCAGCGCGCACACGGTCGACATCAGCGCGTTTCGTCCACAGCGCTTCGCCGACGGCAAACCCATCAAGGCCGAATACGAATACGTGGACGACTAGAACAGCAAGGAGCAGGCATGAAAAAGAAAGGCATTCTCGAACGATTGAAAGAAGGACCGGTTCTTGGTGACGGCGGTTATCTGCTGGAACTGGAGAAGCGCGGCTGGGTGCGACCGGGGCCGTTCACACCGGAAGTAGCGATCGTGTATCCCGAGGCGCTTCGTGAGTTGCATATCGAGTTTCGAGAAGCCGGCGCCGAGGTTCTGCAGGCGCTCACCTTTTATGCCAGCCGGGACAAGCTGGCGACCGTCGGCCTGGAAGATCGGGTGGAGGACATCAATCGTTCTGCGGTGCGTATTGCCAAGGAGGTCGCAGGCGATGAATGTCTGGTGGCGGGCAATCTCAGTCTGACCTGGATGTACGAACCCAACAGTCCATCCGCGGCCGACCGCGTTCGCCAGACTTTCGACGAGCAACTGCGGGTGCAGGTGGAAGAAGGCGTGGACTTCATCGTGGGAGAGACTTTCTCCTGGCTGGGCGAAGCGTTGCTTGCGGTCGAACGTGCCCGGCAGACAGGCTTGCCCGTAATGGTCACGATCTGCTTCGAAAACAAAGATGCGACCATGGAAGGCACGAACGCCGCAGACGCCGCTAAAGCCCTGCTCGACGCGGGCGCGGACATCATTGGCATGAATTGTCTTCGCCCCCCGCAACACATGCTGGGACCGATGGAGCAAATGCGCAAGGCGGTGTCGGGATACCTGGCATGCCAGCCGGTCGGTTACCGGACTCCCGCGGAAAAGCCCGACTTCACGAGTTTGCCCGAATTTCCTTATGGGCTGGACCCGCTGCAGCTTACGCGCAAGGAGATGGGCGATTATGCGCTGAAGGCGCGGGAAATCGGAATCAACTACATCGGCTCGTGTTGTGGCTCAGTCGCGTCACACGTCCGCGAGATGGCGAAAGCACTCGGCAAACTGCCGCCCGACAACCGCATCTGGAAAAAGGGCGGAGCCAAGCCGATGTCAGCCTTCGAATACTACGACCACGACAAGGAAGCTGTGCGGAAATCGAACACGATGAATTTGCCGGTGAAGTGCAGGCCCATGCTCATGGCACGGGCCCGCATTTTCTACACTCACTCCCCGGCTCTATCCAGATATTTCTACGCAGCCGCTTCTGGATCCTCCGCAACCACCAGCGGTGCGTTTACTAGGTGCTCACTTAGGAACCACACTTGAAGCTCGTTTGTGCGCAATACATCGCTGACGAGCAAATCGTTGGTCCCGTCATCTCCAATGGTGGAAGCCCGCCTTGCCAGCTTACGAACATGACCGATAATCACCTGATGTGCGTCAAGCAGACGCGAGATTTGCACGGGGACTTCTTCCCTGCCGCGCGGCGCACGTTCGATCTTTGTGGTCTCGGCCACATCAGGCGCCATCGCCAGGCTGATTCCACCCAAAAGCTGGATCCGCTCGGCGATGCTGTCGACCAGTTCGTTCTGCTCCTCGTAATGTTTATCAAAAAGCAGGTGCAGCTGATAGAAAGTGGGGCCGGCCACCTGCCAATGTGACTTCTTATACAGGTCGCGCAGTGTCATCGTATCTGCCAGCACCTGGTTGAGCTGCTCGGTCATTTCCAGCCGTACCGGCTCTTCCAGTTCGAGCGGAAGAAGGAACGACACGGTACCGTAGGCCTGGAGTTCGTGGGCTCTTTGGTGAAGACGGGGTTGTGCACTCACTTTGGCTTGTTTCGTGGAAACTGCCTCTTTCTTTGCCATTGAAATCTCCTCGCCATGAAATCGGGATCCGGTTGCGGTCTGCATCACGGAAGTTGCTCAGACCTAAGAACTGCGAATGCGCTCCAAGGGTTGGATGAGCACACTCGAAGTTTTGATTCGCCCCAGCGGTCAAGGGTACTCGGCGGCGCGCAATTCACACGGCCGATCCGAGCAAACTGTAAAGAAGGACTAGGAGTACGAAGGACGATATACCCACATACAACCAGTCACGCTCAATGGCAAACGCAAACGCCGCGAATGCGACGCGGGCCACGGGAGTCGCAATCAAAAGCAAGAGGCCCAGTTGGATAATCCCACGGCCCCGCAGGGCGAGTGCCGCATGCACGATTCCTGTCACGTTGCGGAGGTCGGTCGGCTCCCCCACAAACACCTGGTAGCTTGCGTGGTCGAGTCCGTGGCGCGCCAGAAACACGAGGCTGCCTGTAAATACGAGGGCCGCAGCGACGGTAACGCCCGCGCGAAGCAGGTTGGCGATGATGACTTCTATCTTCTGGTCCGTCCAGTCAGCTTTGCGGAACATAATTAGAGCTTTCCCGTGAAGGCTCCATAGATCATCTCGACGCCAAGCGCGACAATCACCAGCGCGAATACCAGCCGCAGTTGCTGGGTCTTCGTGCGAGCCAGTATGCGGGCCCCGACCAGCGAACCGGCCAGCACGCCAAGCATCACTGGCATTGCCAGTCCGGGATCGATGTAGCCACGGCTCAAATACACCCCTGCGCTTGCCGCCGCCGTGACACCAATCATGAAGTTGCTGGTAGTGGTAGAGACCTTGAAGGGGATCCCCATGGCCTGGTCCATGGCTAGAACTTTGACTGCGCCGGACCCGATCCCCAACAGACCCGACAACGCGCCGGCTCCAAACATCAGACTGAATCCTGCTGGAACTCGACGGACGTTGTATTGCTTTGGGCCACTCAGCGACGGGTACACTCCGTTCATGCCAAGACGCGTTGCCAGCGGGTCGGGCTGAGTGTCCCCCGGGGACTCGGCGGGAGTTCGGCTGGAGATGTAACCGGAATACAGAAGCATCAGCCCAAAAACCACGCCGATGGCCGTGGTTGAGACGCTCGCCGCCAGAAACGCGCCGAAGAGCGCTCCGAGGGTCGTGGCGATTTCAAGAAACATCCCAATACGAATGTTGGAAAATCCCTCCTTCAGATAGGCTGCAGCGGCTCCCGATGAGGTGGCGATGACCGAGACCAGCGAAGCTCCTACTGCGTACCGGATGTCGACCTTGAATACCAGCGTGAGGAGGGGCACCAGGACGACTCCACCGCCCAGGCCGGTCAGCGCCCCTAGAAAGCCCGCGAGAAAAGACCCGAGCGCGACCAATGCAGTGAATTCCAGACTGTTCATTCGGAACCAGTGTGCCACAGCACGAGGTGACCGGTCTTTCGAGGCAAGCGCCTCTGGGCGTCGTCAATCCCCGTCATCCCATGAAACCACTCATTAATCGTGTCACGCCACACCCTGGCCTGCTCCGCCTGATATTGCAGCCGGGTGAGCACGTCGGCATATCGCTCATCGTCCACATGCCCTTTCAGCTGCGTCCATTGTGAAACGTACTCACGCGCCTGCTCCGCCCCCGAGTAGTGTACGTCGTAAACATGCTGGATCACCGTCTTGCCAGAATGCAGCACGTGCGTGTAAGCCCCATGATGAAAGAACAGCAGCAGTTCATCCGGACAACTAGCCAACGGTTCGTAGAGCTTCTGCACCTCCGGAGAATATTGCCCGATGAAGCCAGTCCCGGTCGCCAGTGTGCGATCCATCCCGATGCCCTCATGGTCAGCGCGATGCCACTGTCCCCAGCCATTCCGTTCCGACGAATCCGGCGCGGGATCGTAGTGGTTCCCGACGACGTTCGTGAGCGTTCCCGCGCCCAGTGGCCCCGTGTAGCTCTCGTAGGTATGCCAGGAAGAGAGTTGCATTGCGGAGATCGTGCGCACCACCAACGGATCGGCGCCAAAGGTAAGCCGCGTCCACTCATCGACAATGGTGCTTGCACTCGTGTCCGGATCCCATGCCAGCCGACCGAAGCCGTAAAGGTTCGCCATGGCTAAAGGATGCGCGAGCCAGTTCGCATCCATACCCACATTGGCGACACCCACGAATCCTCCCGTCCTTCGGTGGAACACCCTGCCTGCTACCAACTCTTTCACTGGAGTGCTTTGCCGACCCACGTGCAAATCGAAATCAAGAACCTCTTTCCACATGGGCACGAGAAAACACAAATGCCGCTGCTGCCCCGTGTATTCCTGCGTGATCTGCAGCTCGATCGCTTCATTCGTGTGCTGCAACCCTCCCAGCAGCGGCGAAACGGCTTCTCGCACCTGGAAATCGATTGGCCCGTTCTTGATCTGAAGAATGACGTTGTCGTCAAACTTCCCATCCAGCGGATGAAAAATGTCGTAGGCCGCCTTGGCACGATCGTTCTTCAGATTGCGCCAATCCAGATGGTGGTCGTAGACGAAGGCGCGATAGAACAAAATGCCGCCATGCGCCTTGAGGGCCCGCCCGATCACGTTGGCCGCGTCGGCGGGCGACCTGCCGTAGCTGGAGGGTCCGGAGCGGCCCTCCGAATCGGCCTTCACCACGAAGCCACCGAAATCCGGGATCTGCCGGTAAATCTGGTCGACTTTCCTGCGCCACCACTCCGCCACCCGCGAATCCAGTAGATCAAACGTATCGAGTCCGCCGATCACCTTCGGCGCGCTCAAATCCACGGAGACGGAAAGTCGCACGCCCCAGGGCCGAAACACGTCCGCGACTCGAGCCAACTGCGGAATGAAGATCTCGCTAAGAATCCGCGCATCCGCATTTACATTATTGATGGCGCATCCATTGATCCCCACCGAGGCGAGCAAGCGCGCATAGGCGCCGGCTCGTGTGAGATCCGTACGAATCTCCCCCGCCTCGAAAAATATCGACGGTCCCGCGTATCCGCGTTCAATGTGTCCATCCAGGTTGTCCCATTGGTTTATCCATCGCAGCGGTGCTTGCGGCTGCCGCCGTTCGTCAATCGCCAGAACATCTTCGTCGCGCGCGATCTTGCTTAGGAAAGCGAAAACCCCGTACAACACCCCGCGCTCGGTCGGCGAAGCAATCAGGACGCATTCGAATCCCCGCACCCGGCCGTGGCCCAGCCAATAACCGTCCTCACCTAGGTTCGATGGGATACTTAGCGCCGGGGCTAGCGCGTGAAGTCCGTCGAAGGTACCGAGGATAATCGCAGCATCGGAAGGGGCTCCAACGGTGGCTCGAAGGGTTCGTCCGAGCAGGGCGCTGACCCCGCGAATCAGCTCTTGCTGGGCGGTTTTAACGACGAGGGGATCGCGCAAGGCAACTACAGTGGCGGGCAGGCGCCCATATTTCCTGGCAGCTTGCGGTTCGAGGGGCGCATACCGCAACCAGCCTTCCGCACCCGTTTCGGCGTGCAGGCAGCAGGAACCCGCTGCGCAGAGCAAGGTGCCAAAACTTAGCAGTAGCCTGTACAGTCTGGCCCTGCGGATCGACCGTGCAGGGCCTCCCAACCTCATCGTGCTCCAGCGAGAATATCGACTGTGATCTGATCCAGGCGCTCATACGGCAACCGTTTTTTTGAAATCGCGCACCGGTTGAACGCGTAATCCAGCAATTCTCCCGCGCCATGTTTCGAGTAGCGTCCGACGGGAGGGGCCCCGTTGCGCGTACTGGAAATCTCCTGCAGGATCGCCTGGATTTCTTTGTCTGCATTCCACCGCCGAGCCTTCTCTTTCAAGATCAGGTAGGTCCGCATGCATCCTCGCGCAAAGTCCTTCACGCCCTCATAATCCTCAGTTCGATAGGCATGCGCATCAAAGTGACGCGACCCTTGATATCCGACGTCCTCCAGAAACTTTACCAGCCAGAAGGCTGATTTCAGATTTGCAGACCCGAAGCGCAGATCCTGATCATATCGGCCCGGCATCTGATCGTTCAGGTCGATGTGAAACAACTTTCCCGCTTCCCACGCTTGCGCGACGCCGTGCATGAAGTTCAAACCCGCCATCTGTTCATGCGCAACCTCGGGGTTGACCCCCACCATCTCTGGATGATCAAGGGTCGGAATAAATCCCAGGTAATGACCGGTGGTCGCCATGTAGATATCCGCGCGCGGCTCGTTGGGCTTGGCTTCCAGCGCAAACTTGAACCCGTAGCTACGATCGATGTTGTACTCGCAAAGATAGTTCACCGCCTCGCGCAGGCGCTTGACGGCTTCATCCGCCCGGCGGCAGGCGTCGGTTTCCACGCCTTCGCGTCCACCCCACAGCACGAAAATTTTTGCCCCCAACTCCGCCCCGAGGTCCATCGCGCGCATTGTCTTCTGCACAGCGTAGGCGCGCACCTCGGGGTCGTTGGCCGTGAAGGCTCCGTCGCGAAACACCGGGTCGTAGAAAAGCGATACGGTGGCCATGGGCACCACGATTCCATTTTCCGCGCAAGCTTTCTTGAACTCTGCCACGATGCGGTCCCGCTCGACGGGCTGCGCATCGATGGGAACCAGGTCGTTATCGTGCAGGTTGACTCCCCATGCCCCGACCTCGGCGAGCATGCGGACGATGTCGACGGGGGGTAGCGTCGGGCGCACCGCCTCTCCGAAGGGATCGCGACCGCGATTGCCCAGCGTCCATAGTCCGAAGGAAAACTTGTCGTGAGGGGTGGGTCGGTACAGATCAGCGGTCACGGTCGCTCACAGCCTTCCTGATCACTCCAGTGAGGGTTGCCGCCGAATGAGCCCGATTCCCTTTGCCGTCGTGAGCACCGGTGCTGCCCTTACTTCCTAGCGCACGTTCCGACCGTGCGAACAAAAGCGAGACTCGCAGTAGACACCACCCGCAGCTTTGAAGTCAAATGCCGCGAATGTGCTCGTTCGCAGCACCGGAGTGTCACGATTACGCAGATTTGTGTTCACCAGTTGTGCATGGTTCCATCCAGCTTGCGATTGACCGGCAGATACGCTCGCTGGTAGGGATATTTCGCTGCCTCCGCTTCATCCAGATCCACGCCCAGTCCCGGACGATCGCCGGGATGCATGAATCCATTCTCAAATGAGTAGCCGTGCGGAAAGACCTTGTCCGTCTCCGCCGAATGGCGCATGTATTCCTGGATGCCGAAGTTGTGCACGCTTAAATCAAAATGCAGCGCCGCGGCCATGCAGACCGGACTCAGGTCCGTTGCCCCGTGCGAGCCGGTGCGCACTTGATACAGTTCCGCCAGGTTGGCGATCTTTCTTAAGTGGGTGACGCCACCGGCGTGCACGACGGTCGTGCGAATGTAATCGATGAGCTGTTCCTGAATCAGTTGCTGACAGTCGAAGATCGCGTTGAATACTTCCCCGACCGCGAGCGGCGTGGTGGTGTGCCTGCGAATCAGGCGGAAGCTTTCCTGCAATTCTGCCGGCGTGGGATCCTCCATCCAGAACAGGTGAAAGGGCTCCAGGTCTTTGCCGAGACGTGCGGCCTCGATCGGCGTGAGCCTGTGATGTACGTCGTGCAGCAGATGCAGGTCGGAGGGAAATTCTTTTCGGAGGCGCGCAAACAGGTTCGGCACGAATTCCAGATAACGCTCCGAGGACCAGATGTTTTCCGGCGGAGCGTCTTTCTCTGCGGGCTCGTAATGCAACTTGCCGCGGCCGACGCCATACGTGCTGGCTAAGCCGGGGATGCCAGACTGTGCGCGCACGGCTTTATATCCAAGCGAAAGATATTGGCCGACTGCCTGCACCGTTTCTTCGATGTCGGCGCCGCTGGCGTGACCGTAAACCAGAACCGCTTCGCGGGAGGCGCCGCCGAGTAGTTGGTACAGTGGGACATTCAGTGCTTTGGCCTTGATGTCCCACAAGGCTGTGTCTACGGCTGCGATCGCCGTCATGGTTACGGGGCCGCGCCGCCAGTAAGCTCCCTTATAGAGATACTGCCAGATGTCTTCGATGCGGCGGGCATCGCGGCCAATCAACAGTGGCAGAACATGATCGGTGAGATAGCTGGCAACGGCCAGCTCGCGCCCGTTAAGCGTCGCATCACCGAGGCCGAAGACTCCCTCTTCAGTAGTGACCTTCAGCGTCACAAAATTGCGGCCTGGGCAACAGATGTTTACCTTGACATCTGTGATTTTCATCGTGCCGTTTCCATCGTACTTTGTTCCTCGGCGAGATTGTGCCTGACAAGGCGGCAGGCGAGACGCCTTCACGACAGCCGGGAAGATGCCGGCGTTACTTTATACCATCGCATCGCATCGTGGTGGTGTCGGGCGTCAGTTGGCGAGGTACTTGTCCGCGAAAAGCAGGAACTGGTTCCAATCGAACTCGGTCACTTCGTGCTTGCCCGTGCGAATGTGGTAGGCGATAGTGTGCAGGATTGGTGTATTGAGTGGCGGTATCTGATCAGTACCCAGGTCCCGTTTGCCCAACAGGCGATAGACAGGACCGGCACCGACGCAGGCAAGAAATTCTCCCTTGGGATCCGCCCAGCGGTCGTCCTCCGCACCGGTGACATAGACCGGCCGTGGTGCAATTAGCGCGATCAACTCGTGCATGTCGACGGGTAATTGATCCACGTGATCCGCATACTTGCGAAGGTTTTCGGTAAACCAGTAGGGAAAGGCCCCTATCAAGTTCGCGACGGTCTCACCATAATTGCGGCGCGCCAAGGATGCTCCGCCTTCCCCAGAACAACTCGAGATGACCATGGCAAAGCGTTCATCCAGAGCGCCAGCCCAAAGGGCCGTCTTACCCAGGCGCGAGTGGCCCATGACGGCCACTCGTTTCGCATCGACAGTCTTGTCTGTTTCCAGATAGTCCATAGCCCGGCTCAGTCCATAAGACCAGGCCCCGATCGCTCCCCAGTCGTCGGGAGCAGGTGTGGTCTGCCCAGTCTTGAGGAAGAGCGGTCGAATTCCATGGGCGAATCCCTCTTTGAAGTCGGGATCGATGTCCTGATAGTAGATAGTTGCGAAGGCGTAACCACGTGCGAGAACCTTTTGGACATCGAATTCCTTGTCGCCGCCCCGGGACTCTTCGGTCGCCCGCTGGCGTTCATGAGTTTTCCATGTCCAGATCATGGGCAACTCGATTCCGGGATCGTTAATGACCGACTGATTGCCCATGAAATTGAGCGTCAAAAAGACCGGCACCGGCTGACGCGCGCCCGCAGGAATGTAGAGCAGCAAACTTTCTTTCGGACCGTCTTTTGCCGCGCTGAGATGAATGGCGATTTGCTTGCGAATCGCCTTGCCGCCAAGCGCGTTCTTGCTTTCTTCGGCGACTTCGAACTTCGTCTTGTCCGCCGGTTTAGGATTGTGGCCGTAAACATTGGTCGCAAAAAGTTCAAGGATTTCCGCGCGGCGTCGCCTCCAGTCTTGAACTGTGCGCACAGGCTTGCCATCGGCGAACTGTAGCGGATCTGGAAGGGTGTAGCTACCGACTTTGGCTTCATCGTAATTAGTGGAGTCGACCTGCGAATCCGCCCGGAGAGCCGGGAATATGACCGCGCACAGAGCCAGACTGAAGCATCTCGTCATTTGAACCATTCTGTGTCCCTATCGTTCCGCCGACCGCGAAAAAATGGGTCCTTTCCAAGCGGCAGGCAGCGCGCCAGGGATTTTACGTCAGGCTGTTCAACTGACACAAAGATGTTTGGGACCAGAGACCATGTGTTCGCAATTTCACAAGTTCTGAATCAAGCGGTCGTTGGCTATCATCTTTTTTCCCAGCCACCATTTATGAACACGGAATGTAATCGCATCGCCTATCAACTGGCCTCTGCCATCAATGGAGAAGCGTGGTATGGAGACTCAGTCCGACGAATACTGGAGGGTGTCTCCACAGAAGAGGCACTGGCACGTCCCGTCCCCAATGCGCATTCCATTTGGGAACTTCTCGTTCACGTGGAGGCCTGGTGCAACTTTGCCTTTGGCGCCATGCAGGGAACCGCGATTCCTCCCTGGCCAGCGATGCCGAAGGAATTAGATTGGCCGCCGGTCAGCGACACCAGCGAAATGGCATGGAAGGCGGCCGTGTCCTCATTTTTCGATAATCATTTGAGGCTGGTGGAGGCCATTAAGGTTTTTCGCGACGAACTTCTGGAGAGCCCGGTGCCAGGCAGAACCTACAATTTCTACCGGCTCTTTCAGAGCGCCACACAGCATGCGATCTACCATGCTGGTCAGATCGCATTGCTGAAAAAGATGATGCGCTAGTGGGAGATCGAAAGGACTGCCGGGGCGTAGCGCTATTGCGCGGAATTCTGTCTAGCCTTCGTTTCGAAAGGGCTCGGCTTTCAGCCGGCCGTAAAGCTTGCGAAACAAATCGCGGCTTTAGCTCGGTTCCAACCGTCACCGAGGTGCAGGTCCGGGCGCTATTGCCTGAGCCGTATCGGACGCGGAGAACCGGTTGGGTTGCGGGCGATAACCGTTGCGCGTGCGCACACGATAGCCTTTCGCGCGACTCCCAACCAGTTTCACCGTGATAGCGCGCCAGCCACGATTGGGGTTCGCCTGCGGGTAGTAGCTGAGCGAGTACAGGTGCGCCAGATCATCGTGGATCGATGCGAAGGCGCGCTTTTCATCTCTCCAGGTCTTGGCAAAGTACGCCTTGCCTCCGGTGGCCGCTGTCATGCGGTCGAACACAGCGGTGGACACCGGTTCCAGCTTGGCTTGCTGGGTGCTGATCATGTAAATCGAGATGCCGGCGGACTGGGCTAACTCGGCCACGTCCTCGGGCGGCACTACGCTGGAGTTGTCGGGTCCATTCGAGAATACAACCACCACTCTTCTTCCCTTAAACTGGGCCGCGTCTTTCAAGGTCAGCAGCAGCGTATTGTAAAGGGCAGCCTCATCTCCGGCGACCGTGGTGCGTACGGCCCGTAGAATCTGGCCGCGGTCTTCGGTGAGTGGAGAGGCGCGCAACAGGTCACGGCTGTAGGAATAGAACGCGATCTTGTTCGCTGCTTCCAGGGAGCGCACGAAGTCAGAGATCGCATCCTGCGCGAAGACGAAGCCGCGATACATGTAGTTGCTGGTATCGAACAAAATGAAAACGTTCGCCCCGGCGATCAATGCGCCCAGCGACGAGTCCCCCCCAGCAGGCTTTGCAGCCTCGCGTGGTGGATCGGCAGGCGAGTCGGCGCTCTTTCCTTCTGCCGTTAGATCGAGCACGCGACGCGCAGATTCGTTGCCTTCCGCAAAGGTAGCCAGTTTCTGCGGAATTCCGTCTTCCACAATGGCGAAATCTTGCGGACGCAGTCCGGTGATGTAGTTACCTTTCTTGTCCGTGACCGCCACGTTCAGTTGCACTAGGTCGACGACAACGCGAATATGGGGCTCGCCTTCCTGGGCTGAGAGGCGCACGCCCGAATCCGAAAGCACTAGCAGAACGATTCCGAGAGATACCAGGCATCTTTTCAACATCGTTTTTACTCCACTTGTCCCGTCTGTGCGGGCTGGAAGTCTAACTCAAGGGAAGCTCTGTCGCATTCCCCAAGAATGCTACCGCTGAGATGCAACTTGACTGACAGGCGTCGAAGCAATTTTTCCCTGGCGAAACTCGTCGCCGGTCTCTCGCATCGCACGCAGCAGGGCCGGCCAATCCTCGAAATCGGTAGCGAAGATCTTCTCCACCATGCGGCGAGTCAATTCGGGCACCAGGCGGTTGAGCGCCACCGGGGAATACCCTGTTTCATCCGCCAAGCGCGCCCAGTACAGGTTTCCGGAATCCCAGGACTCCGCGAGCAGACGGCTCGAATATCCCGAGAAGGCGGGGAACGGTCCGACGTTAATCAGTTCTCGGGCGTAGGTCTGAGCGAGCGTGGGATGTGGAACGCCGAAATGCTGCGACAGGCGTTGCCAGCCGACTTCCTGCGCGTTCTGGCGGCACAGGCTGTCAAGTTCCCGGCCCGCCGACCCGAAGACGGCTGTATCTTGGGGGAACCGATTGCGGTACTCGAGCGCCAGGTAGAACGTATCGGCGGGCATCAATTTAGGAAGGATTTCCGTCACCCGGCGTTCGCGGATCGCGTGCTCGACTTCATCCTCTCGCTGGGGGGACATACGTTCGGAAAGAACCGCCATCACTTTGTCCCGCAGGTCTTCCTTCTCAACGGCGGCCTCTAGCAGCTCTTCTCCGGTGCGCTGGTAAAGCGTCACTGCATGCATTTCATTGCGGCTCACGTCCCACCAGCGTGGCAGGACCGCGCTGGTGAGGAGGCCGGGAACCAGCTCTCTCCAGATCAATGCCTGAACGTTTTCAGGCGCGATGAAATCCTGTTCCATCTCCGAAAGCACGTAGGGCAAGTCAGCAAGCGATCCCACCAGATGAGCACCACCGCCCGCAGGGGAACCTTCGCCAAATAACTGCGGCGCCTGCCAAAGTGTTTTCATACCTCCAACAGTCTCAGCCGAGAAATCGTGAGAACGAACGAAGAGCGGATTGTTGTGCAATGCCTGTGCGCCCGGCGGCTCGTAGTAGGCATAATTGAGACCTACCAGCGTATCGCGGAAGAAGGACGCGAGCTGCCCGCGAGCCTCGTCAATCTGCAAACGAGTGGCGGGCGACTTGATCACCTTCGTCAAGTCGGTTCGCATCTGGAGATCGGTATGGCGGTTGTTGTAAATGCCGGCAGCCCACTCCGTTCGCTCGCTGCTGGTGAAGATGGGACGCGGCATTTCGAACTCGCGCAATTGGCCGGCCAGACTGACGAGCCCCTCGCTGACAGGCTTGCCTTGTGCCTTCTCGTTCAAACCCTGCCCCAGGGCGAGCAGAGTATCGAGAGAAACCAACCGCTGGCCGTCCATTACGGCACGAATCCGGTTGGCAACTTCCTCGTGCATCCGCTTGGCCTCGGGGGCGATCTGTTGCGGCCCCGCGAGCAACTGGATGATCTCGTCTTGAGAGGCC
>UEXW01000191.1_pt1 | contig 49345 bp, 45 predicted proteins | sample 4301151 | NCBI WGS metagenome assembly UEXW01 (sample SAMEA4773176, study PRJEB27434) | metagenome | biome: 2259; feature: agricultural soil; material: soil | place: USA | collected 2014-09 | depth 0.25 m | reverse complement strand
TGGTGGACCTGGTCGGGTTCGAACCGACGACCTCTTCCATGCCATGGAAGCGCGCTCCCAACTGCGCCACAGGCCCACTTCACGACGGAAAAACCCACGTCAAGGGGTGGCGGAACATTCTCATTGTCCCTTAGCTCAGGTCGATAGTCAAACCTCCCGCCCGGTGGTTTTGAGAAAAGTGCCGAAAGTTAGTATTCTGGACGTGAAGCGCCCAGTCCACCCAATGAACCTGACCCTGACCCTAACTTCCGTCGCTTTCCTTTCTCTCGTCTCTCCCGCGTGGTCTCTGCAGGTGCAGGTCGTTCCCCCTCCCGTGCCCTACACGTCGGTGAGTGAACTGAACGGCATCCTTGGCCAGCTGGAACAGGCCTCCGAAGCCACCCAGGCCGACTTGTCGAAGCTGCGCATCGAGAAGTGGAAAGCCGATTCGGGCACGAAAAAACAAACCCTTAGCAACGTGGATTCGATCAAGCGAAATCTTCAGGGAGCACTACCCGAGATCGTAACGCAGTTGCGTAACTCGCCCGAGGACCTGTCTGCCAGCTTCAAAATCTATCGGAATCTGGACGCGCTCTACGACGTGCTGGGTAATGTGACCGAATCGGCAGGCGCGTTCGGATCGAAGGATGAATTTCAGTCCTTGTCCAACGACCTTAGTGCCCTGGAGAGAAGCCGCCACTCGTTTGCCAGCAGGATGGAAAATCTCACCGCGTCCAAAGAGGCGGAGTTGAATCAGTTGCGAACCCAGGTGAGAACCTTGCAGGCCGCAGTACCGCCACCCCCGCCCAAGAAGATCGTTGTCGACGACAACGAACCGAAGAAGCCGGCGCCGAAGAAAAAGACGATCCCGAAGCCGCCCGCCAAGCAGTCGGCTACGCCGGTCCAACCTACGCAGCAGGCACAGCCGCCAAAGTAACTTCGCCGAGTCACAGCCCGTGCTCCCCGCATACTTGCCATCCCTCAGGTATTACGGCCGATATCTATTGAAAACAAAACGCTTAAATCAGGAACTCTAGACACCTGGGCGGGGTCTATGCCTGTAGGTGTCGACTCCGCTTTCGGACTGGGACTGAGGATCGCGCAGCAGGTGAATTTTCGGTCGGTTCGCAGCGCGAAAATCCTATAATACGAGGTGCGCCATGAGAGTCATGGCGGGAGCAGCCACCTTGGGTGATTTAGCAAGTGCGATCGGAGTCCGCGAGCAGGAAGCGGCCATCGTCGCAGAATTGAAGTCCGGGTCCGAGGAAGCCTATGCCTGGCTGATCGGGGAGTTTCACCAGCCGATTTACGGGTTGGTGTACCGAATCCTCACCGATCCTGCAGATGCTGCCGACACCGCCCAGGAAGTCTTCCTGAAGGTGTTTCGCGGTATGAAGCACTTCCACGGCGAGTCAAGCCTCAAGACCTGGATTTATAGGATCGCGGTGCACGAAGCGTCCAACCGCAGACGCTGGTGGTTTCGGCACAAGGCGCAAGAAACCTCGATTGAGCCGGTCGACCAAGGTGCCCACGAGGCCGGACTTGCTGTCTGCGGAAGTCTGGTCGACGAGCGAGAGTCTCCTTTCGACAGCGCTGCGCATGAGGAGGTTCGCGCCAGGGTTGAGCAGGAATTAAGGAAAGTCCCTGAGCCTTACCGGAGCACTCTGATTTTGCGTGATTTGGAAGAGATGTCCTACGAGGAGATCGCGGAAGTCATGAATGTTTCGCTGGGGACCGTGAAGTCGCGCTTGACGCGCGGCCGGGAGGCTCTGAAGCGACGTCTCACGGGATATATCCGGGAAGTGGGTCCTGAGTTGGGATTGCTAAGCCCGCAAGAACCGGCCGGAAATAAACGCTGCCGCGTGGTTGCTGGGGGGGAGGAAGTCGAGGTGACGTCATGAAGTGCGCCGAGGCCAAGTCGATGTTCTCGCCGTACCTTGACGGAGCTGTTACCGGAACCCAGATGCACTCCTTGGGCCTGCATCTGGACCAATGTTCGGATTGCCACCGGGAGTATGCGCTGCTCCGTCAGACCCAAGAACTGCTGGCCCGTGTGGGACGCCGAAAGGCGCCCGCGGATCTGTCTTTAAGACTCCGAGTTGCCATCTCGCGCGAAGCGGCCCAGGCCAAGCGTCCTCTTTTCGAGGGACTGCTGGTTCGCCTGGACAATGCTCTTCGTGCCTTCATGGTCCCGGCAACGGCCGGGCTGGTGGTGGCGGTGGTCATCTTTGGATTCGTGATCGGCCTGACCATGCCGGAGTTGCAGGCTCGCAACACCAACGATGTGCCCTTGATGCTCTACACCGGGCCGGAACTTCAGGAGTCGTCGTTCGCGATGACTCTGAGCTCGGTGAATGAGGATTCGCTCGTCATCGAAGCTTACGTGGACGCGAATGGCCGCGTGCAGGATTACCGCATCATTTCCGATGGGGATAATTCTCAGAGGCTGCTCCCTGAAGTAAAGCGAATGCTGATCTTCACGACCTTCCGGCCGGCGATGTCGATGGGCCGGCCAACGTCCGGACACGCCGTGCTTTCGTTTTCGAAGATTAGCGTGCGGGGATAACGAATTGGTGTGGCATTCTTTGCAGGTTGGTCGCAAGGTCAAACCCAAGACATAACCCTGAGACCTGCCCTTATTACCTGCCTTGCGATTGACCCCCTGCGCGGAAGCTCTTAAACTAACGTAGTATCTTCCTCAGCCTACTGCCCTTTGGAGGTTTTTCCTGAGTTGCTGGTTGCGACGTTCGGCTCTAGCTGCGCTTTGTGCGCTGCTGGCACAAGTGTGCCTCGGGCAGAATCCTCCCAAAGTCACTCTCGACACCAGTGAGACTCTATTTACCATCCTGGCCTCCATCAATGCCTGCGGATACGATCAGGAACTGAACGCCTCCGATCCTTTGCGTAGTGAAATTCGTGGTGAGGTGGCTAAGGCGGCCCACAACTCGGATCAGGCGGTGGAAGCTTCGAACCTCATGTGCCAGTACTACCATGAGCATGTGCGGCAAGATTCTGCTCGCGACCTCTCGCAATATGTGTCCCTCAGTTTATATCTGGGAGATCCGCCGAATTTTGTTCCCAAGGTGCCCGAGGGTGACCTGCCGCCCGATGCCACGGGGGTCGTGCAGTTTGCGAAACTCGCGACCAATTTTTACGACAAGGCCGGGCTCCATGCCATCTGGCAGAAGCACCGTGATGCGTACACGCGGCTGACGGACCGGTATCACGAACCGCTGTCCAAGATGTTGTTCGACACCGAGATTTACCTGAAGCTGCCATCGGCGGGTTATCTGGGAAGGGCCTTTTCCGTCTACCTTGAGCCGATGGGTGCGCCCGGACAGGTGAATGCGCGAAACTACGGAGCCGACTACTACGTGGTCATTGCGCCGACAGAATCCAGTCTCAAGATGGAGCAGATTCGCCATACCTATCTGCACTACCTGCTCGATCCGCTATCGTTGAAGTATCCGAGCGCGAACAAGCGCCTGGAACCGTTGCTTGATTCGATCCAGACGGCGCCGATTGACGAACCGTTTAAAACCGACGCTTCCCTGCTGATCACCGAGTGCCTGGTGCGGGCGGTGGAGATCCGGATGCAGGGCAAAAGCAAGACACCAGAGGCGGTGCGCCTGGATGCTGTCGATAAAGCGATGCAACAGGGTTTCATTCTGACCCGCTACTTCTATGATTCGCTGATTGCCTTCGAGAAGGATCCGGCGGGAATCCGCAATGCTTATTCCGACATGTTGGAAGGCATCGACGTAAGAAAGGAATACAAGCGCGCTTCTGAGATACGCTTTGTGAGCGAGGCGTCGCCGGAACTGCTCCATCTTTCGCGACCCAACGATCAGCGCCTCCTGCAAACCGCCGAGAAACGGCTGGCGTCTGGAGACCTGAAAACGGCTCAGGAACTGGCGCAGCAGGCAATCGATGAGGGGCGCGAAGACAAAGGCCGAGCGCTGTTTGTCATGGCCCAAGTGGCCACCGCGAACAAGGACATGGCGGGCGCCACCGGCTACTTCGAGCGTGCCATCCAGGTTGCGCAGGAGCCCAAGGTGGTGGCCTGGTCCCACATTTTTCTGGGCAGAATTTATGATCTGCAGGAGCAGCGGGATACTGCGGTGGACCACTATCATGCGGCGTTAACCGCCGGTAGCAGCCTGCCGGAAGTGAAAGCCGCGGCGGAGCGAGGCTTGAAACAGCCGTACGAGCCGCCGTCCGCTCCCCAGCAGCCCAATTAGAGACCGTAAGAAACCCGATTCTCGAGATGCGAGAGTCGCAACCCCAAGGAGAGAGCATGAAGCGAGTAGCGATGATCGGCGTGGTGCTGACCCTGGCGATCTGCAGTTACGCGCAAGCCACCAAGCCCCAGAATCCTCCCGCCGGTCAGTCCGGCACAGCCCCCGCGCCGGCACCCCTGGCCAAGCGCCCGCCCCAGGCGAAGACGCAGGCCGAGTTCGATGCCTACAAAGCCGCCGTGGCTTTGACGGATCCTGCCGCCATGGAAAAGGCCGCCGACGATTTCGCCGCCAAATTCCCCGACAGTGAACTGCGGATCATGCTCTACAAGGGCGCCATGCGCACTTATCAAAAGAACGGGACATCTGACAAGATCATCGAAATGGGACGTAAGGGGCTCGCTTTAGATGGAGACGATCCTGAACTGCTCGTGACCGTCGCCAGCGAACTGGCGGAGAAAACTCGCGACACGGATCTCGACAAAGATCAGCGCCTTGATGAGGCCATGAAGATGGCGCAGAAGGCCATCGAGACTGTGGATACTGATGTCCCGATTCCCCCGAACACTCCGCAAGAGCAGATCGACGCCTACAAGGGTCAGCTACGCTCATTCGCGTATTCCATCATCGGGACGCTGGAGTTCAAGAAGGACAACTTCGCGGCCGCCGAGACGGACTTGCGCAAATCGATCGACGCTTTTCCCTCGCAACCCGATCCTGTGGTGATTCTGCGATTGGCCATTTCTCTGGACCGGCAAAGCAAGTATCCGGAAGCTCTTAAGGAAGCCAATCGCGCAGTTGAGTTAACGCAAGACGGCACTGGAGCAGGCAAGTTGGCGCGCCAGGAGCGCGACCGGCTTACGCAGTTGGTGCCCGGCGCCGCTAAGGCCCCTGATCAGCCGAAGAACTGACCGATAGTTCGCGAAACAGTGCTCGCTCCCGGCTTAGTGCATTCGGGGAGTGAGGTTTGCTTCGCTTCATCGGCTGGCAGGTGTTGGCAGCCAGCCACAAGTTGCATGAAAGCTAGAGAAATCGCGGCGCTGGAAGCACTGTTGGGATACCACTTCCAGCAACCGGAACTCATCGCCCAGGCCCTCACGCATAGCTCCCAGGCACGAGAACTGGAGGCCATGCAGACGCCCAACTCAGGCTTGAAGTCCGGAGACAACGAACAGCTCGAGTTCCTGGGTGATACCGTGCTGGCACTGGTTACCAGCGAGGAACTCTTCCGCAGATTCCCGCATTTTCGGGAAGGCGAACTTTCCAAGCTGCGCGCCCACCTGGTGAGCGAACGGCACTTGATTCAGGTTGCACAAGCGTTGGAACTCGGTCACTACCTCCGGCTAGGGCGGGGTGAAGAGAAGAGCGGAGGACGCGGCAAGACAGCGTTGCTGGTTGATGCTCTCGAAGCGGTCCTGGCTGCTCTGTATCTGGACGGCGGCCTTGAAACGGCCCGCCGCTTCATCCTGCAGACGGTTGTCATTCCGGAGTTGGAGCGGATGAATCCTGGCAGCACCGGCGTGCCCGTAATGGACTTCAAGTCTGCCTTGCAAGAATCGCTACAGGCCATTGGCCGCCCGCAGGCATCTTATGTACTGGTGAAAGAAGTCGGCCCGGAACACAGCAAGACTTTCACGGTCGAAGCCAGGCTACATTCGGTCGCACATGGAAAGGTGGAATTCATCGGCCGGGCCGAAGGGTCCACCAAGAAAAAGGCTGAGCAGGATGCGGCTCGCCAGGTGCTGGACTATCTAGCTTCGCCAACAGCCGCTGCTCCTGAGCCCAAGACTGCTGACAAGTCCGCCCCGACGGAACGCCCGTCCCCATGACAACACCCGCGAATTCGGCCAAGGACCCCACCGATTGGTTAACCTCCCTGCAATCTCTGCTGGCTACCGTGGTGATCGCGGTTTTCGTAATCACCTATATCGTGCAGGCGTTTCAGATTCCCTCGGAATCGATGGAGAACACTCTTCTGATCGGCGACTACCTGCTGGTCGACAAACTCTGTTACGGCGGGGGCGGCGTGGGCGATCCCATCGTCCCGTACCGGCAGATCCATCGCGGGGACATTATCGTGTTTCACTATCCCGTGAATCCGGCGCAGCACTTCGTGAAGCGGGTGGTGGGCGTTCCAGGCGACCGAATCCACCTCGTGAAGAAGCGCGTTTTCATCAACGGTGTGCCCCTGAGCGAACCTTACGTGAGGTATTTCAAGTCGGACCCCAATCCCTTTCGAGACGACTTCCCGCGCCTCGACGTTTTGGATCCCGGCATCAACGCGGAATGGTGGGTACAGATGCCAAAGCTGGTGGAAGACGGCCAATTGATCGTGCCGCAGGATTACTACTTTGCTATGGGAGACAATCGGGACGACAGCTCGGACAGCCGCTATTGGGGTTTCGTGCCGCGGGAGAACATCATTGGCCGACCGCTATTGATTTACTGGTCGATCCGCAACCCCGACAATGACCTGCAGGGTTCGCCGTCGTTCGGTGATAGACTTTATCACTTCGCGTATGCGGTGACCCATTTCTTCCAGATTACCCGCTGGGATCGCACGTTTCGGCTTGTTAGCTGACGAAGTCAACCTCAATAACCAGGAACCAACGCGATTGGCTAAGAAAAAGAACACCCCCGAGGAGAAACAGCGCGAGACCACGGTCGAGTTCCTGGCCTCGCTGGCGGCGGTGCTGGTCACCGGCCTCTTCATCATCACTTTTGTTCTGCAGGCCTTTGAGATTCCTTCTAGTTCGATGGAGGATACGCTGCTGATCGGCGACCACGTGTTCGTGAACCGCGAGCAGTTCGCCCCCAAGACCAGGTGGGTGGGCCCGCTTCTGCCCTATCGCGAAATCAGGCGCGGCGACATCGTTGTCTTCCTCTCTCCCGCGGAGCCTGGTCTTTATGTGGTTAAGAGAATCATGGGGATTCCCGGTGACCGGATTCACTTACGGGACGGCGTGGTGTATCGAAACGGAGAGAAGCTGCTCGAACCGTACGTCATGCATAAGGGCCCGGTTTTCTATGACCCGTACCGCGATAACTTCCCTGCAGTACCACCTTCTGAAGCCTACAACGTCAGTCCTGACTGGCAATTGCTTATGCGTTCGCACGTCCAGGGCGACGACATCGTAGTTCCCAAGGACAGCTACTTCGGCATGGGTGACAACCGGGATGTCAGCCTGGATAGCCGTTATTGGGGTTTCATTCCAAAGGAAAATGTCATTGGCCGCCCCATGTTCGTGTACTGGTCATTCAATACGCCACCTGACCAATACCGTCACACGGACTTCAGCGAGCGCATCGGCTTTCTGGCGCACGTGGTGATCCACTTCTTCGATCAAACTCGCTGGCGACGTACCTTGCAGGTAGTTCGGTGAATTTCTTTCGCTCCAGGCGCCGGCTCCTAGTGGTGGCGATGGCCATCCTGCTGGCCCTCTTTCTTGCACGTCCGGGAGCAGCTCGCTTAAAGCTCAGGATTGCAAACTCCGTCGGTCTGGCGCTGCAGCGTGACGTTGAAATTGAACGCGTTCGGCTGCGACTCCTTCCCCGCCCCGGATTTGAACTGGAAAATTTCGTCGTGCACGATGACCCAGCATTCGGAGCCGAACCGGTGCTACGCGCGCAGGAGGTGTCGGCATTTCTGCGCTTGAGTTCCCTGCTTCGAGGCCGGCTGGAAATTTCACGCCTCAATCTGACGGAACCCAGCTTGAACCTGACCCGCAATGATGATGGTCGCTGGAATATTGAGCACCTTCTGGAACGCACCGCCAGGACAGCGGTGGCGCCTACCGGCAGAGCCCGTTCCGAATCACGCCCGGCTTTTCCCTATATCGAGGCCGAGCATGGCCGAATCAATTTCAAAGTTGGTGCGGAAAAGAAGTCTTTCGCCCTCACCGATGCCAACTATGCCTTCTGGCAGGATTCAGAAAATGCCTGGGGGATGCGCCTTCGAGCTCAGCCCCTGCGCACCGATTTCAATCTCACCGACATGGGCCAGATCCGGGTCAGCGGTACCTGGTTACGGGCTGCGACACTGCGCGAAACGCCTGTGCAGTTCAATCTGCAATGGGACGACGCACAGCTTGGACAGTTAACCAAACTGCTTTCCGGCGAGGACCGCGGTTGGCGCGGTACTGTAACCCTGTCCGCCAACCTGACCGGGACTCCTGCCGATCTGCTGGTGTCGAGCGACGGTTCGCTGGACGACTTCCGTCGCTACGACATCGTCGCGAATGAACCTCTCCGGCTCCTTGCTCATTGCGACGCTCACTACAGCACCGTGGATCACGGCTTTCACTCGATTCTCTGTCGCGCCCCAAGTGGCGGCGGTACCATCACCGTGCGCGGGGAGATCCTGAAGTGGCGCGCCCCTCGGAGTTATGACTTAACCGCGGCTGCCGAAAGAATCCCGGTGCAGTCCGTGCTTTCGCTCGTCCGCCCTGCGAAGAAGAACCTGCCCGATGATCTATTAGCCACTGGAAGACTGGATGCTCACTTCCATCTGCGCGCAAGTGAGACCGAGCCAGTTTCAGTCGAAGGGGGCGGACAGACCACAAACTTCCGCCTGCTGTCAGCTGCAACCAAATCGGAATTGATCGTCGAGTCGATCCCATTCTCGTTGCGGACACGGCTTTCGGATAAATCCGCCCGACGAAGTCGCAATCTGCCTAACGCCACCTCTCTAAAGGAACCAGATGAACCTCACCTAACTGTCGGTCCCGTTCCTCTCAAGCTCGGGCGCCCGAACCCAGCCACGCTGGCCGTCTGGCTGACTCGGTCCGGGTACAGCCTGGCAATTGATGGAGAAGCCGACCTTCCACGGTTACTCGAGGTCGCGCGCATTACGGGTGTGCCCGCAATTCATCCGGCCTTTACTGGATTCGCCAAGGTAAACCTGCAATGGGGGGGGAACTGGTTCGGATTTGTGGCTCCGGTCGCTACCGGCACAGCTCAACTGCATTCCATCCGTGCCGAGGTACGCGGCTTGAACGCGCCTCTTGAAATTGCGACCGCGACACTGAAACTGGGCCCGGTCGAAAGCAGCGTTCAGGGAATGTCGGCATCGCTTGCAGGCACCCACTGGACTGGATCTCTTTCCCTTCCGCGAATGTGCAGCTCGGTGCAGTCGTGTCGCATCAGCTTCGACCTACATGCCGACGAAATCTCTACTGACAGACTCAACGAGTTGCTGAACTCTACTCCTCCGGAACGACCGTGGTATCGGTTCCTGTCTTCCACATCACCATCGGGCAAGTCTTTCCTGGCGAAAGCGCACGCCGCCGGGAAGCTTGCTGCCAACCGCATCATCGTTCGGAATGTGGCAGGTACCCGGTTCGCTGCCCAAGTCGAATTCGACGAAGGCAAGCTTCATCTTTCGGAAGTGCGCTGCGAAGTGATGGGGGGGAAACATCGGGGCGATTGGCGCGCTACTTTCACTGCGAAGCAGCCGCCCCAGTACTCCGGTGTCGGGACAATCGAGAGTGTGGCGCTGGCTCAAGTCGCAGACGCCATGCATGACGACTGGATACGCGGTACTGTCAATGCCCGGTACATGATCGAGATGAACGGCTTGTCGCTCGGCGAGCTAGCCAGTTCAGCTCGCGGCACACTCCAGTTCAACATGCGCGAGGGCGTTCTTTCGCACATTGCGCTGGCTGGATCTCCGCTGCGAGTACGACGATTTACCGGATCGATGGAGCTTCGCGACCGACAGATTGCGATGAAGGAAGCGACCTTGGATTCACCGGCCGCGAGCTTTGTCGTCAATGGGACGGCTTCGTTGAGCAAGAAACTCGATTTTCAACTAGTGAAGGAGGGCGCCTCGGCTTACAACGTCACAGGCACCTTATCCGAGCCCCAAGTTGCACCCGCGCACCGTGCCGAGACGCAAGCGGCTCTGAAGCCCTGACGTTGTTCGTGTCTGCTCTCGCCTTTTACCTTCCCGCCGCGCGTCCCTGAGTCGTCTGGTTTCTGTCATAATCAGGCGCTGAGGCTATGAATCCGTCCTTCGTACTGTTGCGCGACAAGTTGAACCGGTTGGGCCTGTGGCCTACCACTCGGGTTGCGTGGGGTGCGTGGTACGCCTTGGGAATGGCCTTGTTTCTGTTCCTGCTGCAGAAGATAGTGGTGGTCTTAAGAATTTCTGCGGGAACTAGCCTGGCATGGTGGGTCAGTTTTCTCAGCTTTGTCGCGATTGTACTTTTTACGGTCCTGGCGTTCCGCTGGCTCAAGGTTAAGCTGCTATGGCGTCTCCGGAACCGGCTCATTGTCACTTACGTTTTCATCGGCGTGGTTCCCGCCCTGCTTCTGATCGCGATGGTCTTCGCGACTCTCTACTTGTTGGCGGGGCAATTCGCGAATTTCATCGTCACCTCTGAGATCCATCTGCACCTGCACAGCGTGGAAGCCGTGAACTCCGCCCTTGCTCACGACCTGGCTGCACGTTTGGAGCGCGGTCAGCCTGCCGCCGTGGAGTTGCTCGACAACCTGCGCAATAGCGAGGTGATCTGGAAGCATCGCGAGGTATGCGCCTGGCTGGGAAATCGCCCGCTACCGGTTTGTGGCGATGGGAAGGGTCGCACTGCCATCGCTTTCCCGAGCTTCGTTCATGGACCGTTCAGGGAGATTGTGCGCGACCACGACGGCCTCTACTTGCGGACTGCCGTCGTTTTGCCGGTGCGCGGTGAAAAACTTACCGTCGTGTCCAGTGAAGCGCTGGATCAGGATTTATTGCAGGAGATTGCAGCCAATCTGGGCGAAATCACCCTATATACGGTTGGTCTCGATTTGCCCGAGCGGTCTAATAGCACAAGACCCCCTGAATCCCAGGAAAGGCCCAAGTCCGCGATCTCAGTTGCGAACTCCCGACAGGATCAGAAACCGGCCGAGGAAGCACATGCGATTCTGAATGCAGGTACCTTACCGGCAGCGGCCAGCATGTTCGACCGCCAGATCACCTTCGGCACGCCTTTGCCGGTGGTTAACTGGGAGACGGGAAACCGTGAGGAACCCGCGCCTTTGGTGCGCGTGCAGACCCGCCCCTCGGTCCTCTACAGCCGTCTATTTGCCGCCCTGGGAGATTTCGCCAAGGGAGTCGAGTTCATCCTTCTGGGCATTGCCGTCGTGCTGGCCATTATTGAGTTGCTCGCCCTCGTCATTGGTACCAGCCTGACCCGCTCCATCACCGGCTCGGTCGCACAGCTCTACAAGGCCACGCAGCATGTAGATCGCGGAGATTTCAGCCATCGAATCCCAGTCAGATCTCACGATCAGTTGGCGGAACTCGCGAACTCATTTAACACGATGACCGCTTCCATTGAGCGCCTGGTTCTGGAGCAGAAGGAGAAGCAACGTCTCGAAAACGAACTGGTGATCGCGCAGGAAGTGCAGGCTCAGCTGTTCCCTCGCGAAATCTCTCAGCTGGAGTCCCTTGAAGTGCACGGCTACTGCCGTCCGGCGCGTACCGTGAGCGGCGACTATTACGACTTCCTGACCATCAATTCCGAGAAGATGATCCTGGCGGCCGGAGATGTCAGCGGAAAAGGCATTTCTGCCGCCTTACTGATGGCGACCATCCACTCGGCGGTGCGCGCCTACAGCATGGAAGGGATTCCAATTCTGCGTGAACCCATCGCAGTGGGAGCGGCTGCCGGTTCGGGCGTGATGCTGGCTTCCGGCTTGGAAGGAGCGGAAGTTTCACCCGGTACACTGTTGGCCCTTCTGAATCATCAGCTCTACGCAAGCACTCCAGAAGAAAAGTACGCCACGCTCTTCCTGGGTTATTACGATGGCTCGTCCCGAAGACTCACCTACAGCAATGGCGGCCACCTGCCTCCCGTCATTATGAGCCGGAACGGTTCGATCCGCCGTCTGGAGCAGGGCGGAATGGTCGTGGGCCTGTTCGACAATCTCTCCTTCGATGAGGCATCCGTTCAACTCGAACCCGGCGACATTTTTCTTGCCTACAGCGACGGGGTTACCGAACCCGAAAATGATTTCGGCGAGTTCGGTGAGGCGCGCCTTATCGACCTGGTACGCGAAAATCGCGACTTGTCGCTGCTGGAGATCACGGAACGCGTCACTTCGGCTGTCGACGACTGGATCGGCGACCAGGAACAGCCGGACGATATCACGCTCGTACTGGCGCGGACGCGCTGAGCTAGTTTCCCCTGGGTGCAGTAAGGAAAGTTTGGAGCGAGGAGACGGGTTCGAACCGCCATCCCTGGGATGAACTTCAACCTCCACGTGAGACTCCTCACCCGGACGTGTGATTCGAGTCACGGCCCCACCTCGGCCCTCATCGTCTAATGACCTATGGGTTGGCCTGCTGCCTCCCCAGCGGTTCCCAAGCCCTTTCGAGGTTGAGAAATCATGGCTGAAAATCATGAACTGTTGACATGCCCGCTGTGCCAGGGGCAGAGTAACCTCAGTCGCTCGGACCTCATCGAGCGGCTCCAAAACCGCGAACTGCAGACCAAGATCGAGGCCTGCCTGGGGCAAAGTCAACCTGAAACTCCCGCAGAGCTTGCAACCGTCGCTGCGCCCGAGGTGAGGCAACGCGACTTTCAAAAGGACGTCCACACTTGGAATCCAGAGCTGCCTATGTGGCGACGGAGTCCCAAGGAATGATGTGCGGTTTGCCTAAGGTTGCAGCCCGGCGGATCCAATCCCCGAGCTTTTGTACCGCGACAAGGTGTAGAGTTGCTGCCCGAAGCCCTAATGGATGTGCACCGAGGAGGAAATTCTTATGAGCGCAGGTACGCTGACGCCGTCCGAAAGCCGAGTTTCGGGCGATTACATTGAACAAGTACTTACCCAGGTGAAGGCTAAGAATCCCGCCGAGCCTGAATTCCACCAGGCAGTCCAGGAAGTCTTCGAATCTCTGCGACTGGTGCTGCAACGCCATCCCGAATACCGGGACGCCCGAATTCTCGAACGCATCGTCGAACCCGAGCGCGTGATTATGTTCAGGGTGCCGTGGTTCGATGACCAGGGAAAGATCCAGGTCAATCGCGGATTCCGCGTCGAGATGAACAGCGCCATCGGCCCGTACAAGGGCGGCCTGCGCTTCCATCCTTCCGTCACGCTGGGCATCTTGAAGTTTCTGGCCTTCGAACAGGTCTTCAAGAACTCACTGACCACGCTGCCCATGGGCGGCGGCAAGGGAGGTTCGGATTTCGATCCCAAGGGCAAGAGTGACAATGAAGTTATGCGTTTCTGCCAGAGCTTCATGACCGAGCTCTATCGCCACATCGGTCCTGATACCGATGTGCCGGCCGGCGACATCGGCGTGGGCGGCCGCGAAATCGGCTTCCTCTTCGGACAATACAAGCGGCTCGCCAATGAATTCACGGGCGTCCTGACGGGCAAGGGCTTGGGCTGGGGCGGTTCGCTGATTCGTCCGGAAGCCACTGGCTATGGCTGCGTGTACTACGCCGCCGAAATGTTGAAGTCCCGCAAGGATTCGCTGGAAGGCAAGCTGTGCCTGGTCTCCGGTAGCGGCAACGTCTCGCAATATACAGTTGAGAAATTGCTCGACCTGGGCGCGAAGCCAATCACTCTTTCGGACTCCAACGGCGTTATTTGCGATCCCGATGGCATTGACCGCGAGAAACTGGCCTATGTCATGGACCTCAAGAACAATCGTCGTGGGCGCATCCGCCAATATGTCGACAAATTCAAGAAGGCTCTCTTCATGCCGACGGATATCAAGTCGGATCACAATCCGCTGTGGAACATCAAGGCCGATTGTGCTTTCCCGAGCGCCACACAGAACGAAATCAACGCCAAGGACGCGACCAATCTCATCAAGAATGGTGTGAAGGTCGTGGCCGAAGGCGCCAACATGCCAAGCACGCTCGAAGCAACCAAGCTGTTCCTGGAAGCCAAGGTCCTCTATGGACCAGCCAAGGCTGCGAACGCGGGCGGCGTCGCCACTTCGGGTCTCGAGATGGCACAGAACAGCGCTCGTCTGAGTTGGACGCGTGCCGAGGTCGATGATCGTTTGCACAAGATCATGATCGCAATCCACCAGAACTGCTACGAGACGGCCGACAAGTACGGCACTCCGGGCAATCTGGTAAACGGCGCCAACATCGGCGGCTTCCTGAAAGTCGCCAATGCGATGCTCGATCAGGGATTGGTTTAATCAGGTCGGAAGACTAGTTGCAGGCGGGGTGGACGAATTCCTCCCCGCCTGTTTTTATAGGGTGACAACGGTCTGCTGGATTCGCCCATGACCCTGAAATACGTCCCCCACGTGACGATGGACGCGCAGAGGCTCTTCGAAGGCTTCGAGAACCTCATGCCCTTCCGCGTGCGCGATATCCTGCTGGTCTCCAGTCTGTACGACTCGTTCATCCTGCGCGAAGACGGTCGCCTGAACGAGTTGCTGATCGGCGAATCACTCGAGCTCAATCTCCAACAGATTCCCGGGATCACGCAAGTCTCGACCGGCGTGGAAGCCTTGGCCATTGCGCGTTCCAGTCCGCGCTTCAACCTGATCGTCACCAACCTGGAAGTGGGCGACATGGATGCCGCGCGCCTGGCCCGCGAGGTCAAGAAAGCCGGGCTCGACATTCCGGTGGTAGTACTCGCCTATGATTATCGCGAGCTGAAGAATTTCGTTGCCCGCAATCCCAACACCGACATCGAGCGTGTATTCCTGTGGCAGGGCAATGTGCGCATGCTCATTGCCATCGTCAAGTACATCGAGGACAAGCGTAACGCGCAACACGACACGGCTGCGATTGGCGTTCCTGTGATCCTGGTGGTCGAGGACAACATCCGCTATTACTCCTCGTTCCTCCCGGTGATCTACACCGAGTTGATCACGCAATCGCGGCGTGTGATTCGTGAAGGTATCAACGTGGCCCACAAGCTATTGCGCATGCGTGCGCGGCCGAAGATTCTGCTCGCCTCGAACTACGAACAGGCCGCGGATCTGGTGATGAGATACCAGCCCTATTTGCTGGGAGTGGTCTCGGATGTCGAATTTCCACGCGACGGCGAACTCAGCGCGGAAGCGGGCTTTGAGCTGGCCAATTTGATCCGCGAGGCCGTTCCTGACGTGCCCATTGTCTTGCAATCGAGCCGCACGCAATTCCGGGAACGTGCCCATGCCGAAGGACTGTCGTTCTTACGGAAGCGGTCGCCAACCCTCCTGGGTGACCTAAGACGCCTTCTCACGGAGCAGTTTGGTTTCGGCGACTTTGTATTTCGTCTGCCCGATCTTTCCGAGGTGGGCCGCGCCACCGACCTCAGCTCGCTGGAGACGATGCTGCAGGAGGTGCCAGCCGAGAGCATCGTGTATCACGCCCAGAGCAACCACTTCTCTCACTGGCTGATGGCGAGAACAGAATTCGTTCTGGCGCAGAAACTACGTCCCCGCAAAGTGTCGGATTTCGACGGTCCCGAGCACTTGCGCCGCGATTTGATTGCCTCGATTGCCGACTATCGCAGCGAGCAAAGCGAAGTGCTGATCGGAGACTTCAGCGCAGCCGCCCTAGCATCCACGGAAGCCTTCTTTCTGCGCATCGGCGATGGGTCTCTTGGAGGCAAGGCACGTGGCCTGGCCTTCATGCGCCACCTCCTCAACAAACACCGCGTACAGCAATTGTTCCCGGGTGTCCGCGTGGCAGTTCCGCCCGCGGTGGTCCTCGCCACTGACATCTTCGACCGCTTCATCGCCGAGAACAACCTGGGCGATTTCGCGCTGCATTGCACCGACGACCACGAGATTCAAGAGCGCTTCCTGGAAGCGCCGATTCGACCGGCAGTGCGTGACAGCTTGCTTGAATTTCTCTCCGAAGTCCGATATCCGCTGGCTGTGCGGTCTTCCAGCCTTCTGGAAGATTCGCAGTACCAGCCTTTCACTGGGGTATACGAGACTTTCATGCTGGCCAACCATGAGGCGGATTTGTCCGTGCGCCTGGAACAACTCCTGGAGGCCATCAAACGCGTCTATGCCTCCACGTTTAGCCAGCATGCAAAAGCCTACGTGCGCGCGACGCCCTATCGCTTGGAAGAGGAGAAGATGGCCGTCATTCTCCAGCAGGTGGTTGGCACAGCCCACCAGCAGCGCTTTTACCCTGACTTCGCGGGAGTCGTGCGGTCTTACAACTTCTATCCGGTCCCTCCCATGAACTCGGGCGACGGAATCGCCGCAGTTGTCCTGGGCTTGGGCCGGGCGGTCGTCGATGGCGGCAAGTGTCTGGCATTCTGCCCGCGTTATCCACGGCACTTGGTGCAGTTCTCGTCGGTAGAAGACATTCTTAGCAATTCGCAGTCCGACTTCCTGGCGCTAGAACTGAACCACGTACAACGAAGCGAAGAGGACTCCCTCGCAGCTCTGCGCGAAGTTCGCTTCGGACTTGACGTTGCCGAAGCTGATGGCACTCTGCACTCGGTCGGATCCACCTACTCCGCCGACAATCATGCCGTCTACGACGGCCTCAGCCGCCCAGGGGCCAGAGTCGTGAGCTTCGCGCCGGTGCTCAAGCACGAAGTTTTCCCCTTGGCTCCGCTCCTGGACCAACTCACCAGCATCGGCGAAGACGCCTTCGGTCGTCCGGTGGAGATTGAGTTTGCCGTCCGCCTGCCCAGCCGGCCCGGCGATACCGCTGAGTTCGGGTTTCTCCAGATACGCCCCCTCGTCCTCTCGCGCGAAGGCTCTGAGATTCGCATGGAGGAGGTCGACCCATCGACGCTGATCTGCCAGAGCTCCAAGGTGTTGGGCAACGGCCATATCGCCGACCTGCGTGACGTCGTAGTGGTCGATTTTCACCGTTTCGAGCGTGCGCGTAGCCAGGAAGTTGCCAGAGGTGTAGCACACTTCAATGCCAAGTTGAATGAGCTAAGCCGACCTTACTTGTTGATCGGCGTGGGAAGATGGGGTTCCACCGAACCCTGGCTCGGCATTCCGGTGGAATGGGACGAAATCTCCGGAGCCCGTGCCATTGTGGAAGCTGGCTTCCGCGATCTGCGTGTGACCCCTTCCCAAGGCACGCACTTCTTCCAGAATCTTACGGCCTTCCAGGTTGGCTACTTCACCGTCAATCCCGACGCCGGCGAGGGCTTCGTCGACTGGGATTGGCTGGCCGCGATTCCGGCGGTTGAAGAAGACGGCTGCGTCCGACACCTTAGCCTTGACGCCCCCCTTACCGTGGTGATGAACGGTAAAACCGGCCAAGGCCTGATCTTCAAGCCGCAAGCACCCGCGTAGGCCCAGACGTCATCCTTTGGGCGCAAAGGGGGCATGCCCCTACGCCAGCCTCCGTGATCCCACTCGCCCTCCCGGGTGACCCACATCACAGCCCGAACCTACAGGCATTCGCTACAATCAGAGTGAGTTCATGCGGGGTAAACGTGTTCAAGATCATTCACGCGGAATTCATCGCCCCAGGAATCAAACGGTTTGTTATCGAGGCCCCACGCATCGCCCGCAAGCACAAAGCGGGACAATTCATCATCCTCCGGCTCTACGCGCACGGCGAGCGCATCCCCTTGACCATCGAGCGCTGCGACCCTGGTCGCAGCACCATCAACCTGGTGGTACAGTCGGCGGGCAAAACGACCTACCTGCTGAACCTCCTCGAAACCGGGGACTGCATCCTCGACATTGTGGGCCCACTTGGCAAGCCCTCCGAGATTGAGAACTTCGGCGCGGTGGTGGTGATGGGCGGCGGGGTCGGCACGGCTATGGCTTATCCCACCGCCGCCGCGCTCAAGCGAGCCGGCAATCGCGTGATTTCGATTGTGGGCGCGCGCAGCAAGGATCTGGTCATCCTCGAGCGTGAAATGGGCGAGGTGAGCGACACGCTCATGATTACCACCGACGATGGCACATACGCCGACAAAGGTTTCGTCACCGACAAGCTGCGCCAACTGATCGAGAACGGCACGCGCATCGACCTGGTGCTGGCCGTCGGTCCCATTCCCATGATGAAAGCCGTCGCGGACGTGACCAGAAAGGAAGGCATCCGCACCATCGTAAGCCTGAACCCGATCATGATCGATGGCACCGGCATGTGCGGTGGCTGCCGGGTACTGATCGGCAGCAAGAGCGAATTCGCCTGCGTCGACGGCCCCGAGTTCGATGCGCATCGCGTGAATTTTGAGTTGCTGGTCCAGCGCAATGCCATGTACCGCGAAGCCGAGCGCAGATCGCTGGCCGAGTTTCAGGAGGAGCCGAACCGGCAACTCGCATTGATCCGGAAGGAACACGAGCAACTATGCGGGATGGGAGGAGTCAAGCGATGACACCTCCGGCCAAGACGCCCTCCCTGAACCCGCTGCCCCTGAAAGAAAGAATGAAAGTTCCGCGGCAGCCTATGCCCGAGCAGTTACCCCAACTGCGCGCCACGAACTTCACGGAGGTCAATCTCGGCTACTCGACCGAACTTGCCCGCCAGGAAGCCATGCGCTGCCTGGAGTGCGCCAAGCCCGCTTGTACGAACACCTGTCCGGTAGCAGTGAAAGTCCGCGAATTCGTGCAGTTGATCGTGGCCGGCGACTTCCTCGCTGCCGCGGCCAAAATCCGCGAAGACAACGTGCTCCCTGCCGTTACAGGCCGGGTTTGTCCCCAGGAAGATCACTGCGAAGGCGGTTGTTTGATGGGCAAGAAGGTTCAGTCTCTGGGCATCGGCTACCTGGAGCGTTTTGTCGCCGATTACGAACAGCGGCACCTGAACTTCAAAAACATTCCCAAGGCTCCGCCAACCGGCAAAAAAGTTGCCATCGTGGGCAGCGGCCCTTCCGGTCTTACTGCCGCCGGCGACTTGGTGCAGAAGGGGCATAAAGTCCACGTCTTCGAAGCCCTGCACGAGATCGGCGGCGTCCTAGTCTACGGTATCCCCGAATTTCGCCTGCCCAAGCAAATCATCCGGGAGCAGGTCGACTACATGCGAGCCATGGGCGTTGAGTTTGAGACCGACGTCGTGGTAGGACGCACTGTCACCATCGACGAACTCATGCACGACGATGGTTACGATGCAGTCTTCATCGGCACGGGTGCAGGCCTGCCCCAGTTCATGGGCATCGCGGGCGAACACCTCAATGGGATCTACTCGGCCAACGAGTTCCTCACCCGCATCAACCTGATGCACGCCTACGAATTTCCCCGCTACGATGAGCCCATGCTCGATCTGAAGGGCAAGAATGTCGCCGTCATCGGCGGCGGCAACACCGCCCTCGACGCCATTCGCTCGGCTCGACGATTGGGCGCAGGTAAGGCCTATGTTCTTTATCGCCGCAGCGAGACCGAAATGCCCGCGCGCGCCGAGGAAGTCAAACACGCAAAGCAGGAAGGCATCGACTTCCAGATGCTCACAGCGCCCGTTGAATTCCTGTCCGACGGAAAAGGCTGGCTGACTGCCGCCCGCTGCGTGCGGATGGAGTTGGGCGAACCCGACTCTTCCGGCCGGCGTCGCCCGGTGCCCATCGCGGGCTCGGAGTTTGATCTGCCGCTGTCAATTGCAGTGATTGCCATTGGCACTAGCGCGAATCCGATTGTGCAGAGCACCACCCCCGGCCTGCAGACGAACAAGCGTGGATACATTGACGCCGATCAAGCGACGCAGCGGACGTCCCGCCCAGGCGTGTTCGCCGGCGGTGACATCGTGACCGGAAGTGCCACGGTGATCCTCGCTATGGGCGCAGGATGCCGCGCCGCGAAATCGATTCATGAGTACTTGATAACCGGCGTCTGGTGAAGCTGACTTCGGCGTATCGCAGACAGACTTTGGAGTTAGAAACTGAGTTCACATCAGGAGCTGCCACGATGAGTGAAAAAGTAACGTTCTCAGCATTCGATCCAATGCGTTTCGACGCTCCCTCTCACTGCGACGTGTGCACTTCGAACCCGCCGGTCTTCCATTACGAATGCAGTTTGGACCAAGGCGCTCGACTGTCGCCTAAGCGAGGCTTCTGCTGCACCTCCTGTGCAACTCGCTTGCTTGAGAAGTTGCGCAATGCCGAATCGCGGGTGTGGGCCGAGGAGGAAGCGAGTCTGAAGGCCGAGGACCTAGACGTGGCCGATCTCGAGGAGCGTCGGCTCGCGACCTTTGGCAACGTCCGCTGAGGCTGATCAACCGCCCGCAGCCGAGCAGCACACGACGTAGTCCCCAAAGAAACGCCCCAGGCAAAGTCGCTCCCAGAACAAACGGCCAATCCACGCGGATTGGTCACGCCGGTGACCATCTGCCTTCTCTTTCCATAGGGAATGGATGCATAGAAAAGGCGGACAACCTCAGGCTGCCGCCCTTCCCCATCAGGAGGGTTTAGCTCTTTCGTTACCGTCTGATCCTATAAGCTGTTGCGCACGTGCAACCAGATCACTGATGGTCGTAGGCGGCGGCATGCCAGGCTATCAACTCACTTGCGCGGAATCAGTTGCACCTTCGCCGTCACCTGCTGCCCTTTCTCCATACCTCCCAAAATCACCAGACTGTTTCGCGTAACCAACAGGCCACGGTGGTCCATGGTGGGCTCGGCATTTTTGTCGGTCACGGTTTCCCACTTTCCGCTGCGCGCGTCGAAGGCAAAAGTGACCGGCGACGGTTCCGCAGGGCGTCCGTCGTAGCCGATCCCGTTGTAGTTGTAGGGATTGTCGGTCCCGCCGGAAAAATAGATGCGATGATCCTTCTCGGAAACGCCCGCCGCGATCCGATAACGCGCCGTCCCCGGATGAGCCGGCAGCTTGGTCCACTGAATCTTGGTGATGTCCTTATGATCAATTTTGCCCATCCAGCACTCGTCCGACGCGATGTATTGGGGATTGCCCGATGGATTCTTGCGTGCCCCATCGACGTAAACGATGATGTCGTCGACCACGCCACCGGCATGGCCAAACACCGGCGTTCCGGGAATGGAAGTGGCCCGCTGCCACTTGTCTTTTTCGATGTCGTAGACCTGTACATTCGACACGGCGTCTTTGTTCGACCAGCCGCTCACAACGTACAGATAGCGGTCGTGGAAAACTCCCAGCACAGAATCGTCGATGGGGATGGGCAAGTCAGCACCGCGATACCACCGTTGGGCCTCGGGCTCGTAGACTGACACGTCGCGCACCGTGATCTCGCCGTCCTGCCCGTCCAGTACGTACCCGCCGAGCAGAAAAATCTGCTCGCGAGCCCCAATCGCGGACGCCCCAAGACGTCCCGCAGGTCCCGGCACCGAGCGAAGTTCTGTCCATTTCTCGTTCCCAGGATCAAGCTTGTAGGCCGCATTTGTAATCGCGTCCCAGGTCTTCTTCGCGCCGATCCCCATGAAGGAAAACAAGACCTCATGCTTGCCGATTTTCAAGCTGGCCACGGCATTGTTGGAAACCGGCGCCGGGAGCGGGGGGACCTGCGCTTCGACCATGCGTACCACCAGCAGCAAGCACACGACGTAAAGAATCCAGGAGCACTTCTTCATATTGGGCATGGCAAACGGGGAAGCTTACACTACCCGGCGAGGGAATCAAAAGGGGAGCTCAGAACCAAGTGCGGCTGCGGTAGGCCCGATAGTCTTCACCAAACTTCGCTTCCAGCACCCGAGCCTCCCGTTGGGCGCGTACCACCTGTATCACCACCACCACCGCTAGAAGAATCCACAGCATTGGCCTTTGCACGATGAGGCATAGCCCAGCGATGGCGATGCTGCCAAACACGTACATGGGGTTGCGGATGCGCGAGTACAGGCCACGCATTACAAGTTGCCGAGCCTGCGGTGTCATGGAAAACGACCGGCCCAACTGGAGGCGTGCCATGATTACGAACAGCGTGCCGATCGCCAGCAGAGCCGATCCAACAACCCTTTGCGCATTCCAGGGCACGGGCCAGAACCACACGAACGCAAAAAGCACAATCGCGGCAATGCCTTGTGCGCCCAGGGGCAAATAGAAGGTCAGATCGTCCATGTGAGAACGGTCGATGAAATCTCTACTCCACCAGCCCTTGTCGCACTCCATGAATAAAGTCGGTGTACGCCGGCACCTGTCCCGACTGCCGCATATCGGCTGCAATCTGGCCGCGATGATAGGCCGAGTGCATGAAGACGTGCGTGAGAATGTCGCGCACCAGACTCGTCCACGATTCTCCCTTGCTGTTCTGGTAGGCGATAGACTGTTCGAAAATTCCAGGAGTTCCTGAGGCGAGATATTTCCGCCATTCCCCAGCAAGCGACCGAACCTGTTCCCGACAAGCTTCGACGGAAAGTTCGGGCCACACGGGAAGGGGCGGTTCCTTGCGCAGCAGGCGGGCTAGCCAGACGTGCTCAGCGCCGATGATGTGCGCCATGAACTTCAGCGAACGCGCCGGTGGAGTGCCCACCGTGCGAAAAGAACCGATCATCTCCAGGTTCGCCCACTCATCGTAGGACACGAGTTGCCGATAATGATTCTCTAAATCCATTTCATTTCGCGGACTGAAGTTCGTGCAGGTCGCAGCACTTGCTCCCTACGGCCCTGCGGATTGTCTTCAGACACCAAGCATAAACGAAAGACGTGCGCATTTGCCAAGGGTACTGGAGAAAGCAGAAAGCTTCCCACGTGACATCGTCGACCGAGCGTGCCATTCCGCAGAGTGACCACACTCCACTCGCACAAAGCCGCCGTATGCTAGCCTGACTCATTCATGAAGCGTAGCGTGATTCTTGTACTTGCAAGCCTGGCGATTGCCCCCAACTGTGCAGCGCAGACTACAACCCGGAAAGCTGTGCCTCCCGACGTAATCCTGATTACGATTGACACGCTGCGGGCCGACCACGTCCGCTGCTACGGCTACGACAAAATCGAAACTCCCGCGATCGACGGTCTTGCCAAGGAGGGTATTCGTTTCGCGCACGCCTTCACGCCCAGCCCCATCACCAACACATCGCACACCACGATCCTGACCGGCCTGCTGCCCAGCCTGCACGGAGTCACAGACTTCGCCGTCCCCCTGGCGGCAGCACATCCCACCTGGGCAGAGTTGCTGTCCGCCAAGGGATATCACACGGCGGCGTTCATTGGGGCAGTAATTCTCGACAGCAAGTCGCTCGCCCCGGGTTTGGACCGCGGCTTTGATTTCTACGACAATTTTCCGGAGCATTCCCAAGCCAAAGCGCGCTGGGGCCGCGTCGAGCGACGGGGGATGGATGTCGTTCAGCGCGCCGAAGCCTGGCTGACAACTCATCCGCTCGGCCCCCATTTTGTGTGGGTGCACCTCTACGATCCCCATGACCCCTACGAACCCCCGGCGCCTTATTCCATGACCTACCAGGACCGTCTGTACGACGGTGAGATCGCGTACGCTGATTCTGCTCTCGGGAATTTCCTTGCCTATCTCAAGGCCCATAACTGGTATCAGAATGCACTGATTATTCTGGTAGGAGATCATGGCGAGGGCCTTGGTGAACATCGCGAACAGACGCACGGGATCTTCCTGTACGACTCCACTACACACGTGCCGCTGATCTTCAAGCTTCCCAGTCGCTCCGCGGCTGGGCGCGCGGTCGATGCACAGGTCCGCACTACAGACATCCTTCCGACCGTGTTGGACCTCGTGGGTAGTGCACAAAAGTCCCAGTTTGACGGCGATTCCCTGAAGGCTTACTTCGCCGGAGAGGCTCCCGGCCGCATTGCTTTCGGTGAAACGGACTATCCCCTGCGCTTCGGATGGGCGCCGCTGCGCTCGGTGAGAAACGAAACTTTCAAGTTTATCGAGGCGCCACGCCCGGAACTGTATGATCTCCGCGCCGATCCCAAGGAGTTGAACAACATTTATGCGGACGGCAGCGACTACGTGCAGAAGTCGCGCGCCTTACTCGCGGAACTCCGGGCGAAGCTATCGCCATCGGCACCCGGCGGACAGAGCACTTCCGAGAAAGAAGGTACGGCGACATCGGACTCTTTTCGTCTGCCCGATCCGAAGGACAAAATTGAGGAACAAAACCTGCTGCATCGTGCAATGATCGCCACCGAAAACGACCAACCCGCCGAGGCTCGCAAGTCACTGGAAAAAGCTCTCGAGCTCGACCCAAAATCCCCGGTTGCACTTCGGCAGCTCGGAGAGCTCGAGTTGCAGACGAAAGAATATTCCCAAGCCGCCGGCCATCTAAGAAGCGCAAACCAACTCCGTCCGGGCGACGCAGCCGTCGCCCACGGCCTTGGCCAGGCCCTCGCCAAGACAGGAGATCTAGCGGGAGCTCGCGATGCCCTGGAGGCAAGTCTGAAAGTGAATCCCGCGCAGGTCCCCGCCCGCATCCTGCTCGGCAATGTGTACCTGGGCTTGAAAAATCTGAACGCCGCAGAGGACCAGTTCGAGGCGGTTCTGCTTTCAGAACCGAACAACGCTGAAGCGAAGGCGGGAATCGCCAAGGTGAATGCGTCCAAACAATAAAAGTCTCGCAGGCCCTCGGGAGTGAGGGTCAATCTTTTGGCAACATCGCAGATCGGGCAACTGGCCCCTGCGCCATTTATAATCGACGATCCGGCCTCTGGCCATACTCCCGACAAGAGAAGAGAACCTTTGCTCGACTTTCTAGGCGATCTGAAACGCAGTCACATGTGTGGCGCTCTGCGCGCCTCCGATGCTGGCAAGAAGGCTGTCCTCATGGGTTGGGTGAACCGCCGCCGTGACCTCGGCACGCTGATTTTTGTCGACATCCGCGACCGCTCGGGGATCACACAGGTTGTGTTCAGTAAAGAGCTGAACCCTGCGATCCATGCCAGGGCCGAGCTCCTGCGCAACGAATATGTCATCGCGGTGCTGGGCACAGTCAAGCTGCGCGATGCCGACACCATCAACAAAAACATTCCGACCGGCGAAGTGGAGCTGGTCGTGGATGAGCTGCGCATTCTGAACGACGCCAAGCACCCGCCTTTCCTGCCGAGCGATACCTCATTGGCAAATGAGGAGATGCGGCTGAAATATCGCTATATCGACCTTCGGCGCGACGCCATGCAATTCAACATCGAGCTGCGCCACAAAGTCGCGTTGGCCATTCGTGACAACCTGGCCTCGCAGGGTTTCTTCGAAATAGAAACTCCCTTTATGACCCGCTCGACTCCCGAGGGCGCCCGCGATTACCTGGTACCCAGCCGCGTTCAGCCCGGCAGCTTTTACGCGCTGCCGCAGTCGCCGCAGCTGTTCAAGCAGATCCTGATGATTTCCGGCTTCGACAAGTATTTTCAGATCGTGCGCTGTTTCCGCGATGAAGACTTGCGCGCTGATCGGCAACCCGAGTTCACGCAGGTCGATCTCGAAATGTCCTACCCCCAGCCCGAGCGTGTTTGGGAAGTGGTGGAGGGGTTCCTCACAGCTGCGTTTAAGGCCGCGGGATACGAAATCAAAACGCCGTTTCCACGGATGGACTACGACGAAGCCATCCGGCAATTCGGCATCGACAAGCCCGATCTTCGACTGCCCGCCTTCACCGATGTACGCGACTGCTTCGGGTCTGCCGACCTCGAGCAACTGGCCATTAACCACGAGCTGCCCGTGGTAGCAATTCGCATTCCGAAGGTCGGCGAGCTGTCGCGGAAGGAACGCGACGACATCAAGCCGATGTTGGTCGCGAAAGGCGGAGCGCGAGTTTTTGAAGATTTCAGGCGGATCGAGAACAAATTTCCCGAAGCCGCCGCAAAGGTTCGGCAAAAGTCGGGCGCCGGCACGGACGACCTCGTTGTCCTGGTGGTGGGCTCGGCGCAGTCGGTCCGCGATGACCACCCGGCACAGAAGCGCAAAGTTACTCCCGCGGAATTGGCGATTTACGCTTCCGCCGGCCTGTTGCGGGTGGCCTTGGGTCAGAAGTATGCGGCCAAGCATGGCTGCTTCCAACGCCGCGACTTCCGCTTCCTCTGGGTCACGAACTTCCCCATGTTCGAGTACGACGAGGCGGAGAAACGCTGGATGGCGGCGCACCATCCATTCACCTCGCCACATGAAGAAGACCTGGACAAACTGGAGTCCGATCCGGCCATGGTTCGGGCGCTGGCGTATGACGTCGTGCTCAATGGGACAGAGTTGGGATCGGGCTCGATTCGTATCCATCGCCAGGACATTCAGAGGAAGATTTTTCATGCGCTTGGCATGACTGAGGAAGAGGCCAAGTCGCGTTTCGGTTTTTTCCTGGAAGCCCTTGAATACGGCACGCCTCCCCACGGCGGAATTGCGCTTGGGCTTGACCGGATTGTGATGATTCTTGCCGGTGCCGACAGTCTGCGCGAGGTAATTCCCTTCCCCAAGACCGCAGCAGCAAAGGACCTGATGGTCGATGCGCCCACACCGGTGACCGATGTTCAGCTGAGAGATTTAGGTATTCAGGTGAAGAAGAAGTAGCCTGCTCGGTTGGTCAAGTCGTGAGACGATCCTTCGAGATCGCCTTCATCTGCCACACCTCGAGGGAGCGCAGCGCATCCAGATCTGACAGCTCGATAACCAACGGGGATCCCGGAACCGTGTATACGCGCGTCGTGATCGCGGCCTTGTGGGTGGCGAAGACCTCCAGACAAGATCCGTCGAGGAGCACATGAAGGTGTGTCGGGTCATCGCTGTGGAGAACACCGGTTATGGTGTTGACCCGCAACTCTGCATTGGTATGACTGGGCTCGTAGGCGATTTCCGCGAAGGGTTCGCCCTTTTCTGAGCGGAGCCGGAGGAGAAACTCACGCTTCGCTGCGAATTCGGCTTCAATCTCGGCGGTGAGGTTCTGAATCCGAACCACCGAGAGCGATTTCTCTTTCGCTTTCAGATTTTCGTCGTCGACCCGTACGTGGTCGGTCCGGAGGGTTTCCGCTGCCGGAGCCACTTCCATCACCAGGCCACCATCCGTCCCGATCGCAAGCGTCCGGGGCAGGGCCATCAACCCGGCCCAGCCCGCAGCCCGATACTCGGCCTCAGGGCGAGTTTCTGGAATCCATCCCCAGAGAATGCGATTGCCATTTGCGTCCAACATAGTCTTCGCGGCGTAGTAGGCGCCGAAATCAACGACTCCATCTTTATCCGCGATGAACCGACGTTCGCGGTAGCGGCCGATCTTCCACAGAACCTTACCCATAGTGGCGTACAGCAAGACGTGACGATCGCCGAGCGGAAAGAAATCGGGGCACTCCCACATCTCCCCATTCTCCACGGGATTGGCCGCAGGCTGCCCGGTGCCGCGCCCTTCGATCAGTGGGTGCAGGTAAGTCCAGTGTCGCAAGTCCGACGACTGGTAGAGGAGCACTGCACCACCTTTGCCCTTAAACCCAGATCCGAGGGCCAGGAGCCACTCTTTCCCTTCGCGCCATACGCACGGGTCGCGGAATCCTGTGATCGCGCCGTGAGGTGGACGAGCGATGACGGGTTCTGGCAACTTCTGCCACGTGCGCAGATCGGAGTCGCTCGAGGTCGCCAGGCATTGCACTTCGCGCCACTTGTGGTGAGCATCATCAAGCGTGATTTCAGAAGGAGACGCAGGCGGCAGGACGCCGGTGTAAATGACGGTGGGCCTGTCGCCGTCGAGTACGGCGCTGCCGCTGAAAACGCCGTCACGATCGTAACCTCCGGGGGTCGGCGCCAGCGCGACCGGTTCGTGTTTCCAGTGAATCATGTCGGGGCTAGTGGCATGAGCCCAGTGCATCGATCCCCAAAATGCGCCGTTCGGGTTGTACTGGAAGAACATGTGATAGCGGCCTCGATAAAAGATCGGGCCATTCGGATCGTTCATCCAATTTGCGGCGGGCAACAGGTGATATTGCGGACGCAACGCGTCGGCGGCCAGGCGAGACTGCAGGTTGTCTCCGAACTCAAGCGCGCGGGAACCGTGCGCCATGGCTGCCGCTCCGACCGCAAGGCCGGTCTGCGCGAGAAAGTTACGGCGTGATGTTCGCATGATTACAGGTCGAGGGATAGCTTACCCGAGCCTGCCTCGCCTTCCCAGTTGAGATTTTGCAAGCCGCCCGAGTTGCCGAGACTAGCCATGGCCCCCTCCATCTGCGAAACTGACCACTGGCCACTGACCACTAAACCTCATGGGCAAGATCCACGTTCTCTCCGAAGCCGTTGCCAACAAGATCGCCGCCGGCGAAGTGGTGGAGCGCCCCGCTTCCGTGGTCAAGGAACTGCTCGAGAACTCACTCGACGCCGGCTCTACCCGGATCAAGATTCAGGTGGAGGCCGGCGGGAAAAAGCTTATCCAGATTACTGACAATGGTTGCGGCATGGTGCGGGATGACGCGCTGCTGGCCTTTGAGCGTCATGCCACCTCCAAGCTCAAGAACGCGGAAGACCTGCTGAGCGTGGCGACTCTGGGCTTCCGCGGAGAGGCCTTGCCCTCGATCGCGTCAGTTTCGCGCCTTCGCCTGGAGACGCGCGCGAATGAAGAACCGTCTGGAACCGTGGTGGAGATCAACGGGGGAAAGATTTTCAAGGTTGAAGAAGCCGGACTACCGATTGGAACTTCAATTACGATTCGTGACCTTTTCTTCAACACACCGGCCCGCAAGAAATTTCTGAAGGCGGAAAGCACCGAACTCTCTCACATCGCCTCGCTGGTGACGCATTACGCGCTGGCCCATCCCGATCGGCATTTCGAACTGCACTCCGCGACCAATGCCATGCTGGTGGCTCCTCCGGTGGCTGGTTACGACGAGCGCGTTTACCAGGTTTTCGGGAAAGATGTGCTCGATCAACTTATCCCGATCGCCGCCCTCCAACCGCTGGCGCGGATCGGGCTACCCCATCCCCCGCCCTGGCGACGCGAAGAGGAAGACGCGGAACCCAAAGAACCCGGCGAAGTCCGCATTCATGGCTTCGTCTCGAAGCCCGAGATTCAAAAGCTCAACCGCAACTCCATTTACATTTTCGTGAACGGACGCCTCATTCGCGATCGCCTGGTGCAGCATGCGATCGCCGAAGCCTATCGCAACATCCTGCCACCGGCCGTCTTCCCGGTCGTACTGCTGTTTATGGAAATGCCTACCGCAGAGGTCGACGTCAATGTCCATCCCTCAAAGACGGAGGTACGTTTCCGGCAGCAGACCTTCTTGCACGATTTCGTGCGAGATTCGGTGCGAGCAGTGCTGATGAAGGCTCGACCTGTCCCGCAGTTCGTCTCCGAGATTCATGCGCATCCTACCGCCAGTCCATCGCTGACCCCGGGAACTCGCGAGGACACTCAAGCCGCATGGCGCTCGCTCTATCAACCAGCTGATCCAGCCGGGTTCAGGCTTCAGGCCCCGGTTGTGCCGGCGATGAACGAGCGACTTCAGTTCAAAGGTGCAATTGCCGTCGAAGGCAATGCTGCGGTTTCTCTTGCACGGGCAACCGAGATCGTGCCAGACGACGGCTGCACCCCCGCTGTGCCGGACGAACCCGAGGCCCCCAGTCAACTGGCGCCGTCGCTGGCATCCCTGAAACCCCTGGGACAGATACGCGAGTCGTTCATACTCGCGGTCAATCCCGAAGGCTTGTGGATCATCGATCAGCACGTAGCGCACGAGCGCGTCCTGTTTGAGCGCGTTCTTAAACAGCGGGCGGCCAAGGGAGTGGAGAGCCAGCGATTGTTGATGCCCCTGATCCTGGAACTCACGCCCGCGCAGCAAGCCGTCTTCGCTGAAATTTCCGACGAACTGGCCAGAAATGGCTTCGAGGCCGAGCCCTTCGGCACGCGCAGCCTGGCCGTGAAGGTCGCACCAGCAGGGGTCGATGGTCCTCAGGTCGAGCATATGCTGCATGAATTGCTCGAGCAGTTTGCGCGCGAGGATCAAAAGCTGAACCTGGAGGCCATTCGCACGCGCATCGCCGCCTCGATCGCTTGTCATGCCGCCATTAAGGTCAACATGCCGCTGGAGCAAAACAAGATGGAATGGCTGCTGGCTGAGCTAGCCGAAACAGATTGCCCTATGGCGTGTCCCCACGGCAGGCCCGTCGTGCTGCGCTATTCATTGAAAGATATTCAGAAGGCATTCAAGAGAATCTGAGGAAAGGCTGTCAGCCTTCAGCTATCAGCAATCTGAGGAGAAGGGGAATGTATCCAAGAGCTGAGAGCTGAGAGCTGACAGCTGAAAGCTGAGGGCCACGACTCTCGCTTCAAACCAAGAACTACCTTGCTATTGTGTTCTAATTCCTACATGACCGATTCCGAACTCCAGCAAGCCCGCGCACAGAAATGGCATCTGGACGGCCAGGGGGTGCACACCATCGAAGATGCGCGTACGTTCCTGGAGTCGGCGGGATTCTGCCTGCTGTATCCAGTGCGGCCGCCAGTGCTGGTTCCTAGCTTTGTGGGGGCCTGGGTCGGAGCAGACGATCGCCTGCCCACCTGGCAACACGCCTTTGCCGATCCGCGCGCTCAGGACGCCAAGGAACTCATGGTACGCCTGCTGCGCGAGCGGGCCGCTTTCGAAGCAAGTTTGTTCGAGGAAAACAACGCCTTTTTGGTGGCTCCTTCAGTTTTCCCTTATTTCTATGCGTTAGTCGGAGAACGAAATCCGAAACATGCTCCCAAAGCCGGTCCCCGTTCGGAGTACTCGCAGTTGGCCTGCGATGCTTACGAAGTCATCCGCCGCGATGGTTCCATCTCCAAGCAGAAGCTCGGGGAAAGTCTCGGAGGGAGTGTCTCCGGTGCTGCTTTGGATCGGGCGCTCTCCGAACTATGGTCCAAGCTGCGCATCACGCGTGTGGATTACAAAGCCGGAGAGGGCGCATCCTGGGACGTGCTCTATCGTTGGGCGCCCGATGCCGTGCGCGAGGGCATCAGTTTCTCGGTGGGCGAAGCGCTAACTGCGCTGGTTTCGAAGTATCTGGATTGCGTGGTTGCGGCCGATCAGCAGGAAGTCGAAACCTTCTTCGGCCATCTCGTCCCCCGCTCGCGGGTAAAGGAAGCCATCAAGGCACTGTTGGCAGCCCGTGAGCTGAGTTTTGTTCACACCGGCGCGCGCTCGCTGATCCAAGTAGCACCGGCTCGTTCGGCACCCAACGAGAGAACACCGGGCCAGACGACTCGTTCAATCGGTGTTCCGCGCAGATCGTAGTGTTCGGGTGGAGCGACGCGGATCCCGCCGTCGGCGTAAAGCTATCCATCTTGAAACCTGTGCGATACCTTCGAAATCGCGTTCCCCCAAGTGCTTCTGATACCCTGTATCGCCCGGCTTTCCGTCACGTCTCCATGGACCCCAAGCCCTCGCGCAAACTCATCATCGCCATCGATGGCCCGGCCGGCGCAGGCAAAAGCACTATCGCCTCGCGACTTGCCCGTAAGCTCGGCTACATCAATTTGGAAAGCGGGGCCATGTACCGAGCGCTTGCCCTCAAAGCGATCGAATGGGATCTCTCATTCGACGACGAAGCCGCGCTGCGCAAACTGGCGGAAGGCGCGCACATCAATCTAGAACCGACGATTGGCGGCAATCGCGTGCTGCTCGACGGCAAGGATGTGTCGATTCGCATCCGCGATCGCGATGTGACGGAAGCTGCGTCGCGCGTCTCCGTGCACCCTGCGGTACGCGAATGGATGGTGGCTCGCCAGCAAGACATGGGCAAAGGCGGTGGCGTGGTGATGGAAGGCCGCGACATCGGTACAATGGTTTTCCCAAATGCTGATCTGAAGATCTTTCTCGATGCCGACCCGGTGGTGCGCGAACAGCGCCGTCTCGATCAGAACAAAATCAAGGGCCCGTCCGCGCAGTCGATCGCGGAGGAATTGAGGGAGCGAGACCTGCGTGATCGCACCCGCGCCGCTTCTCCCCTGGTGGCCGCTTCCGACGCCGTGACCATCGACTCAACGAACATGGCGGAGGACGAAGTCTTGCATCAGATCGAGAAGTTGGCGGAAGGCAAGCTCAGGTAAGGTGCAAGGTAGCCGGATGGCCTCAGCGAACTCTGCGGATTTTCTCCCGCGAACTCTGCGGTCAAACGCCTTCCGTTTCAATAGTCGCATAGAAACACTCAATAGCATTTGACCGCGAAGAGCACGAAGGCTCCGCCAAGGCCGCAAAGAAACTCTCTGCGAGCTTAGCGAGACCTTTGCGACCTCTGCGGTTAGGTGCTTGTCTTAATTGAACGGAAAAGCTCGCACCGCGAGCTAGTTCTCCGTCGGTTCCGGAGGCGAGCCCGGCCCGGCGCCGTGCCCTGGCACTTTGGGCGGTTTCGGCACTCTTGGAGGTGCTGGGATCTCCGCAGGCTCGTCCATCGATGCCTTACGAATCGAAATTGTTCCGTGCTCACTGTTCAACACCAGGCGAATGGCGCCGTTGCCCACCGTGCCAGAGGCGGTTGCCTGTTGCTCGTCGTTGTTTACCTTCAGACCTGGGAAGTCCGCCTGTATTTCTCCGCCGCGAGTTCGGGCATCGACCTTAAAGCCAACTTTTTCAGGGACGCCCACGGTGATATCACCATGGCGATTGTCGACTTGCACGTTCCCCGGCGACTTGAGTTGGATCTCCACCGGACTGTTTTCATCCTGCACGCGCACATCGCCTGACACGCCTTCTAACGTAACGTCCTTGGAACGGGTGGTCAGGCGCAGGGGTCCGGTCAAGCCGCTGGCCCGCAAGTCGCCCGAGTCGAGGTCAAGATCCCCTTCCAGTTTTCCGAACTCCATGTCGGTACGCGACGAGTTGAATTTCACGGATTTCCCGATCTTCGAGAGCTTCACGCTGTCCATGAATTCGCCGCTCAGCCTCGCCGCCCCTTTTACATCGGTAAGACTGACGTCGTTCGATCGGCCGGAAATCTGAACATCTCCGGAAATCTGCGACGCCCTCACTGAACTGCGATCCATGTTCAAGACCACGTCGCCGTTCACGTCGTCGACATTGACCTCGCCGCGCTGGTTGGAAATCTCGAGGGAACCGTCGCGCCCCATCACGTTGACATCGCCCCGTTGCGAGGCAATTGTGAGTGGGGCCTTACGTGGAATCGAAATATTCAAGTCGGCGCTCACGCCATGGTCACCGGCGCCGCGAGTGTTGGCGTTGATGGTGACCTGGTTTCCACTCACCGAAATCTGGGGCTTGGTCTGTTCATTCCACTTGTTGGCGTCTTCCCGATTTTCAGCGCGGATTTTCTTGTCGTAGGTTACCCGGATCTGGTCGTCATTGGACAGGTTGACGTTCACCGCGCCCCGTTCGTTGACGATCTTCACGCTTCCGCCTGCAGGAAGCGTCTGGGTCAGAGGTGGCTGATCGTCAAACTTGAACGTCTTGCCGAAGAACGGGATATCGTTGTCCCCGATATCGACGTGATCCCTGAAATCATCCCAGTTCACGCGGACGATCTGACTGGCCGTGAGTCCCGCCACGATCAGGAAAATCAGCAGAAATACCCCGCCCGCGCCGATTCCGGGAGCGGCTATTCCTTCCTGCTTGGCGCGGTAATGTTCCACCAGTTTCAGCACGCCCCACAGGATCAGTAATAACGGCCAATAGTGAGCGAACCAGATTCCCAGCCGTTCCCACGAAATCAGGTGCAAATTCCCCAGCAGGAAGATCACGCCGACCATGATGAGAATGAACGGCCCCGTCATCGAGCGGCGGCGTCGCGGAGGTGCAACCACCGAGCCAGGCGCAGGGCTAGACATGGTTCACCTCGCTGGGCGGTACTTCCGATGGTCCTTGCGGTTCCGGGACAGAAACCGTGCCGGCTGGGGGTGAACCGGGCGGCAAGCCAGGCGGTCCGTTCACGTGACCTGCGTCGGATGCGTTGCTCTGCAAGAGCTTTACTACTCCGACGACCAGGAACATTGCCGGCCAAGTGCGCCAGATGCTGACCCCGAATTCGTCGAGCAAGATCAGGATTCCGGCTGCGATGAAGATCACGGGCCACATAATGGTGCGCATGCGGCACCGGTCGCAGTCACAGACAGCGCCCGAGGAACCAAACACGCCCCAGCGCCGCGCCAGCATCCAGGCTCCCAGAAAGACCAGGATCAGCGACCAGAAGCGGCCGATGTCATAGTCGAACCATCCCACTGTGTGGAACATGAACAACAGACCCAAGACGATCAGAACTACCGCCCCCGTCGGCACATTCTTGTGCGGAGGTGCGTCCACAAGCGGTGCAACCCCTGCTGGCCCGCCCATACCGGGCGAACCCGTGTCGACGATCGCATGGGAGTGGCGGGGAGTTGGTCCGAACATCCGCTCAAAACCAAAAGGATCGGGCACGGGCTGTCCGAGTTCAAGGGCGTGAGCGGTCTTATACGCGTCAAATACCAGGTAAAAGAAATACGCGAAGAATACCGGAACCATGATCGGCCCAAAGCGACCGGCCATCCAGATCATGCACACAAACGCCATGACGTGGATGAAACCCTTCATAAATTGCCCGTTGTACATGGCACCTACGCCGGGAATGAAACCGAGCACCGCTGCAAGGCCTGGACTGGGCAGACGTTCCGTCTTGTAAGCCGCCGTGGTTCCCACGGCTGGGGTGCCTGGCGGAGTTGGGGGAAGGGCGCTGCCGACGCGCTCGGCGAGGCAGTGCTCACAGAATATTGTTCCTCTGACGTCGCGGACGCAATTGGCGCACAGCGGCTTTCCGCAAGTGCGGCAGTAGGCCATCGCCGCAACGGAGTTGTGCGTGGCGCAGTTCATGCGAACCTCCTGATCGTGGTCACCGACACGGCAGGTGGATTCTCCGGGGCAGAAGCCAGGACGGGCTGGTTTTCGTCGCGGCTATCATTTCTCTCCTGTCTAGGCTCGGGTTGTCCACTGGTATTATCTTTGCGGGTCTTGTCCCGCTCTTTCTCCTTCTCCTTCGGACCCGGTTCGGCGGGCGTGGTTGCTTTCTTGAACTCCTGCACTCGTGACTCGATTTCGTACACGAGCCGGATATTCTCGTAGTACTTCACCACCCGGGCCGTCGTGGTGTAGTACGTCCTCCGCAATCCATTCCGGCTAAGGTCCGCCTGTTTCAGATCGCTCGGCTTCACTCCCGCCACGCTCAACGCAACGGAGAGGGAGAAGAACGCCATCCCGAACGACATGGCAAACCGTGGTTGCCGCACTGTACTCCAAACCGGCGTCAGGAGTGAATCCGTCCATTCGCGAATCCGCTCACCCAGCGACGGTTGGTGCTTAGTGGGAACCGCGGTCTGCAGGCGATAACTCTGAATCCCGGTTGTCGCAGCCAGAATGTCATTGACCAGGTTGGCTGGAGGCTCCACCTCCGTGAGTGACTTCAGCCAATGCTGCCCCGCCTCCACCTCCGTGAACATCGGTCCACATTTGGCGCAGACGCGGGCGTGAGCCCGGAAGCGTTCCTGTTGCGCGCCGCTCAACAATCCATCCAGCGCATCGAACAGCAGAGCTTCGAACTCGTTGCACTGCATACCGTTATTGGTTTCACCTGGCATCACATCACCTGTTTGTAAATACGTTGAAGGAGACGCGCAAGTTCCGCTCGCCCCCGGTTTATTCTGGACTTAACGGTTCCTTCCGGAACCTTAAGAACGGCGGCGATTTCCCGGTAATCCATATCCTGTAAGTCCCTTAGAATCACTGCTTCCCGCAATTCCGGCGACAGCTTTTGGAGGGCCTCATGGACGGCCTCCTTGGCCTCCCGGCTTTGAACCCGGGCGTCGGGCGAGGCCGCCTGGTCCTCAATCCGGTCGCTGAGGGGCATGGCATCCTCATGCTCGGATCCTGCGGCATCGATCGAGTCCGTGACTCGATCCTGCTTGGTCTTGCGGAAGTGGTCGACCAGCAGATTGCGCGTCATGGTGGTGAGCCAAGTCATGAACGCTCCGCGCTCCACGTCATAGGAGCTAAGCGTGCGATACATTTTGATGAAAACTTCCTGGGTAAGGTCCTGGGCGTCGTCCGACGTGCCTGCGAAGCGGTAGCAGATGTTGAAGATGCGCCGGTGGTAGCGCTGGACGATTTCCTCCCAGGCGACCGAGTCCCCCGCGACACAGCGGCGAACGAGACCGTTGACGATTTGCGCGTCTTCCAACCGGAACTCCCGGGAACCCCTGGTTTCTCAGCCGGAGACGGCGGTGCGAGACCCGGCACACCCCTGGCATAACATCACACGAGCAATACGTGGATGCGCGACCAAAAGTTCGTACAGCGCCAGCAAGTCATTATGCGGCAAGGAATTGTAGCAGGACGGAAATCTGTACCCTCTAGTGTCTGATCGACGAACATCTTGGCCCAAACCGGTCCTAGACCAGCCACGTAGAACGGACTGTCGCCGCCCAAAAATCCGCTTGAAGAGTCTTGACAACGTTTCAGTTATATAACAATATAGTTATATATAGATGGCAAATACTTCCCAGCGTCTGGACGCCACCTTTGCCGCGCTTGCCGACCCGACACGGCGAGCCATCCTAGCTCGTCTCGCTGAGGGTGAGGCTTCCGTGAACGAACTCGCGAAACCGTTTGACGTCAGCCAGCCCGCGATCTCGCGACACCTCAAAGTGCTAGAGCGTGCAGGGCTGATTTCGCGGGGGCGCGACGCACAACGACGGCCGAGCCGCCTCGAGGCCAAGCCCCTCGCCGAGGCTGCGGGCTGGCTTGATGCCTATCGCCAATTCTGGGAAGCCCAGTTCCAGCGTCTCGACGCCTTGCTCGACGAAATGAAACTTGCAGACAAAAAACTGAAACGTATCAAGCGATAGAGGAGATCACCGATGAAAAACACTTTGCAGATTACGACGCGCGGCGACCGCGAGATTGTCATGACTCGCGTCTTCGACGCACCCCGGCACCTTGTCTTCGAGGCGTGCAGCAAACCCGAACTCGTCCGGCGGTGGCTGCTGGGACCGGAAGGCTGGTCCATGCCGGTCTGCGAAATTGATCTGCGTGTGGGAGGCAGCTATCGCTACGTGTGGCGTCACAGCGATGGAAGAGAGATGGGGATGGGCGGTGTGTATCGTGAGGTCGTAGTGCCCGAAAGAATCGTCGCGACCGAGAAGTTTGACGAGGCATGGTACCCCGGCGAAGCGATCGGTACGTTTTTGCTGACCGAGCAAGGCGGAAAAACAACGCTTACCCAAATCATGCTCTATGATTCGCCCGAGACCCGGGACGCTGTTCTCAAATCGCCCATGGAGAAGGGTGTTGCCGTCAGTTACGATCGCTTGGAAACGATCGTGGCATCGATGACGACGCAAGGAGCAGAGAGAGGTTCGAAGGCTTCATGAACGAAGCACGTCCTCCACGTCGCACACTTCGCGGCATCGGGGCGGTGCTTGCAGCCATAATCGTCGGCATCGTGCTCTCCGTAGGTACCGATGCGGTGCTGCACGCGGCCGGCCTGTGGGCCAGCCGACCAGTGACCCACTCCTGCTGTTGGCAGCTTTCTATCGGACGATCTATACGGTGTTGGGCAGCTATTTCGGGGCGCGCCTTGCTCCGGATCGGCCCATGATGCATGCGCTTGTGCTGGGTGTTCTTGGGGTGATTGCAAATCTGGTTGGCGCCGCCGTGATGTGGAATCACCCCGCCGTGGTTGGCCATCGCTGGCATGCCTGGGTGCTGGCAGCATTGGCAATGCCCAGCGCCTGGCCAGGCGGTCGCTTGTTCATGATGCAGGCGCAAGGCAAGCAGGAACCGAGGTCCTTGCGAATCTGAACGTACTCTATGGGATAGAAGCCGAGGCCTGGTTGGAGTGATCGCTCTCCAGATTTCCCGCCCCCACGGCTGTGACTGCGTAGTAATACGTTTGCCCCGACGTGACTGTCGAGTCTATATAGGACAGCCCGGATTCGAGCGGAGACAGTCGTGTGTACGGTCCGCCCGACGTGGTGCCCCGATACACGTAGTATCCCTGCACCGACGAGGTGCTCGCATTCCAGCTGAGCGTGACGCTGTGCTGGGTGGTCTGCGCGCCGGTCCCAGACAATGAAACTCCCCCTGGAGTGTTGGCCGCATCGCTCAGGAAAGAAATCGTGCCGGTCGTGGCTCCGGTGACTTGCGGCGCAAAGGTCACTGTAAACGGTATGCTCTGTCCCGAAGCGATCGTGACCGGAAAAGAGATTCCGCTCACCGAGAATCCCGTTCCATTCCAACTTGCGGTTTGAACCGTGACTCCACCGGACGCGGCACTCAGCGTGCCCGTCTGATCCTTGGTGCTTCCCACCGTGACGTTTCCAAAACTTATGCTTGTCGGGCCCACGGAAAGATTCCCGGCCGATGCGCCACCTCCAGATGCGCCGCCTCCACTGGCAGCATTCATCTTCGACGTCACGCAACCAACGTTCAGCGCGCTGATCAGCAAAAGGCTGGCAGCCATCCTGAGCACGGCGGGACGAACCGTCTTTGTTACGCGAAGGCCAGAGTCCATAAGCGGCACAAACCTCTCTTCTGCACGTTTTCCAATATGTCTGGAACTATCCACAAATGAAGGGAGCGTTTTTATTTAGCAAGCCGAGGACCACGGGCTGAATCGTTTGCTCCACTCGACTTCCGTCCCACCACAGACGTTTCGACAATGTAAGAGTTACGCAATTAGGAAGTGATTGCGCGAGCCTATCTATCAAACTATGTTGAAAAATTCAACAGTTGCGACTAGTGTTTGAGTTCCTTCCAGTCCAACAAATCTCAGGCTGTGGTCATGCTTTTGTTTCACCAGTATTGTTTCCTTGCGCGCTTCAAGTGCCGGAACCGGGTACCGTCCGCCGCGTGTTACACCTTCATCAGCCAGCTTTCCTTGCCAATGCTTCTCTTCGTGACGTCTTACGGACTCGGCTTTCGCGATCCCGCGATGCTTTTCACTGATTCGGGAAAGGAACCCGTCCGACCCCGCGATTGCAAACTGTTCAGTATACCGAGTGCAAGATCCAGATCCTGTTTTAGCGTGTGCCGTCACCACACGCTGGTTACCAAAGGCCAACCCCACGTTACGTTTGGGGCATGTACTCTCGCGCGCAGGTTGGTTAGGCTGTTCTCAGAATTGAATTTTTCGATCGATGCGGTGAGCGCTTTCCCCCGGTGCTCAGAGTGGTTCAGCCTTTGGGCATAAAAGGGGATTTATGAGAGTCGCATTTTTCGCAGTTCTGGTGCTGGTCGGTACCGCAAATGCACAGGACAATCTGGCCGCAATGGAGATTGTCCCTGGGATGACGAACATCGCGTCGGTCGCGAAATATCCGGCCCCGGAAGCTTCTAACGCGGAGCCCGCCAATGCATCCCCGGCCATGGCAACTGCCAGCATCGCGCCGGCAGCGAATGCGATCGTCGTTAACCCAAACGCTCTCCCGGATGCTCCCAGTGCGGGCAAGTTCTGGACGCTGGAAAATAAGATCAACTTTTCCATCTTTGCGGCGGAACTGGCCGGCGATGCGATCACGACCCAGCGCGGGCTCAACCAAGGTATGAGGGAAGCCAATCCCCTGGCGCGTCCTTTTGTGACGCACGGCGCGGGCGGGCAAGCGGTCGCGTCGGCACTTGGCTTTGGACTCGGAGTGGGCACCGCGTACTGGCTGCATCGTACCCACCACTACAAAGCCGAACGCATCGCGATTCGCATCATGCTGGCCGCCGAGGGCATCGCGGTGGGGCAGAATATCGCCGTCTTGCGCTGATCGAGCCATCCCCACCCGGCTAGGACAAATCTCCGCCCGCACTCGCAATCCCTTTCATTCTTAGTCTTGTAATCGGCCTGCGTTCTCGCCATACCCCACTTCACCATGGCACCGGGCCAAGTACTTCGTTTTCAGTTCACGCCCAAAAAAATCTTCCCATGGTGTCGTTCTTGCAACTTCCCATTCGACATACCAGTAGAGCCGGAACCCGGCCAGGAAGTGAAACATGACGATCCAACGCACAACCACCCAGACTCTGAAATCCATCGTCGGCACCGTACTCGTCACGCCCGGACTCTTTGTTTTGTGTGGGGACGTGCAGGGAGTCGTGGCTCGCTGGCGCCACCTGCTCGGCGCGACTACAGACGACGGCCTTGGACTTTTTTCCTCGGTCATCCTGGCAGCGTCGTTCAATCCACAGCAGCTTTTGTACGGAGTTCTACACGCGCTCTGGCCCCCGGTGCTCGTGGTCGTGGTGGGAGCCGCCTTGTTATGGAATGGATCGGCAGCGCTGGTGCAGGGTCCCGGTGAGGGCCGTAATTTTTCGTGAAGGAGGACTAGAACGTCGCGGCAGTTCGCATCTCTTGAGGCGGCTGGGTTATCTAATACTCATGACCAACGGACTGCCTGTCTCCGTCCTGGATCTTGTGGGGTTGCATCCCGGCGAGTCCGCATCCACCGCGATTGCCCGATCTGTAGACTTAGCCCAGCATGTAGAGCTCCTGGGATACACGCGCTTCTGGCTGGCGGAGCACCATTCAATCGAGGGCCTGGCGTGCTCGGCGACTCCGGTGCTGATCGGTCACGTCGCAGGCGCCACGAAGACGATCCGTGTGGGCAGTGGCGGCGTCATGCTGCCCAACCATGCGCCCCTGGTAGTGGCAGAGCAGTTTGGCACCCTCGCAGCACTGTTTCCTGGACGGATTGATCTGGGCTTAGGTCGCGCTCCCGGTGGAGACTTCGCAACCATGCGCGCGCTGCGCCGAGACCTGCATCAATCCGGCGACGACTTTCCCCAGCTGCTGGAAGAACTACGTTCATATCTCGGTCCAGAGAAGCCGGGACGAGCCGTAAAAGCAATTCCCGGACAGGGCAGCAATGTGCCCATCACGCTATTGGGCTCAAGCGGCTTCAGCGCGCAACTGGCCGGAACCTTGGGATTGCCCTTCGCATTTGCGGCCCACTTCGCACCGGAATATCTTTACGGGGCGGCACGACTGTACCGCGATCAGTTTCGTCCGAGCGGCCAGTTGCGCAAACCTTACATGATGGTGGCGATCCAGGTAATCGCGGCGAACACAGATGCGGAAGCCCGGCGCCTATTTACCACGCCTCAACAGCGCTTCTTGCGCCTGATCCGCAATCAGCCGGTCGAACTCCTGCCGCCGGTTGATTCGATGGAACCGCTATGGACCGACTTTGAACGGGCCGCGGTGGTGAGCAAACTTGGCGCGGCCATCGTGGGATCGAGTGCGACCGTGAAGGCCGGCCTGGAAAAGCTGGTGGCTGACACAGAAGCCGACGAACTAATCGTAGTGACAGACACCTACGATCATGCCGACCGCCTTCGCTCCTATGAGCAAGTGGCGGAGGTAGCAAAGGAACTCGCTGTTGCCGCATGAGACGGGTGGCATTGGGGGTGCAGTGCCTACGACTGGTTGGAAAGCCTCTCCCCACCCATTTGAGGAATGGATGAAGCTTCGTCAACCACTCGGCTAGAAGCGCCGCGTCGGGGTCTCAACTGCTCGAGTCGGAAGACGGCTAAGACCTGACACCTAAGATCTGACACCTAACACCCAAGACCTAAGACCTGCTCTCACTCCGTCGTGAAGTAATCCACCGGCACCGGGTTCTCGAACAGCGAATAATCCCGCGTTACCACCGTGATGCCGCCTTCCGTGACGAAATATCGCTGCCGGTCGGCCTCGGCGTCGTAGCCGATGGTCGTGCCCTCTGGGATGTGCACATCGCGATCGATGATCGCCCGCTGGATCCGGCATCGCCGTCCAATGTTCACGTGTGAAAACAGGATGCTGTCGTCGACCTCGCTGTAGGAATTCACCCGGACATCCGGCGATAGCACGCAATTCTTCACGGTGCCGCCCGAGACGATGCAACCGGCTGACACAATGGAATCCAAAGCCGTGCCGGTGCGGCCCGGTTCAGCGAAGACAAACTTGGCCGGCGGGTACTGCCGCTGGTGCGTGCGGATGGGCCAGTCTTCATCGTACAGATTGAACACCGGCGAAACCGAAACAATGTCCATGTTGGCTTCGTAATAGGCTTCGAGCGTGCCCACGTCACGCCAGTACAGGGCTTCCTTCTTGTTCTCGTCTACGAAGTCATAGGCGTACACGCGATAGTCGTCGACCATGCGGGGCAGAATGTCTTTGCCGAAGTCATGGCTCGAATTCGGGTCTTCCGCGTCTTTGAGCAGCACCGGGATCAGCACGTCGGTGTTGAATAGATAAATGCCCATCGACGCGGAAACCTTGGCGGGATTCCACGGTGAGCGGAGATCGGTTTGCTTCGGCTTCTCCAGAAAGCCATTCACCCGATGGTCATGATCGATATCGACCACGCCGAAGCGGTAAACCTCCTCGGGTTCTACCTGGATCGTGGCCAGCGTCACGTCGGCCGCCGAGTGCATGTGCTGTTCCAGCATCTTTCCGTAGTCCATTTTGTAGATGTGGTCGCCGGAAAGGATCAGCACGTGCTTGGGTTGCTCTGAGCCGATGGAATAAATGTTCTGGTACACCGCGTCAGCTGTTCCCATGTACCAGTTCTCACTCACCCGCTTCATGGGCGGCAGGATCTCGACAAACTCTCCCATTTCGCGGGCCACAATGTTCCAGCCTTCGCGAATGTGCCGGTTCAAGGAAAGGGCTTTGTATTGTGTGAGAATGTAGACCCGCCGCAGGTCCGAATTAACGCAGTTTGAAAGCGTGATGTCGATGATGCGGTATTGCCCTCCGAAGGTGACGGCGGGTTTGGCCCGATCGCGGGTCAAGGGATAAAGGCGTTCCCCGGCGCCTCCTGCTAGCAGCACTCCCAGCGTGTCTTTCATCCGACGTCCCGGTTGGTGGGTTAACGGGCTCCGTGAATTGTCGCCGTTGCGTCAGCCGCCAGCTGGACGTCGGCGCTTCCACTTGCGAAACGGTAGATGGTAGCACAAGGGATAACGGTTGCGCCCAGCACCGGTGCTGTCGCCGCGGCCCAGAATTCCTGGCAAAAATTCGGAAAGTGTTGAACTGGCGGAACCGGTCGGTCAGGATGCAAGGACACAAGTGCGCCCGTGTCTGAATAGGGATAACGAAACGAGTGGAACCTAGCAGCCGCTACGCGACGTCCTCGTCAATCTTGATGCGCAGCGACTTCAGAAACTTGAGATCCTGATCGTTGACCTTGAAGGTAGGGTTGCTGGTCAGGGTGGTCACGAGGGAGGTCTTGTCGCTGGCCTTTTCCCCCTGTTTGCTGACCCCAATGGTGGCTTCCAGCACCAGGAAGATGTCGTACCCGCCCTCCTTAATCCGCGCCACCACCTCGGCAATCGAATCGGAGTCGGCCAGCGATTCGTTGATCGCCTCGCCTAATTCCTTCATCAGCTGCTTGAGTTGCTGGTCCACGGAACCCCCTTCCGCCGACGCGTCACAGGCCTCTGTGATCTTTAAACTCGCGTCAGGGTTATTGTAACGCCGAACATTGATAAAATCGACAAGTGCCAGACATCTCCTTAGCGCGCAAGCTGTGGATCGCTGCCCGGGTGGCCAATCACCAAGCCGGTCGCAACCGGACGATCCGGGCGGTTCTGCAGGCCGGGGGCACCACCGCACGCTCCTTTGGACGCGTTTTGCACCAGCTTTGGTTGGAGGTTACGGGCTTTGTTTTCCTGGCCCTGGCGGCGATTGGCGGGATTGCGTTGAGCCGCGAGTTTGCTCAATACAAAGCTGGGAAAACGGGTCCGGGAAAAGTGATCGTCGCCATCTGTTTTTGCCTCACCTTTGGGTATTTTGGAGTGAGCTCATTCTGGCGAGTGCGCAGGAAAAAGCAGGGCTGACCGCCCGGGACACGAAAGGACCTTGTAACGTATCCCGTCCGTCGGGTACTAGCACTGAGGTTTTCCTTCGTGACCCCTAGTGTCCTTCGTGGTTTAAAGCCTCTATGACGGAAAAACTCAAGCCCGCTGCAACATCCAAGCCCGCCACTGACTCCCCTGATCCAGAAACGTCCTCGCACATTCCGGTGCATTCGCTCTACACGCCCGCGGATCTCGAAGGATGGGACCAGGATCGAGAGGTAGGGTATCCCGGTGAATATCCGTTTACCCGCGGGGTGCAGGCAACCATGTATCGAGGCCGGCTCTGGACCATGCGGCAGTACGCTGGCATGGGCGACGCCGAGGAGTCCAACAAACGATACAAATATCTGCTTGCCAATGGCACTACGGGGTTGTCAGTAGCGTTCGATCTGCCCACCCAGATTGGCGTGGATTCAGACAATCCCTTGGCTGCAGGCGAAGTCGGCAAGGTTGGGGTCGCCATCGACTCGGTTGACGACATGCAGCGCCTGTTCGACGGCATTGACCTCACAAAGATTTCGACCTCGATGACTATCAATGCCACCGCTTCGATTCTACTGGCCCTATATGTGGCGGTGGCCAAGCGGCAAGGCGCCGACATCTGCAAACTTTCCGGCACCGTGCAAAACGATGTGCTCAAGGAATACATCGCGCGCGGCACCTACATTTACCCCCCGCAGCAGGCGATGCGGATCATCACCGATTTGTTTGCCTGGACCAACGCGAACGTGCCCGATTGGAACACGATTTCGATCTCCGGGTATCACATGCGCGAGGCAGGATCGACCGCGGTGCAGGAAGTCGCGTTCACGCTGGGCAATGGCATGGCATACGTGCAGGCGGCGATCGATGCGGAATTGGACGTCGACAAATTTGCCCCCCGGCTTTCGTTCTTCTTCAATGCGCACAGCAATTTTCTGGAGGAGGTCGCCAAGTTCCGGGCAGCTCGGCGGATGTGGGCACGCATCATGCGGGAACACTTCAACGCGAAGAATCCCAAGTCGTGGATGCTGCGCTTCCATACCCAGACCGCCGGCTCCACCCTCACTGCGCAGCAACCGGAAAACAACATCGTGCGCACCGCCATCCAAGGGATGGCGGCGGTGCTCGGAGGGACTCAGTCACTACACACGAACTCGTTTGACGAGGCCCTGGCTCTTCCCACCGAGCAGTCCGCCCGTATCGCCCTGCGGACGCAGCAGATCATCGGCTACGAGTCGGGAGCGCCACAAACCATCGATCCGCTGGCCGGGTCGTACTTCGTCGAGAGTCTCACCAACGAGATTGAGAAGCGCGCCGCCGAGTACCTCGGCAAGATTGAAGTGATGGGCGGCATGCTGAAGGCAATCGAGCGCGGGTACGTGCAGTTGGAAATCCAGAACGCCGCTTATGAATATCAGCGCGCCGTGGATCACGGAGAAGCCGTGGTGGTCGGCGTGAATCGCTTTGCCTTGGAGGAGGAAAAAGCGATTCCGATCCAGCGCATCGATGAAGGGTTGGAGCTGAAACAAGTCGAACGTGTCCGGGCACTGCGAGCACGGCGCGACCCGGGCTCGTGGCAGGCAGCTTTGAACGGCGTAGCCGAGGCGGCGCGTTCCGGCGCCAACCTGATACCGCGCATATTAGCAGCGGTTGAGGCGAACGCAACGGTGGGAGAAATCTCCGATGCTATGCGCGGGGTATTCGGCGAGTATCACGAAGCGGTGGTGATTTGAGGAAACACGCAAGCAGTTCCCTTCAGATTTCCGCATTGACCCCTCTGTCGCGCGCGGGACGCGAACCATCCCGCCTTGCTATAATTTGTGCTCGCCCGATGGCGCTATCGTCTAGGGGTTAGGACGGAAGATTCTCAATCTTCAAACCCGGGTTCGATTCCCGGTAGCGCTACCAAATCCTCCATTTAGCTTCAATCCCCAGTGTTTACGCGGCGTAAAAGAATATTTGCCCGCTGTCTTTATGGTCTTGCGGGTTCCCGAATGTCTCTCTGGTACCCTGTAGGAATGGACAGTAAGTGGACAGTAAGCAGGGTTTAGGAGGGCGGGTTCTCACTGCGGGCTAGGGTCTGCTTTCTCGATTCGGTAGCCGCGCTGGAGGTAGAGAAGGTCATCGCGCAGGCGGCGAGGCGTCTCGGCGTGGCGTATGGGACCGCCTCTGTCTTGGGCGAGGAGGTCGAGAACGGTCGCGACCGTGCCGAAGTAGTCATTCGCCTCTATATGAAATTTGATCCTGTCTTCGTTCATGCTTCAAGTATTGCCCACCGGGGTTAAAAGAATTCTAAAGAAAGTTAAAGGCGAGATAAAGTCGACGGCCTTCCTTCAAAGTAGCTTGTGGTGCGCATGAGAAAAAAGCCGGGAAGCGTTGTTCCCGGCTCAGTGATTCTTCACTCTTCCACCTCTACATCCTCGGAATCGGCATCGACTGGTGCGTCAAGCTCGGTCTCCCCTTCAAAACGTGGCCTGGGGCGAGGTCTCGCGGCCCGCGGCGGAAGGTAGGTTCGGGGTTGTCGTAGCCAGCCAGGAACGCACAGCCAATAGATGAACTGAACGACACAGAGGAGCATCCAGATGGCCAAGCCAAGAGCGAGCACCGCAAAAAAGACGGCGACGATGGCACTCGCGACCTTCCATTCGCCCGAAAGTTCATCCCAGCTATTAACCAGATCGTCCGGGGTTGCTGGCCGCTGGATCTGGCTAAGGTTCCTGCCGAATTCGCCGTTTAACGCTGACCTCACGAATTCGTCCGTTAGAGCGGTTGCGGCTCTGTACACCACGGCCCGCACAGACTGAGGACTGGAGAAGGAACCGAATTCCCCGGCTCGATAGTCGTGGATGTCGTAGAGTCCTCCGACTGTTTCTTGGCCCCCGGCACGCGAGAGGGCAAGCGACACCTCCAAGTGGAGGATGTCGTCATCCGTATACCGCTGCTCCGTCCAATTCCAGCGCGGACGCGAGGCTTCATCCAGTTGTCAAACCTTCGGCGCTGGTGGATGGCACCACGATTTCCACCCTCCGGCGAATAAGCTCGGCAACGACGAAGTGTTCTAGATCTCGGACGTCGAGTGCGGCGGCAAGGTCATTGGACACGTTCGTGGTTGCCACTACGACGAGGAGTGGGTGGTTCGCGCGCGGCTCCGACAAGGCCATGCCGAGTTGGGAGGCCAGAATGATAAACGCGACTAGGCGGACAGATATCATTGACACCTCCAGTACACCCAGATTTGGCTTGGAAAAAAAAGAACTAGGCGTTCCTTTCGTTGCAATCTACCGATGCGAGCAGTTCCGCGGCCCTGATCTCGGCCCTGGGGAGCAACAGCCCGTCGAGACTTCGGATCTGATACAACGGCCAGGGCAGGAGTCGGTCGCAGGAACCGCAATAGGCATCCACGTCGCACTTGTGCCTGACGGTCTCGTGATCTTTCTCATCGTGATCAATGTGCAGGTGCGCCGCGTGGATATAGGTAGAATTGTCCTCGCGGAGCGAGACCTCCTCGGTGCACGTGTTGTGGAATCCGGCATCGAGGATGTTTACGCCACAGCCGGGGCAGGGCAGGTTGGGAATTGGTTCTCCATTCATTCAGGGTTTCTCCTTTTCGGGTTTGAGTTGCGGTTTATGGCTCCGGGAGGAGACGCGCGGGTGCATCTCCCTCGGCAGACATGCCAAAGAACTTGCCGAGTGTCTGGATCGCAGGGAGGGGCGTGGTCATGGGCATGACCTTGGCGGCTCCGGTGAAGGCGTTATGCAGTGACCAAGCCGTGCGGGGTGCGAATTCCCGGAGATCGGGCTCGAAATACGAGCGCGAGACCTCCGGGAGCAGCCGGAGCCGCATGAGGCCGTCAGCGAAAGCGTCGTGGATGAGTGCTTTGGCCTGGATATCCGGCAAGATGCGTTCCTTGAGCCGTTCGACTTCACCCGCCAGACGTCCGAAGTGTTCTTGGAACCGGAGCACCGCTCCGGCAAGCTCGATCCGAAGGTTGAGGCCGGACGTGTGCTTGCGCTTCAGCGCGATCATGTCGCCCCGAAAGGCGAGGTTGTCGCAGACGAAGACCGACAGGCCCGCGCAGATCTGGATGGACATGGTCTTGTTGTTGGCGGTGCGGAGACCGAGGGCGGCGCGTCCGTCCGGAGTTTCGCCATAGGCAAGCTGGAAGACGCCGAAGAGGACGGAACCGTCCCGCCGGAGGGCGAAGCGTTCTTCTTCGATGCGGATCTGGTTTTGCCGCAGGACAAATTCGAGCATGTCCACAAGTTCAACGTGCGGGACGGGTTTAAATGTGCGTGTGGCTTCGGGGTCTGGCAGAGCCCGGAGTTGGGGACGGGTCACCATGTCGGTATCGACATGGGACACAAGTTGACCGTGTTGCATGGTTGCTCCTTTTCTTTTTCTTTGGTTGATGGTTTTTGCCGCAGGGCAGAAAGGTGAGGGGACTTTCAACGAACTACTCTCAGGTTAGGATTTTGGAATGGGTTTCACTAGACCCAATAAGTTCGGGAAAGGCCGAACCGTCTTAGTGGATAGTTTCGATATAGAGCGAGTAGGATGGAGTAGCAGTCAATTACATGAATCGAGGGGGTTACATGGCGAATCTCGCCGCGGTGTTGAAGGACTTGCGTGAGGAGCGAGGCCGTGCGGAAAATCATCTCCGCGGGTTGGATAAGGCTATCACAGTGCTAGGTACATTGGTCGGAAGGAATCATAGGGAGCTTGGAAAGAGTGCCGCGCCAAAGCGCACGATGTCGGTTGCCGCGCGGCGAAGGATAGCGGCGGCGCAAAGGGCACGCTGGGCGAAGTGGAAGAGAGAGCAACGCAAGAAGGCCGCCTAACTCTGAGAACCGAGCAAAAAGAAAGAGAGCGGGAGGTTTGCTCCCGCTCTCTTTTTGTATTCCGGGGTTAGTAGTCCTCCGGGTACATGGCGGTCCAACCGCCGACCTCATTTCGAACAAGCCAGAGCTTCGGCGGAATGGTGTATATATCCCCGATCTCCCCGTTGTTTCCAGGGTCCCCTTGGGCGAAGCCGCACTTCGTCTTCAGGATCGAGGCAAGTGCTCGGCTAAGATCTCCATTAAAGAAGGACGCCTCAGCCTCGACAAAAGGCTCAAGACCATCGAAGAGATGCCGCGTCATGCGGTTGATCGGGAATTCCTGAAACCTCGCTGGCTTGTACAGCTCGACGAGAACTCCATCTTCGACCGCTTCCGCGTCCGTGTAGGAGGAGATTACCTCACCGAAGAGTTCGTCGGACTCGCCCTCCGGCTGTTGGTCGTGAATGTACGACATAGAGTTAATAAACCCAGCCTTAGTTTTTATCCGTGGAGGTCGGGCTGGCGACTCGCCACGTCTCACGGGAAGCGAGTGGGGTTCCCCGCCGGGTCAAGGTGGAGCGCCGCAGGCAGACACATCTGTAACTTTTTCAGTGAGGACCTTGAGCGGGCGGGGTGCTGGCTACCCTGAGAAGAAGGCGAGGAGGCAAGAATCTTAACAATCCGTGTCCGAGCAATCGGCATAGGGGGACGGGTCACCCCGTCCACCCTGCCACACCACCAGGACATGCGGGTCCGCATCCGGCGGTTCGGC
>UEXW01000089.1_pt1 | contig 50045 bp, 52 predicted proteins | sample 4301151 | NCBI WGS metagenome assembly UEXW01 (sample SAMEA4773176, study PRJEB27434) | metagenome | biome: 2259; feature: agricultural soil; material: soil | place: USA | collected 2014-09 | depth 0.25 m | reverse complement strand
CGTCGCTCCGCCATGCTTCATGAAAGCGGAACTTTCTACTTTGCGGAAAGAGGAACTTCTCATGTTGCGGCGACACGCCGCGACTTGCTGTTGACTGACACTCGCACTTGGGACATAATCTGCCCACATCTAGTAAGAGCGCTCTTCGCTCGACATCAGGGTTGTCGAGCCAAGCTTCCTCCGCTCTGAAACCGGCCATCCAAAGGGTTATTTCGCAGTCCCGCACGCCTCGGGAAGTTTGTGTCGATTCTCGAGACATTGCGGGAAGGATCTGGAGTTCAGGAAAGTCACATGCGGTCGCTGTTCCCGGGAGGAGGGCTGCAACGGACGGTCGTTCGTACGCACCAGCGACGCCAGGCTCGTGCACCTGCGCGTGGCGCGGTTCGTCCGTCGTCGCGATTGCGCTAAATACTCCCGGATTCGTCGGCGCCACAACGCCGTCGGCTTGAGGAGGCATTATGAAAAAGTTCTGCTGGCTGGCTCTTTCTCTGTTTGCAGGATCTCTCCTCAACGGCTGCGGAGGTAGCAGCAGCCCGACCTTTCCACCTCTGCAGATAACGTCAGCAGCGCCACCGGATGCAACTCTTTTGGCGGCGTACGGAGGCGGAGGGGTCGGATTTTCGCTCGCTGCCTCGGGAGGGGCACCTCCTTACGCCTGGACCTGGGCCCCAGCGGCGGGATCTTCGTTGCCGCCAGGCCTGACCCTCACCGCCGGTTTAATCTCCGGCACTCCGTCAGCGCCCGGCTCGTTTGCGGTGGTGGTTACCGTGACCGATTCGGAGTCGCCCGCCAAACAGACTAAGTCAAACTATACGATCAAAGTCACCATCCCACCTCTGGCAATAACTACCGCGGCGCTGAAGAACGGTGTCGTAGGATTTGGCTATAACCCGCATTGCCGCACTCCGTTTCCCTGCCGGCCCCCACTGGCAACTGGTCTCCAATTGCAGGCGTCGGGAGGGATGCCTCCTTACACTTGGAGTTGGGCTCCGGCTGCGGGCTCGACTCTCCCTCCCGGCTTTACTTTTTCCACGGGTGGCTTCCTCAACGGAGTGCCCACAACGGTGGGGGCCTACAACCTGGTTTTTACCGTGACCGACGCCCAATCCCCAGCAGCACAAGCGACCGCGAACCTCACTCTACAAGTGGTGTACCCGCCACCACCAGTCATTAACCCGGTGACGCCCCCTGCAGGAGCGGTGCACCTGCCCTACACCTTCGCCTTCACTGCGTCTGGGATTGCTCCGCTGACCTGGAGCAAAACGGGAGCTCTTCCTGGCGGTCTTGCATTCGGCACCGACGGTGTGCTCTCCGGCACCCCGACAGCGACGGGCTCGTTCCCCATCACCCTGATGGTGCAGGATAAGTATGGGCAATCCGCCGTTCCGCAAGATTTTACGATTCAGGTTTTCGCTCATGGTTTCGTGGCGACCGGCAACATGGGAACCGCTCGCCAATGGCACACAGCAACGCCGCTGCCTGGCGGGAAAGTACTAGTGGCGGGTGGATTGGATGAAAACGGAACCGCGACTGCGACCGCCGAGGTGTTTGATCCGGCCAGTGGAACCTTCACTCCCACCCCTGGCAACATGACCGCCGCACGCTACTTGCACACCGCAACTCTTTTAGCGAGCGGAAAGGTGCTCCTGGCGGGGGGAGTGGATGTCAACGGAATTACTACTGCTACGGCCGAATTGTTCGATCCAGCCAGCGGAACCTTCACATCCACTACGGCCAACATGACGACGCCACGCTATGCCGCCACCGAGACGTTGTTGTTGCCAAGCGGAAAAGTGCTTCTGACGGGTGGACTGGATGCGAACGGAACCGCCGTCACGACGGCCGAATTGTTCGATCCAGCCGGCGGCACGTTCGCTGCCACTGCTGGCACCATGACAACCGCCCGCTACTGGCACACAGCGAGCCTTTTATCAAGCGGGAAGGTCCTCGTAGTCGGGGGATTGGATATCACCGGAGTCCCCAGTGCGACGGCTGAGGTGTTCGATCCGACTGCCGGAACATTTACACCCACCACCGGCAACATGGCAGGCGCGCGCGCCTACCACACCGCGACCATTCTCCCCACTAGCGGGAAGGTACTGGTAACGGGAGGACTGGATGCCACCTCGGCTCCGGTCGCGACGGCAGAGGTTTTCGATCCGACCGCGGGAACTTTTGTGCCTAGCACCGGTGCAATGGGAAGCGTGCGTTATCGCCACACAGCGACATTGCTGAGCAACGGAACCGTGCTTGTGCCGGGTGGGCTTGACGCGAACGGAGTTTCGCTGGGATCAACCGAGTCCTTCGATCCAACCAGCGGAACCTTTTCGCAAACCGGCAGTCTCACGACCCCCCGCGCCTCACATACGGCTACGTTACTGACGAACGGAAAGGTGCTCGTGACTGGTGGAGTAGGAGCTACGGGAGTTTCGGTCGCGACGGCGGAACTGTACCAGTAGCGGTGCCGGAACAACCGGCACGCATGGTGTCTCCGAGACTGGAAGGGGACACGTGTGGGATCCTGACTCGACCCGGAGACTGTCAGAAGCCTGTAAGATAATCATGGTGTTGTCGCGCCGTGGAAGCGATGCTCGATTGACAACTACCCAATAAGACTTTCCAGAAAAGACTCTCCTCATCCTGTTTGGATGTCCTGGCTGCCTGGTGACTTTGCCTCGACCTACTCACAACCCGAATCCAAGTGTCCCGGATGCCTCTCCAGTCCTTGCCATCGTGGGCCGCCCCAATGTCGGCAAATCCACGCTCTTCAACCGTCTGGTCGGCTCCCGCCGCGCCATCGTCGGTGACGAGCCCGGCATCACCCGCGACCGGCTCTACGGCGATTCCGAATGGCGCGGACGCTCCTTCCGCGTCGTTGACACCGGCGGCATCATCCCCGAAGACAAGGACTTCATCCCCGCGGAAATTTTCCGCCAGGCCCGGGTCGCTCTCGACGAGGCCGCGGCCATCGTACTGGTGGTCGACGGCCGCACTGAACTCGCCGCCCCTGACCTCGAACTCGTCCGTCGCCTGCGCAAAACCGGCAAGCCACTTTTTCTCGCGGTCAACAAGATCGACAGTGATAAGCAGACTTCGCTCACCGGCGATTTCCATCGCCTGGGAATCAAGGAAATCTTCCCGCTCTCCGCGGAACATGGACACGGCATCGATGACCTGCTCGATGCGTTTCTGGCGACCTTCTCGTCGAAGCAAGAAGATCAAAGTCGTTTAACCACCGAGGACACAGAGATCACAGAGGGGCTACCCACAAAGATTTCTGGAGGAGACAAAGGAGTCGCTGCCCACCTGACGACTGGAGACGGACGACTGCAGACTGATGCGCTGCCGACCGACGACCAACGACCGACGACTGATTCGCCAACAGCCAACGACCAACAGCCATCAGCCGAAGTCAAGATCGCCATCATCGGACATCCCAACGTTGGCAAGTCCACGCTGTTGAACCAACTCACCGGCACCAGTCGCGCCATCGTCTCCCCTATTCCCGGCACCACGCGCGACGCGGTCGACGAGGTCGTCGAGCGCAACGGCAAGCGTTTCCGCTTCATCGACACGGCCGGCATCCGCCGCAAGGGCAAGACTCGTTTGATGGCCGAGAAGCTCTCCGTCGTGATGTCGCGCAAGCATCTCGAAGACGCCGACATCGCCCTGCTGGTGATCGATGCGACCGAGGGCGTCAGCGCGCTCGACGCCACCATCGCCGGCTATGCTCACGAGAGCGGGCGGTCCATGATTATCCTCGTCAACAAATGGGACCTCTGGTGTGGCGCGGACACTCCTGTCCGCGAAAAGGTTGAAACAACCAAACCGCTGAGGCCGGGCACAAAGCGGACGGGAGCGTCCGCTCCACACAAACAAATGCCGCGCGATCGAGCGGCATACCTTCAGCGCCTGCGGGGTGAGTTGAAGTTCCTCAACTACGCGCCCGTGCTGTTTATCTCGGCCGCAACCGGCAAAAATGTCGAGAAGATTTTCCCCCTGATTCAAGAAGTCGCCGCCGAACGCCGCAAGCGCATTGGTACCGGCGAGATGAACCGTTTCCTGAAGACGGTCGACTTCGAACGCGCCTCGGTTCCCATGCGCCAACGGGTAAGAATTCTCTACCTGACGCAATCAAATGTAGCCCCGCCCACCTTCATTCTGTTCACCGATCGCGCCGTGAAACTGCACTTCTCCTACCAGCGCTTCCTGGAAAACCAGATCCGCCATGCCTTCGGATTCGTGGGCACGCCGATCTGGATCAAGAACCGGGCGAGGGAATAGCTCTCTGCCTTTACCTCTACCCTCTGCCGGCATATCCTCCTCCCGATGACGCACAATCGAATGCCCACACCACTCCCGCTGTTCCTAGCCTTCTGCATTGCGCTGTCCTCTCCAGCCAGTCGAGCCCAAACGCAACTCGACACACCCGCGCCCGCCAACCTCGCCGCCCGCACCTGGTTCCAGGACGCCAAGTTCGGTATGTTCATCCACTGGGGCACCTACAGCGTGCTCGAAGACGGCGAATGGGTCATGGAAATCCGCACGATGCCCATCACGGAGTACGAGAAACTCCCGGCACGATTTGATCCTGAGAAATTCAACGCCGCCGAATGGGTCGCGCTCGCCAAGGCTGCCGGTATGAAGTACATCACCATCACCAGCAAGCATCACGACGGCTTCGCGATGTTCGACTCACAGGTCTCCGACTGGACCATCGTGAAGCGGACTCCGTGGAAAAGAGATCCCCTCAAGATGCTGGCGGACGAGTGCCACAAGCAGGGCATCCACCTGTCGTTTTACTACTCGCAACTCGACTGGCACAATCCCGACTACTTCCCGCGCGGCCGCACCGGCCACGCCGCCGGACGCCCCGAGAGCGGCGACTGGAACAAGTACCTCGATTATCAGGACGCGCAGCTGCGCGAGCTACTCACGAACTATGGCGAGGTTGGCGGCATCTGGTTCGACGGCTGGTGGGATAAGCCCGACGCCACCTGGCGCCTCGATCGCACCTACAACCTGATTCACAGCCTGCAACCGCAGACGCTCGTTGGCAACAATCACCACCGGGCGCCGAATCCGGGCGAAGACATTCAAATGTTCGAAAAGGATCTTCCCGGCAAGAACACGGCTGGCTTCAATGCCGACTCAAAAATCGGCGAGTTGCCGCTTGAAACTGCCGAGACCATCAACACCTCGTGGGGCTACAACGCCAGCGATCACAAATTCAAAAGCACGCATGACCTGGTGCAGTACCTGGTGCGCGCTGCCGGCAGCAATGCGAATTTTCTGCTGAACATCGGCCCGCGTCCCGACGGCAGCATCCAGCCCGAGTTCGTCGAACGCCTGCACCAGATGGGCCAGTGGCTGAGCCAGAATGGCGAATCGGTTTACGGCACGCGCGGGGGTCCCATCGCTCCTCATCCTTGGGGCGTCTCCACGCAGAAGGAAGACAAAATCTATGTCCACGTTCTGGATTGGCCTGACCCGTATTTGCTGCTGCCCGCTTTGCAGCAGAATGTGGCCACCGCGTACACACTAAAAGACCACAGCAAAGTCGAGGCTGCCAGGAACGAGCACGGGCTTCTGCTCAAACTTCCCGCTCGCGCGTCCGGCGATTACGACACGATTGTTGTTCTCGAACTAGCGCACTGAAAATCGCAGCTCTTTAGTTTTGTCATTCCGAGGAGCCCTAGCGACGAGGAACCTGCTGCACTGGCGGATGCAACGCAACGGAACGCGGGGTCTTACCGCGCCGCCATCTCCTTTGGCAGCAGCCCCACCCGTTCCACGCCCGCCGCCCGCGCCGTATCAATCACGAACGCCACGTATTCGAAGTCCACTTCATCGTCGCCTTGCACAAACGCCACCTTCTCCGCTCGAGTCTTGAAGATGTCCTGCAACTGCATCTGCAATTCCGGCCACTTCACACTGTGCTGATTGATCCTGAGACCAGGCAGCTCTCCGCTCTTCGCCTCCGCCAGCTGAATCACAATCGTCCGCACGGGTGGAGGCGCATCGGTGGTATTTGCCGGAGGCTGAGGAATCTGTGCCTCCAGCCCCTTGTCCTTAGTTTGCGTCACGATCACCATAAAAATGATGATCAGCACCAGCAGCACATCAATCCGTGGCGTCACGTTCATCTGTGGCGCAGACGCACCACTGCCCGCCATCGACATTGCCATATCTGTCTCCTGTGGGCACGCGGCGTGTCTGAAGGAATTTGACACCCGACTCGCGAAGCAAGTTCCCGCTCGCGATGGGAATTTCAACATCTGGCAGATTGAACTCGCCATGAGGCGCACCTACCCGATCGGTTCGGGCATCGGAGCCAACGGGGGCACGGGCGGCGGCACCGCAGGAGGTGCCGGGGGATACAACAGCGCATGCAGCGCTGGATAGCGTTCCGCGAAGAAATACATGGCGTACGCCGGAAAGAACACCGCCACCGGCACGCAGACCAGTGCAATCAGATACATCAACCCCGCGAGCAAGATGGTCCCCACGACGATCGCCAAGGTGATCGTCACCGCATTCCAGCCGAGCCCGATCCCATGGCCGAGCAGCACAACCACCACGGCCAGAATGCCCACTGGAATCATCACCATGGTCGCGACAATCGTCGATGCAATTCCAAACACTACCGAAGCGCCGATCGCCAACACGATCTTCATCCCCACATAGCCGGCATAGCTGCCCTTCTGCGCCTTCATCATTTCCAGCAATCGCCGCCAGCCCTCGATGACTCCCACGTTATCCACTACCATGACCGGAATCACGAAATCCTTGGTCAGCACCCCAATCAGTGCCATGACCAAACTAAACACCATAAAGACCAGGATCATGGGCAGGAATGCCAGCACCAGCCCAAGTCCAAGCGTGCCATGACTCTTCAAAGTCGGGATCAATGGCAGCAGGATCGGAACAAACAGAATCGCTGCCACACCCAGTCCTAGAATGGACAATGCCAGCTGCCAGCCGAAGTAGCGCAGCCCTTGCGCCTGCCATCGACCCCAGCTCTCGCTCAATTCGCAATGCCTGCGGAGCACCGACTCGAACAGCAAGAATCTGCTGACACTCGACACGTACAGCCACACCAATCCGAGCACAAAGAATCCGATCACCGCGACCACCACCATCGTCACGAGTATCGCGGGATCGAGGCCAAGGCTTGACCACACATCACTGGAATCCACAAAGTTCTGCGCAGGATGGGGGAGTCGCGAAGGAAGGCTGGTGAGGAGTTTGTAGCCGCTGTTACAGCCGCTCCCGGAACTCATTTCGCCGGTTGCCAGCGCGAGCACGGCCAGCCGGGCCCACTGCCCGAAGCGAAATGGTTCGAACAACTGTTTGCGGGCGTGTTCGAAGGCCGGGCCGATAACGTCAATGGCAGACTTAGGCAAGGCAAGCTCCGGAGTCAATTGCGAGCCTGCAAGGTACTGCGAACGCCGGAACCGGGTCAACGGAATTGTGAAGCACTGCTCACGGACGGCCGCGGAATTGAATCATCCGCCGGCGATCGCGTTTGGAAGGTCTGCCCGGAGGTAGTTCTTCGAACTGCCTCATCGCGCGGCGCTCGGCGGCAACCTTGGCGCGCAACTCGCGGCTGGCCTCCGTTTCGCGGTAGAGAGTTTGCGCAACCGAAGCTGGGCCGCGCACCTCACTCAGGAGCAACACTTCGATCTCGAAGTCGCCGCCTTGGTTGGTAACTCGCAGCATGTCTCCAACGTGAACCTCGCGCGCCGGTTTGGCAGGTGGGCCGTTCGATCGGACCCTGCCGAGTTCACACGCGCGCGCAGCCAGTGCGCGCGTCTTGAAAAATCGCGCTGCCCATAGCCACTTGTCCATTCGCACGGAGGTCATGATGCATTTTCCTACGAATGAGACCCCGTACACGAGGGAAGTTCACTTCGTGAAGTAACGATAGCCATCCCACCCGGAAGTAAGTCCGGTGTGGCGAGTGGGATCAAACCGAGTCCCAGGGAGGACCCTTCGTGCACACTCGAGAAATCAGGCAGGAAAAGAGAGGAATGCCCAGCATTACTCGTACCGCAACGCTTCCACCGGATCGAGCTTCGACGCCCGCAGCGCCGGCACCATCCCGCTGGCCACGCCCACCAGAAGCAGCACTGCCGTCGAGAGCATCACGGTCATCACTGAAATCTTCAGGTGAATATCGCCCTTGCCGGAATCGTCTTCAAACAGGGGCCCCATCATGGGCAGAGTGCCCACCGATGCGGCAATCACATAGGAGATCAGGATTCCGATCGCGCCACCCAGCAGCATGATCAACAGCGTCTCCGCCAAAAATTGCAGCTTGATATGCCGCTTGCGCGCGCCCAAGGCCCGGCGCAGCCCGATCTCGCGAATGCGCTCGTCCACCGACACCAGCATGATGTTCATCACGCCTACCCCACCGATGCCCAGGGTGAGCGTGCCGACGAAAGTCAGTAGCACCTGCAATCCAATCGTCAGTCCATCGATAATGGGACGGAACTCGTCGCGTCCGAACATCTGGAATGCTTTCTTGTCAGTCGGAGAAAACTGTTGACGCATCGCGATGGCCGCCAGCACTTGGGCCATGGCCTTTTTCTCGAACTGGGGCGCGATGGGCTGAAACACCAGCACGGCCGCGTAGCGCGTGTTCCACAAATCTCCCGCGGCGGAATACGGAATCCACGCAGAGTCGTCGTCGCTCGAAAAATAGTTGCTGAGCTGAATCTTGCGCTGCATGACGCCGATCACCGTGAAGCGTTGCCCGCTGATCATCACCGTTTCGTCCACGGCAGGACGTCCGCCGAACAGTTGCTCGCGCAGCCGTCCACCCAGAAAAACCACATGCCGCCGCTCCAGTTCATCGCTGGCATTGATCCAGCGGCCCTCGGAAGGCACCTCGTTGCGCATCTCCCCGTACTCCGGACACACGCCCCGAATGGCAGTCGTCCCGACCATACGATCCCCATAACTGATTCCAGGCCGGCGCACGGTTTCCAGGCACGCATACTTGACCAGCGGAGCATCCGCTCTGACGATGTCGATGTCCGCCTTCTCGAGCACAACCTTCTTTCCCGCGCGCTGTCCGCCCGGCTGCTCGCTGGTTTGCTGCGGCCAGCAGATGACCACGCTCTTGCCAAAAGCATCGAACCCGTTGACCAGCACCGAGCGAAAGCTGTTCCCATAAGCAATGAGCAGGGTCACAGTGGCGATGCCCCACACAATTCCCAGCATCGTGAGCGTGCTGCGCGTCCGGTTGCGCTTCAACGCGATCCAGGCTTCGTAGATGATTTCAGTAAGCATGGAAAATCAGCTGTTAGCTGCTAGCTCCTGGCTCCTAGCCACGGGCTTGCTCCTCGTGTTCCATAGTGTCCTCGGTGGTTCCCGATCTTCTCTGCGTACTCTGCGGGATTTCTCCGCGCTCTCTGTTAAGTGTCTTGCTGCGAATTGCGCCTCCACGATCCAGCCTCACCCACGGAGAACCGAGACCTGATTTCTCATCCTCCCGCCTCATACCGCAACGCCTCAATCGGATCGATCGATGCCGCGCGTCGCGCAGGATAAAGTGCCGACAACACCGCGATCATCCCGAGCAACGTACAAGCCAGCAATCCGGTCTTCCAGGTGGGCAGCAATCCCGCGAAGAAATCCGGCATGGGCAGCAGATTGACCATGGCGCAAATTGCATAGGCAATCCCAAGCCCGATGCCTCCGCTCAGAAACGCAATCAGCAGGGCCTCGAAAAAGAACTGCCGAAGAATCTCGCTTCCACGCGCTCCTAAAGCCTTGCGCACCCCGATTTCGCGCGTGCGTTCGCGAACCGCCACCAGCATCACGTTCATCACGCCTAAGCCGCCCAGCACCAGTGTCACCATGCCCACCGCACCCAGGAAATACTTCATGCCGTTGGTCATGGTCTCGAATGCCTTCGCCTCCTGCACCGTATCCCAGATCGGACAAGCTTCTTTGTCATGCGGATCGAAGTTGTGCTGCCGCCCCAGTATGTGGCGGATCTCGTACTTGCAAGCTTCATGCTGGCTCACAGACTTTGGAGTGACCAACAACTGGTCGAACGTGAAGGGTGTTCCCGGAGGCTTGTCGGGAAAATCCCGCCGCATGGCGCTGAAGGGTACGAAAATCTTATTCACGTCCCAACCGTCATAGCTGGAGTCCTGCTTTTTCTTGGCCATCACTCCGATGACCTGGTAAGGAACGTCATTCAGATAGATCGTCTCGCCCACCGCCGTCGCGCCGTGCGGAAACAATTGCTTGGCCGCGTCGGTTCCCAGAAAGGCCACGCGCCGCGCTTCCCGTTGATCGTCCCAGTTATAAAAGCGTCCTTCGCCCACATCCAGAGTGCGAATGTAGCCAAACGGCGGCATCGATCCGGTCACAAGCAGGGCCGCGGAGTTGAAGTTGCTGTGGGTCTTGACGTCGCCCTGTTCAAGCTCCGGAATCGCGTACTCGCAATCCGGAGTTTCGGTCGCCAGCGGCACGAGGTCCGCGTCTTCCCAATGCACGGCCCGGCCAGCCCGCTGTCCGCCCGCATGCAAGCTGGTGCGTCCATGGAAGACGATCATGACGTCCTTGCCCAGGTTGCGCGCCTGAATTTCCTGTCCCTTGCGCAGGCCTTCTCCCGCCGCCACCATCAATACAATGGAGACAATTCCCCAGGCAATCCCGAACATAGTCAGGAAAGTGCGCAGTTTGTGTGCCCACAGCGTGCGGAAGACGTCGCCAATGAGATCGCGCAGAACCATCTAAAAGTTGGACGAGGGTGGAGATTGAACGTAATCGCCGGCCTGCTGTGTGGCGCGGACACTCTTGTCCGCGGCCCGGAGCGAAGGCCGGAGCGGTCACACATAGATACGCAATCGCAGCGGGATTTGTTCACGTAGGCCCAATCGCCTCGCGAGCCGCGCCGAAGAAAGTTGAAGGGCAGCAAGGGCATCTGTGGGACGCGGCCCCCAGGAGAGCGACCTGGCGCCCGGCCGAGCAGACAAGACGTCTGCCCCTACGTGATTCGTTGTAGATCCAAGCCTTCCCTTATGACACCGGCACCGCACCGAGGCGCTCCAGCCAGCCATCGAATCCATGCAGTGCGGCCTCGCATTGCAGGCGATGCCGCTCCTGCCGATCTCGCACTTTCTTCTCAAGGCCCGGAAGCAAATCAAACGTGATATTCGCCGGCTGAAAATTCTTTGCGTCGGCCTGCGTGATGTAGTGCGCCAGCGAGCCAAAAGCCGAAGCCCGCGGCGGCGCAACCAACTCCGCGCCCGCCGCCAGACATGCCGCATGCACCCCGGCCATCAGTCCCGTCGCAATGGACTCCACGTATCCCTCCACGCCACAAATCTGACCGGCAAACATCACTCGCGGATGTTCTTTCATTTGCAGCGTGTCGCGCAGAAGGGAAGGCGCGTTGATGTAGGTGTTGCGATGAATCTGTCCGTAGCGCAGGAAGCGCGCATTCTCCAACCCTGGAATCAACCGCAGCACCCGCGCCTGGTCTCCGAATTTCAAATGATTCTGAAATCCCACCAGGTTGTAAGAATCGGCCCGCAAGTTTTCCTGCCGCAGTTGTACGACCGCGTGCGGTGGACGCCCCGTGCGCGGATCCTTGAGCCCGACCGGCTTCATCGGCCCAAACCGCAACGTGTCGCGTCCGCGGCGAGCGATTTCCTCGATGGGCAGACAGCCTTCGAAGTAGTTCAGTTTCTCCCAATCGCGCTGTTCGACCGATTCCGCCCCCACCAGCGCATCGTAGAAGCGGTCGTACTCCTCCTTTGACATCGGACAGTTGATGTAATCCGCCGTCCCCTTGTCGTAGCGGGCCGCCAGATACACCTTGGCCATGTCGATCGAATCCGCCTCGACAATCGGACTAATCGAGTCGTAGAAGTACAACTTGTGTGGAGCGGACGCTCCTGTCCGGGACCTGTCAGCGGCCGGATCCGCACTCAACCGTGCAATCTCATTGGCAAGCAGATCAGAAGTAAGAGGTCCAGTGGCAACTACGGTGACCTGACTCTCATCGATCGCGACGACTTCTTCGCGTCGTATCGTGATCAGCGACTCGCGCGAGAGCGCCTCCGTCACCTTCGCCGCAAACGTCGTTCGATCCACCGCGAGCGCATGCCCGGCGGGCACGGCGCAGTCGCGGGCAATCTGCAATAACAGCGACCCCGCCCGCCGCATCTCTTCCTTCAGCAGCCAGGGTGCGGTATTCACGCTGTCAGATTTCAGCGAATTCGAACACACCAGTTCGGCGAACTCGCTGGTCTGATGCGCGGGAGTCGACCGCACTGGGCGCATCTCGCACAACTCCACTGCCACGCCCCGACGCGCACACTGCCAGGCCGCTTCCGACCCTGCCAATCCCGCGCCGATAATGCGAACCGAATTCATTTTCCAGCACTTTCCGCCAGTCGCCGGAGAGGCTCTCCATCCACATACACTTGTTTCCAGTCTTCGGGGAAAGTCGCCCCCAGTTTTCTGTAGAAACCAATGGCCGGCTGGTTCCAGTCGAGAACTTCCCAGCGGACGCCCCAATAACCTTCGCGCACCGCAATCGCCGCGGCCTCTGCCATTAACGCCTTCCCGATTCCTTTACCACGAAACTCCTGACACACGTAGATGTCTTCGACAAACAAACCCGGACCCGCAAAGCTGCTGTAAAACTCGTACAACAGTTCATAACCCGCCGGCTTGCCATCCCACTCCGGCAGCAGCACACGGAAGCGCGGATTCGCTCCGAACCCATCCCGCGCCAACGTTTCCTCTGTCACAGTGACGTGATGCGCCAGGCGCTCGAATGTGGCAAATTCGAAAATCATCTTCCTCAGCAAGGGCACGTCGGCAACGGTCGCGGGGCGAATGCGAAGCATGTCAGGGGAAACTCCAGTCGGCTGTGAGGACGGAAGCAATCTCTGCCGCGTATTATAACCAACGAACGGAGGCCACACTTCATGGCACGAATCGCACTCATCGAACCGGATCAAGCTACTCCAGAAGTGAAAGAGATCTACGAACAGAAACTCAAAGGCAAGCCTGGGAACGTGCAAAAGGCTCTGGCGCACCGCCCAGACATGCTGAAGAACTTCCTGGGCTTCTACGCCAGTGTCGGCCGCTCGCTGGAGCGCAAGCTCTATGAACTCATCTACATCCGCACGTCGATGATCAACCAGTGCCACTACTGCCTGCAGCATCACTTGGCTTCCTCGAGCCGTGTCGGCCTCACACCCGACGACTGGAAGGCTCTGCAGTCGGCCGACTACTCCCGGCTCGCCGAAAAAGAACAAGTGGCACTGGCCTACGCAGAAAAGCTCACGCGTAATCCGCACTCGGTCAACGACGCCGACTTCGTCGCGCTGAAGAAGCACTTCAACGTTGCCGAGATCGTCGATATCCACCTGCTGACCGGCGTAGCGAATCTCACCAACCGCTTCACCGATCCACTGGGGCTGGAAGTCGAGTTTCCGGAGGAGAAGATTTCGTAGTCTCTCAGGACTTCCCCAGCCAGTAGAACAAACCACATGATTCCGGCCGGCTACATGGCGAAGCGCGTGCACCAAGCGACTGACTGGCTACCATCCAAACTGGTCGACATATGCTCGGTCAGCGGCTGCATTTCGGAAGACTTTGCTGACTACATCCACCACTGCCAACACAATGGTTTCTGGTTCTTCAACTCGCCGGAGATCATACGAAGTATCGCTCTGCAAGAATCTGTTGCCCTTGAAGGGACATCGCTCTTCTATTACGAAGCTTATGAACTGGAATTCGATGGCAAGAGCTGGCAGGCGTACGCGCCCGAGCCATCCTTCCCAACCAACGTGGCACTACCATTGAAGAAGCAACTCGTGGGATTCGACGTGGTTACCTTCTACGCTAGAGCGGCGCCCGAATGTTCTCCCCTGTCATGCAACGGGATGGCGAAGGAACTTCACACCAACGCACACTGTTTGTTCGCTTCCTTCGAAGAGGCCGAAACCAATGTTGCGAGCGGAGCATTCAACAATTCTGAGCCTGGCCCATATCGAATCTTTTCTGTGTATTCCGTCGATTGGCCTGACGGCACGCTCCCATCCTAAGCCGCTTTCTCCAGTTCCTTACGATTCCAATTCCCCAGGTCCGCGCCGGCGTCGTAGGTGCTCTGCAGAAATTCGAGCAAACGACCTTGTGGCGAGTCCGATCGCCGTATGTCGTCGTACATCAACAGAAATTCCTTCAGCTGCGGGTGGTAGAAAGCCTCGGGCGGCCGGACCGGATGTTGCGCGAACCCCGCCGGCTCAGGCGCCGCGTACGCGTAAAACGCCGCTCCCTTGATATCGCCCCCGCCCGGCCAGAACCCGGCGCTGATCACCTCGTGCGAGTAGGCTTCGCGCGTAATCGGATCAGCCCCCTCGCGCTCCGGTGCCCGACGTCCAGAAAAGCGAGTGGCCGCCAGGTCAAAGCTGCCCCAGAAAAAATGCACCGGGCTGGCCTTGCCGATGAATGCTGCACGGAATTGCTTGAACACCGCGTCACAGGACACGAGGATTTGCCAGAACCGATGTACGTACTCCGGGTCGTACGAGGCGTGTTGCGTATCCTGATCGAAGGGAATCGGATCGGCCACTTCGCACGGCACCTTCCAGATTTTCACTTCGATCCCGAGCGACGCCAGGGCTGCCATAAACTCGCGATAAAAGTCCGCAACCGAACGGGGCGCCAGCGCGAGTGTCCTCTGGGTTTCGTGGCTGGTCTGGATCAGCAGCTGGTGTTGGCAGAAGTCGAACTGGATTTCGAAAACTCCCTCCGGGTACGGGATGGGCGAGGTTGTCAATCCAACCGAATTCACATAGAGCGGCACTTCCCACCAGTGATTCGTCCTCGGACTAAACGCCAGCCGCACCTTCCCCACCATCTGGGACCACATGTGCAGGGTGTGGTAAGTGTCCTCCCAGGCGGCGAGCGGAAGTTCGGGCCACAGGTCAGGATTTGCGCGAGTCAGGTCTGCACTCATGGGCCCTCCACGGAAACAAGCTGGAAATTGAAGAACTCCGAAGAGCTCTTCCCTATTGGAGTTGCGCACATCATTTGATCACAGAATGGCTGGCGAAAAACAACACTATGGGGCCCGATCCGCCGCAATCTCCCGCGCCGCCTCCACGACCTCAGGCACTACCTGATCGATATCCGAATCTTTGCTCAGATGATTCACGATGCAGGTGCGCAGGCAGAACTTGCCTTGCAATTCCGCGTTCGAGAGATACACGTGACCGCGCTTGATGATTTGTTTCAGCAACGCCAGATTGAAGCGATTGCGTACTTCTTCGGAGGCATTCGCCCTCACAACATGCCGGAAGCAGACCGCGCTCAGTTCCACCCGTGCCAGCCGCTCCAGTCCCGTCGAGCGATCAACCGCGGACGCCAGGCGCTGTGCGTGTTCCAGATCCTGCCGGATCGCAGCCCGAAATCCACCCAGCCCGTGATAGCGCAAGGAGAGCCATAGCTTGAGTCCGCGAAAGCGGCGGGAAAGCTCAATCGACTCTTCAAAGAATGCAAACCCCTCGACCGGGTCCACACTGAGTTGCTTCGCGTACGAACCGGTGTAAGTGAATGTCTGGCGGGCTCGAGCGACATCCCGATACAGCAGGCACCCGCAGTCGAGTGGCTGATACAGCCACTTGTGCGGATCGAGGGAAAGCGAATCCACCAGGGCGAGTCCATCGAATTTTTCGGGGACTGCCATCGCGGCCAGGGCACCATAGGCGCCATCCACATGCAGCCAGACATCGTGGGCCTGTGCGACCGCGGCAATCTCGCGCAGCGGATCGATCGCCCCCGTATTCACCGTGCCCGCCGAAGCCACCACCGCCACCGGCATGAGCCCCTGCGCCTGGTCACGCCGGATGGCCTCTTCGAGTTGCGACGGAATCATGCGGTAATCCTGGTCGCACCCGATGTAGCGCAGGTTTTCGCGCCCGATTCCCAGCATGGCCACCGCCTTGGGAATCGCCATGTGCACTTGCTCAGACGCGTAGATCACTCCCGCGTTCGCTCCAAACAGCCCGCGTTCGTTGGCGGGAATCTTCGCCTCGCGCGCCATGGCCAGCCCCATGAGATTGGCCGCCGAGCCTCCGCCGGTGAGCGTCCCCAAAAAGCCGGCGCACCCAATCGCTTCCGCCAGCCAGCGAACCACGGCGCGCTCAATGGTCACCCCCGAGGGCGAGGAACGCCACGCGGTCATGTTCTGGTTAAGGATGGAAGCGAGCAGGTCGCCGAGGGCCGCGACAGGCTCGCCCGGTCCCTGTACATAGCCGAAGAAGCGCCCGTTCTGTGCACGCGCATGGGAGACGACATCCCTCAAAGCCGCGAAAGCCTCTTGCCCCATGCCGAGCTCCGGCGGATCGAGAGAAAAAATCCTCTCCACTTCGATACCGCTGGTTCGCGGGAAGATGGAACGAGAGTCCAGTGAAGAAAGAAATTCGGCCGAGAGGGCGACGACGTCAGCGGCCAGCGTGCGGAAGTCCTCGGGAGAGAGTTCAAGAGGTTTCATGCCGAAAGGAATTTAACCACAGAGAACGGGAGGACTGCTGTTCCCGTGACGCGCACTTGTCGGGTGTTGCCAATGGCTCTTAAAATTTAGTCATCCCATGATTTCTCGCTCCCACGACTACGTCGAGTATTGCCGCGAAACTGCTCTTCACCTGAAAACTTTGCATGACCTCGCGTTGCGAGGCGCGGGCAAAGAGGAGGTCACCGCGGCGATTCACCGCCAAAGCCGCAGTTCGACAGCAGTTGGCAAACCCTCGCCTACCTCTATCGCAGACGCGGCCTCGCGTACCTCAGTAGGGATGGCGCACCGGATGGTGTACGGGAAACTAACCGGTAGACCCATGGTGATTCAGAAGGGCACACAGGTTTCTTTCTACGCCACCGCCGAAGAGTTCCCTGACTTGGCCCGCGACGTCGGCATCACACCAGCGCGCCACTGGCGACACGATCATCCAGACACGCGGAACAATTTTCTGTTTACCAAGGCAGAAGGTTAAGAGTCCGGTTCGTCTGATCGCGCGCTTACAAAATCACCCTCTCATCCCCAATTCTCTTGGTTACCCGCTCCCGATCGAGGTACTCAAGCAGCGGAATCGCGTATTTGCGGCTCACACCCGTCATCTCCTTGAACTTGCCCACGTCGATCTTGGCAGACTTCGCTTTATAAGCTGCAATCTGATTGCGCAGTTCTTGCAAGGCCGACTGGTGAAACACGAGGTCGTCGGAAATCTTGACCAGTACCTTGTCGCGCAAAAGCAGCGTGACGATCTTCTGCGCCCGGACTTTGTCAACCTTCAAACCGGCCAGCACCGTGTTCAATGCGGGCACCTGCAGCCCCGCGGAGGCGAATGCCTGCTCGATGATCTTCTTCGACTCGGCCTCCTCGTCTTTCATGACCACGCCGCGGCCGGGAACGTGTATGAGTTCGCCCGCGAACGAGAGTTTGCCCTCCTCGGCGAGCAGGTCTAGGGCAACCGCCAGAACGTCGCCAGACACTCCAACAGTTTCGCGTAGCTGTTCTCGGCTGATCCCGGGAACGAGCGGATTTTTTTTATGAAAGTCTTCAACCGCACGGACCAGGAACAGCTTCAGTCCTTCCATGGCGGGTGCGTGAACGAAGCGGTCACTGATTCTCAGGATCTCTCGTTTTGTGATCGCTTCTGACAGTTGTGTCTGAATCCCAACACTGCTCAATCCGGTTTCCGCTGTCAGTTGTGCCAACGTCAGACCTTGATGGTGCCGCTGTGCCAAGCGAGCTTTGAGGATCGAGGAAGGATTTCCGCCCTCTAGAATTTTCAAAAATTGCTCGATCGTCTCTTTCTTGCGTCGCGTGAGCGGCAGCGCGTCCAACACCACGCCTCCGCCAATGGTCACCACGGGCGAAAATTGCCGCACAATGAAGCGATCACCGGGCAGTAACAGCGCCGGCTCGGCCAAACGCAAATGCGCGTAGGCATTAGCCCCCGGCTTCACCTGCTTCTCCCCATAGAGCACGACCTCCGCGACGGTTTCCGAAGTGTAGGCGTGCAGGTGTACGCGTGCTCGGTCTCTCAATGGCTTGGCGGAAGGCAGCAAGGACAGCGAAACATCGATTCGATTCGTCGACCGGAACGTATCCAGCGGCGCGAGCATCATCCCACGCGCCAGCTCTTCCACCGCAATGCCTGCCAGATTCAATGCAGTACGCTGCCCGGCAACTGCTGGGTGCGCAGTTTCCCCATAAACCTGTACACCGCGCACCCGCACACGCTTTCCGCTGGGCAAAACCTCCAATTCGTCCTCTTTGCGAACCGTGCCAGCCACCAGCGTGCCGGTGATCACCGTGCCAAACCCCCTCATGGTGAACACGCGATCGATAGGCAGACGAACTAAGGCGGCCGAATCTTTCGCGGGTACTTCGACAGCGATCCTGGCAAGTTCCTGCTTCAGTTCGGGCAGCCCCGCACCCGTGAGTGAACTCACAGCCACAATCGGCGATTGTGCGGGATCAAGAAACGATTCGCGCAGAAAGTCGGAGACCTCCAGGCGCACCACATCGAGCGTCTCAGCCTCGACCGCATCGGACTTGGTCAGCACGGTGATGCCGCGCCGCACCGCGAGCAGGCGGCAAATGTCGAAGTGTTCGCGGGTCTGCGGCTTAATCGACTCATCTGCAGCAATCACCAGCAGCACCAGGTCGATCCCACCGACGCCTGCCAGCATGTTGCGCACAAAGCGCTCGTGTCCAGGAACATCAACGAAGCCCAGCCGCAGCCTTTCGCCGTTGGGCGCGGGTAACTCCAGGTGAGCGAAACCGATGTCGATAGTGATCCCGCGCCGCTTTTCTTCCTCAAGGCGATCGGCGTCGATGCCGGTGAGGGCCTTTACGAGCGCGGTCTTGCCGTGATCGATGTGCCCGGCCGTGCCGACGATGACAGATTTCATTGCGGGCAACAGTATAGTCGTCTGTCGTCCGTCATCATTCGTCGGCAAACGCCCCGACGATGGTCGCTGACTATCGGTAATCCACACCTTGAATCGTAGACCACAAGTTGTTGGTGCTTGTGCGCTGACGAGCGACCCGCACAAATCGCGTAGGCCCGTAGGTCCTCGTCTGGGCTGCCGCGTGAAGGCCGGCAATGATCCTCAGCCCTATCGTGTATTTGCATTATCTATTAGCTTACTTTCAATTCAATCGCTCTCTAAGCCACGTTTGCGTACTCCGGCGACCCAAACCATCTCCCCACGTCCAAAAGACGCGTACAGGCCTTAAACGCAATTGACAGGCATTCTGGGTGAGAGTCTGATGCCGGATTGTGGCCTTGGGCAGGCAAGCAAGATGGCTGTTCCGCGATAGCAATAAGCTAACATTTGGATGGCTAGTCACTTAGCCTTAGTTGTGCACCATAAATGATGCAAATGTCGCAAAGTCTGTTTCAACCTTGCAAAAGTCGTGAGTCGCCATGTGAGAATACCGTCGAACTCCGCCTCCCGCCCATACGAAGGTGCCCGGACCTACGCGATTCGGAAGAAACGGCGCCCGCCGGTTTTGGCTAACGACCAACGACTAACAGCCAACGACTAAACTGACGACAGGCGACTAGTTTTTCTGCGACAATAATCTTTCCAGCCCATGAGCCATTCCCCGAATCCTGCCCTCACTCCGGAGCTCATCCGGGAGCACGGCATTACGCCGGACGAGTACGCAAAAATCCAGCAACTTTTGGGCGGACGCGAGCCCACGCTCACCGAGCTCGGCATCTTTAGCGTGATGTGGAGCGAGCATTGTTCTTACAAGTCGTCGCGCGTGCACTTGAAGCGCTTGCCCACCCGTAGCAAGCTGGTTGTGCAAGGCCCAGGAGAGAACGCCGGCATCATCGACATCGGCGACGACTGGGCGTGCGCGTTCAAGATCGAGTCGCACAATCATCCGTCGTTTATCGAGCCATTCCAGGGTGCGACCACCGGAGTGGGTGGAATTCTGCGCGATATTTTCACCATGGGCGCTCGGCCGGTGGCGGTGATGGATTCGCTGCGCTTTGGGCCGATTGACGAGCCCCAGTCCAAGGCCGCGGACAAGAGTGTCCGCGCCACACGAAGCGAGATTCACAAGAATCACTCCATCATGGAAGGGGTCGTGAGTGGGGTCGCTTCTTACGGAAATTGCTTTGGCGTGCCGAATCTTGGAGGCGAGACGAAGTTTGAGCCATGCTACTCCGGCAACCCGCTGGTGAATGCCTTCGCGCTGGGCCTTGTGCGGCACGATCAGATTTTTTATGCGAAGGCTGCTGGAGAGGGCAATCCCGTGATCTACGTTGGCGCGAAGACCGGGCGCGACGGAATCCACGGCGCCACCATGGCTTCGGAGGAATTCAGCGAGGCGTCGGAGGCCAAGCGGCCCAACGTCCAGGTCGGCGATCCGTTTCTCGAAAAGTTATTGTTGGAAGCTTGCCTGGAGGCCATGCAGACGGGCGCCGTCGTTGGCATTCAGGACATGGGCGCGGCCGGATTGACCTGCTCCACCTGCGAGATGGGCGCGCGCGGAAGAGTCGGACTGGAAATCGAACTTGATCGTGTGCCGCAGCGCGAAACCGGCATGTCCGCGTACGAAATCATGCTCTCGGAATCACAGGAGCGCATGCTGCTGGTCGCGGAGAAAGGGCGCGAGCAGGAAGTATTTCGCGTCTTCGAAAAGTGGGGGCTCGATGCGGTTGAAGTCGGTCATGTTACCCGCAACAATGTCATGCGCGTGCGCCAGCATGGCGAACTGGTGGCGGAAATTCCCAACGAAGCCCTGACCGACGATGCGCCGCTCTACAAGCGTCCCTTGGAACGGTGGGAGCCGCCGGTTTCGCGCGAGATGCCGCCGCACATTAAGCTCGCTGAGTCCGAAGACCTTACCGCTAACTTCAAGCAACTGCTGGCCAGCCCAAACATCTGCGGCAAGCGCTGGGTCTGGCAGCAGTATGATCACATGGTGCAGACCAACACGGTAGAAGCGCCCGGAGCTGGGGATGCGGGCGTGATTCGCATCAAAGGCACGCAGCGTGGCTTGGCTATGGCGCTCGATGGCAACGGCCGGTGGTGTTATCTCGATCCGCGGCTGGGTGCCATGCATGCGGTTGCCGAAGCATGTCGCAATGTGGCGTGCTCGGGCGCAACTCCGATCGGCGCAACCAATTGTTTGAATTTCGGCAATCCCGAAAAACCCCATATCATGTGGCAGTTTTCGCAGACGGTCGATGGCATCACCAAAGCTTGCGAGGAACTCGAAGTGCCGATCACCGGAGGCAACGTCAGCTTTTACAACGAGACGCTGGGTGAAGGAATTTACCCAACGCCGGTGCTGGGCATTGTGGGCGTGCTTGAAGATGTACACAAAACCGCGAAGATGGACTTCCGCGAGGCGGGACGCACGATTGTGCTATTGCGCGGCACCGAGCCCGGCGATATCACGGACGTAGAATCCGAATTTGGCTCGTCCGAATACGCGAAAGAGGTTCTGGGCGCGGTGTGGGGTTATCCGCCGGAGTTGGAACTGGAGCAGGAAGCTGCGCTGCAAAAAGGGCTGATCGAGATGATCCAGGCGGGGCGGGTGGAGTCCGCGCACGACTGTTCGTCGGGCGGACTCGCAGTCGCGCTGGCCGAGCCAACATTCGCAAACGGAGTGGGTTTGCGGGTGAATGTTGCGTCCAACGGGCTGCCGCCGGAGTTTGCTTTATTTGGCGAGGATGCCAGCCGCGTGGTGATCTCCTGCGACCCAGTTCAGCTCTCGGGAATCAAACAAATAGCGGCGAAGCACGGGCTATTGCTCGACGTGCTCGGCGAGACGGTTCCCGAACAAGTGGAAATTAAGCTCGATGGACGGGTGGTGGTGTCGGCTTCGGTCTCCGAGGTGCGCGATGTGTATGAATCGGCACTGGAAAGAGCTTTGCGGACGGAGCCGGAAGCGGTGGCGGCGGACTGACGTAAAAGCCCTTAACCGCAGAGGTCGCGAAGAAAGTCCGCAGAGGGCGCAGAGAAGATCAAGCCGAGCTTGTTCGGGCATGGACAGGGGAGGGCGCCCGTCCCCACGCGAGGCCTGGCGTCGACGGTTGGCGAAGACGGATGACGGAGAGCTGACAGCTAACGGGTAAGTGCTAACTGCGAAATGCTGATTTCCGACAAATTTCGCGAAGAGTGTGGGGTGGTCGCGATCTACGCGCATCCTGAAGCCGAGAAGCTCGCGTACCTCGGGCTGCATGCCTTGCAGCATCGCGGCCAGGAGTCGGCCGGCATCGTCAGCTCGGACGGCATAACCCTGCGTCCGCATCGGGCGATGGGGCTGGTCGCTGACATTTTCGTGGAAGATGTCCTCGCCAAGTTGCGGGGAACACTCGCGATTGGGCATACGCGCTACTCGACCACCGGAGATTCGGCGCTGCTCAATGCGCAGCCCATCCTGGTGCAATCGAACAAAGGATCGATCGCCGTCGCGCATAACGGCAACCTGGTGAATGCGCTGGAGATCCGCTCGCGGCTGGAATCGCAGGGATCCATTTTCCAGACTACCAGCGACACCGAAGTGATCGTGCACTTGATTGCGCTCTCGCGCGAGCACACGCTCCCCGAAGCGATGGCCGACGCTTTGCGGCGCGTGGAAGGGGCATTCTCGCTGGTGATGGTGTCTCCGGACCGAATATTTGCGGCGCGCGATCCGCGCGGCTTCCGGCCGCTGGCTATGGGGCGCATTCCGGCGCAGCCGGGGTTGAAGCAGGACACGATCGTCTTCGCCTCCGAAACGTGCGCATTTGATTTGATCGGAGCCACTTACGAGCGCGACGTCAAGCCTGGCGAACTCGTCATTGTGGGGCCCGAGGGCATCACCTCGCGCTTTTATTCGCCCGCAGCCCCGCAGTCCAGCTGCATCTTCGAACATGTGTACTTCTCGCGTCCTGACAGTCTGGTGTTTGGGCGTTCGGTGCAGGTGAGTCGCGAAGGCTTGGGCAAGCAACTGGCGCGCGAAGCGGGCGTGGATGCCGACATCGTCGTGCCGGTGCCCGACTCGGGCGTGACCGCTGCACTCGGATATGCCGCCGAGAGCGGGATCCCGTTTCGCTTTGCGTTGATCCGAAACCATTACGTGGGACGAACGTTCATCGAGCCGAAACAGAGCGTGCGCGACTTCGGGGTACGTCTGAAGCTGAACCCGGTGCGTTCGCTACTCGAAGGCAAGCGCGTGGTGCTGATCGATGATTCCATCGTGCGCGGCACCACCAGCAGGAAAATCGTGCGCATGGTCCGCAATGCGGGAGCGAAAGAAGTTCACATGCGCATCTCGTGTCCGCCCACCATTTCACCTTGTTTTTACGGCGTGGACACTCCTTCCAAAAGCCAGCTGATCGCCGCCAACAAATCCATCGAGGAGATTCGCGAGTACGTCGGCGCCGATTCGTTGGCCTATCTTTCGCTTGAGGGATTGAAGATGGCGTGCGGCGAGGGCGAGAAGACGAACTACTGCACGGCTTGCTACACCGGCAAGTATCCGACGAATTGGGTGGATGTGGATGAGATTCAGCCGGCGGTGGCGAGGTCTTAGGTGTCAGGTCTCAGGTCTTCGGGTCTTAGGGGTTAGGGTCTTGGGTTTCTGCAGTGCGGCAATTCCCAGCTTTCGCTTTTTCCATCCCTTTCGTCGCTCATTTGTGGACATGAAGTTCTTGCGGTCGGATCAGGTCTTGTCGATTCGGTTGAGAAGCCAGTAGAGCAAGCCAAACAACAGAATGAGGACGGCCGCGGGTCTGAGCGCGTAGATGCGGGTGGATACAAGTGAGGCCAGCAACAGGACCGCTCCCAACCCCGCAACGATCAGGCCAAGCCTGCGGCGAGAGTGGACGGCGGACGGTTCCTTGTTTCGGCGGACCCAGATGAAGACCAAGCCTATCGCGACGACCACGAGCGCGAGGATGTCGAATAGGGACATTAATGACTTCCGCTGTATTTGTCAGGATATTCCTTTGGGCGGCGTCGCGCCGTAACTGGCAGAGAAAATTCCGGTTCGACGAAGATGCTCGCGTCGCCCACTCGGTTCCCGATCCGATCGTTGCCCTCACGACCAAAGGTCGGTTCGCGGCTATTGAACGTGGACATTCTCGCGCGGACCCGGACTCAGTGGTGGCCAACACCAGGCCGGCACATGCCGTATGGGAGACGACCCGAAGCCTTCGGTTGTCGATAAGTACTGCGCGTCCACGAGGTCGCCAATTTTTATGTGATGGACGGAAGTGTGCATTGTCACAAACGCCGGTTTCAATCCTGTGTTGACGATCAGGGCTCTCGCTTAGACGCCTCCGACCATCTGGTAAAAACGTGGAGCGGCAAGCATGGTGCTTAGGATAAAACTCCGATGAGGGCGGAAGGCAAGAGCCGGCTCCCGCGCTTCTCCGTGGCTTTGCTCCTGTTGTGGGCGATACTGGTGGTGCTGCCGGGTGCCAGCATCTACTAGCGCTACTCAGGTGGGCGGTCTTGCGCGCGCTGCCATGAAATCTGGCAGCCCTACACCGATGGGCACACTTCGACGCATCGTAACCTGTCGTGTTCCGACTGTCATGGCGATGAGTTCACGCTCGATGCAGGTTTTCATCTGAAAAACATTCAGCGCCTGGTATTCCATCTGCGAGGCAAGATTCCAGAACAGGTACGTTTGAAATCTGACGACGTGCAGCGCATCACCGTGCGCTGCGGGAAATGTCATCGGCAGGAATACGCGGACTGGGGCAGGACCGCATGCCGTGACTTTCAAAGAGATCTTTCTGGATGTAAGCCACAACCAGCAACGGCACTTGATGGACGATTGCTTGCGCTGCCATGCCATGCACTTCGAGGGCGGAATTCGTGACGTGGTGACGCCCCGTCGACACCAAGGGGCCATGGAGGTTACGTGATCCGAAACTCGCGGAGCAAGCCGCCATCCCCTGCCTTGCCTGTCCACCAGATGCACCGGTGAGGGGATGTTCTGCGGCGGCTGGCTACGAAGCCTGCGAACCCGGGGCCGATTCAGGAAATCTCTCGTCCCTCGCTGGCACTATTTGATCGGCGCGAACGCGACTACGTCTCGCTTGCCCATCTTCCCTTGCCTTTAATGCGTGACGGTGACCGACCCGTGACGATCAGCCCTGACATCCGGCAGGCTCTCTGTTACCAATGCCACGCGCCTCTGGCGAGCATGGAAATAGGTACGGGCGACGATCGCACTGCGGTGGGAGTGCATGAAGGGCTGAGTTGCTTCGCGTGCCACCAGGGCCACGGCCAGAAGACGCGAGCGTCCTGCGCGACGTGCCACCCGCAACTGTCGAATTGCGGCCTTGACGGCGAGACCATGGACACCACCTTCAAGTCGACCAAGAGCCTGCACAACATTCATTTTGTCCGCTGCATCGACTGCCACAGCAAGGGTGTGCCGAAGAAGAAGCCTAAGGGCGCACAGACTCCGCCCCGACTCGATTTGGTAGTTACCAGATAAGCTTAAGCGCAAACTGCAACTGACGGTTGCTGGCGGCCGTGCTGCTGATCGTGTTGAAAGAACCTATTTGCGTGATGTCAACCGAGCCTATCGGAAACCTACCACTCGGATCGTATTGGGGGTAGTCGTCGACAAATGGGTTCGGCATGGAGAAGGCAGGGTGGTTCAGGAAATTGAAAGCTTCGAATCGAAACTGCAATTTCAGGCGTTCCGAAATGGCGGTGGTCTTCATGGCGGCAAAATCAAAGCTGACAAATCTCGGCCCGCGCAAGGCACCGCGGCGTGCCGTACCGAATACCTCTTCATCGGTTGGTTGAGCAAAAGTGGAAAGGTTCCAAAAACCAAGAAGGGACTTCGGGCCATTATTTGGGTTGCCAAGGAGATCGCAAAAATCCTGTTCGAAGTTGACCTTGTTTATTGCAGCGTCGCTGGTCGTTAGACACGAGGCCGCAAAGCCGCTGCGAACCGTGCTGATGCCGCCGATCTGCCACCCTCCCAGCAGTTTTTCAAGCGGTCCGGACCAGTTTGTGGCCCAGCGCCGGCCTTTTCCAAAGGGAAGTTCATAGAGTCCGCTATTGGCCCAGTTGATCTTGGCATCGAATGCGGATGGTCCGTAATCGAGCCTCAGATCGTAGAGGTGGGGAGTCGCCTGGCCATAGCCGCCGTCTCTGGTCGCCGAGGCTGTATCCAGACTCTTGGACCAGGTAAATGAACTCAGGAAGGTGAAGCCGCCCGAGAAACGTTTTTCAACCTTGCTCTGCAAGGCGTTGTAGTTCGCGGAAGTTACGTTCTGGAAGACGTTGTAAAAGTTCCCCAGCGATTCATATTTCTGCGGAAGATATGTAACCGGCTGCACCACTTTATCGCCCTGCATGACCGGATAAGTCTGGTTGGCGTCGATCAAGTGCGGCAGATGCGTGGACGCCGAACCTACATACGCGACTTCCAGAACCAGGTCTTTCGCCAGTTGTTGCTGCACTCCGAAGCTCCATTGTTGAATGCGCGGAGTCTTAAGGTGCGGATCGACTGTGAACATTGACGGTAGAATGATGATTTGGGAGGTGTTGCTGAAGATCTGATCGACGACCGAGAAGTCCCCTTTGCGAATGAACTTGGCTGCGCGCGGCGCATTTCGCGCAAAATCGAACCACGGGTTGGCGTTCATCGGGGAATAAAAGATTCCTGCTCCGCCGCGTATCACGGTCTTTCCATGGCCAAAACCAGGAGACCATGCAAAGCCAAACCGGGGCGCCACGTTGGTGCGGTCGGTAAATACCAGATTATGGCCCAGGCGATTGTCGCGCACGTAAGGCAGATAGGTCGGCGAGGCTGGATCCGAGTCGAATCGCACCGGAGGGAAGTCTTGATAAGGGTCGCCGCTGCCCGGTCTTACGACCACGGGGGTAGACCCGCTGAAATCCACATTAACCATAGCATCGTCGAGATCATGCCAGTACGGTGCAACCTCATAGCGTATGCCGAAGTTCAATGTTAAATTCCGCGTGGGCTTGAAATCGTCTTGCGCATAGTAGGCCTGGGTCCAGCGGAACAGGTGTACATGGGAATCACCGCTGGCAACTTCGGAGTCGTTGCTAATACCGAGAAGCATCGATGCAAACGACAAACCGCCACTCCCGTCCAGTGCTGCGGTGGCGAGAGCAGGCGACGTAAATGCTCCCCGCGCAATGTTGTGCGACAGCAGGTTTAAATTTTCATGGCGGAAGTTCGCTCCGATCTTGAGCACATGGCGGCCTTTGATCATTGAAAAATCGTCGCCATATTCGTAGGTTGACTGGACTTTCTGCAATGGGTGGCCGAATGCATCCTCGCCGAGATCCAGAAAATTGTCGCCCTCCCCTAAAAAGCTAGGGGTTCCAAAATCAAGCGGATCATTGGAAGCCCCCGGAATACCCAGTTCCGCAACCACGTTGGTGCCACCGGCCAGTGGGCCCACGCGCCTGGAGTTTACGCGCAACCAGTTGACCTTGACCTCATTCACCAAGCTGGAATTGATGGTCCACGAATAGTGTATGGTTGTGGTCTGAGTCTTCACCGCTTCGAACAGGTCCCTTACTGGTTGCACGTTATTGATCGTATTGTCCTCCCGACCCCACGAATACCGTCCCCAGAGTGTTGTTCTTGGGCTGAGGACGTAGTCGATCCTGCCTGCCGTCTGGTCGTAATTTGTGGGAAGGCTGACGACGCCGGTCAGATTGTTCAGGAGACCTGGCCGGTTTGACTCAGGCACATACGAAGAAGACAGAAAGTTTGATGTAGCGGCATTCCAGCACTGCTGCGGGATCGTCATCCCGGGCCAAGGGACATCCGTAGGGTTAGGGTTGAAGCATCCATTCGGAAGCGTGTTGTCAGGCCGAAAATCTGATGGGTGCGGCATAAAAATTGGAATGCCGTATTCGGAAAAATCGCCATTCCTGGCATTCGAAGTTGGCACGGTTGCGGTTTGCGCTTCGCTGGTGCGGTCGCGTAACCCTTCGAAGCTGCCGAAGAAAAACAGCTTGTCCTTGATGATCCTTCCCCCAGCGGTCGCGCCGAATTGGTTGCGATGAAATGGCGGTTTTGGCGCGCCGGGAAAGCTATTGATGTCATTAAAAAAGTCCTTCGCGTCCAGAGCCTGATTGCGGAAGAATTCGTAAGCTGTCCCGTGAAATGAATTCGTTCCGCCTCTGGTGACAGCATTCACCTGGGCGGCGCCACGCCCGAACTCGGCGGTGTAGGAGTTGGTCTGGACCTTGAACTCCTGAATCTCATCAATCGACGGAACGGCTCCGAACGTGTTGAAATCCGGTGCGGTATTGGTTGCGCCATTCAGAAGGAAGTTGGTGTCTTGAGTGCGCGCGCCGCCAAGAGAATATTGATTGCTCACACGTTGCCCAACATCCCGAACCTCCTGAAATGCGGTGTTGCTGTCTTTACTGAAGGTTACGCCCGGGCCGAGTGTGGCAAGATCCAGGTAGTTGCGGCCGTTTAGAGGCAGATCCACCACGCGCTGATTGTCAATCACCTGGCCGACGGTGCTTGATTCGGTATCGAGCAGCGGCGCCTTGTCCTCAATGTTCACGGTTTCATTCACCTGGCCGAGTTCCAGCTTTACGTCGATGCGGGCTTTCTGGTCCACCTGCAGCTCGAACGGGGGGACAGCAGCAGTCCGAAAACTGCTGTGTTTTACGGTGACGGAATAGTGTCCGGGCGTAAGGCCAGTAACCGCGTAGCTGCCGATATCGTTGGTTCGCGTCGTGTGAGGAACATTGCGATCAACATTCGTCACGATTACCTCACAGTTTGGAACCACGGCACCGCTGGCATCGGACACCAACCCGGTGACGCTGCCGGTGCCGATCTGCGCCAGGGCGACGCCGGGAATCAACAGGACTCCGGCAAGACAGATGATGTGAAGAGCAATTCTTTCGTCATGAAGTCGCTTTAGTGTTAACACAGAGGTACCCTCCCCACAGGGCGCTTGTGCCGCTCTCTTACGACTTGAACGCTTCACTTCGCAAACACTGCCTGCCATTTGGCGGGTGGCCTGGTTTGCCCGAAAGCAAGAAGCGGAAGAAGAGCCCTCAGGCACGCACCATTTCAAACACGGCGGGCGTACTCATCCAGACTTAAGGCGGCAGCCCGACGCGGCGCAGCAGGTTTTTGAATCTCGGGTCGGTTCGGAGTGGATTCCAAACATTGTCGCGCCTCAGAAAGGGGACACACCAGCCTCGTTGCTCGACTGCTTTGTCCAACCACACGAAGGCGCGATCCTTGTTGCCAAGGCTGCCGTAGGTGAAGGCCGCCATTTCAACGTGCAAGTCGTCGTGCTGTCTCGAGTATTCCTCCACGGCGCGCATCCACTCTTCCAGCGCGAATCGCGGGCCACCGGTTGTTTCCGCCTTACGGAGAACGCTGGCGAAATCAGGCCGCCCGTACACGGTGAGACACCGTTCCCACATTTCCACCGACTCCTTAAACCTTCCGGCAATGGCATAGTTTTTGGCCATTATCATGAGGACAAACGGGTTATTTGGGTTCTTTTCCTCAAGTGCCTGCCTTTGCTGTTCCAGAGTTCGGTCACTTCGCTGAAGAACGGCGAAATGATCGTTGAAATAGTCATGCGCTGGACTGAGTGACTGCGCAAGGCTCAGTTCTTTGTCAGCCTCGGCGCTGCGCCCAACGTTCGCCAGGTATTCAGAATAGGAGAAATGCGCATAGCCTGAACTGGGATTAACTTCAACGCCTCTTTTGTATTCTCTTTCAGCCCCCACCCAATCGTATTCATAACGCATGAGCAGCTTGGCCAGGGCCAGGTGCCCTTCCGCGTCCTCTTCACCCAGGTCCAACGCCTTTAACAGACCGGTCTTGGCTTTGGGCAGGTACTCAAACGGCGACGGTGGATCGGCGTCTTCAATCGCTTCAAAATATGCCAGATACGTCGGCCTATAACTGGAATCTTGCTCAATTGCGCTATCCAGATACGAGAATGCTTTTTGGAGTTCGTCCTTTTGCGTCTGTCTTCCTTGGTCAAACTGAAACTTGCTTGCTCGGTCGATGTGGAAGCGCGCCGCTGCATAGGCATCCAGCGCCTTCGGATTTCCCGGCCGCACATTCCGCAGCTTTGCCTGCTCTACAGGGGTGAGTTTGACCTGGATCTCATGGGCGATCTCGCTGGCCACAGTGCTCTGCAGTTGCAGCATGTCCTTCACGTCGCGTTCGAAACTCTTGGCCCAGAGATGTCGGTCGGCTGGGCCATAAATCAACTGGGCGTTGATCCGTACGCGATCGCCAGAGCGCTGCACGGTTCCTTCCACAATTCCATCGACATTCAGTTCGCGGGCAATTTGCGGCATGGGCTTGTCAGTTCCCTTGTAGTGCATCGCTGTTGTCCGCGAAACGACCTTGAGAGCGCTGATTTGGGCCAGGTCGGTGATAAGGGCACCTGTGACGCCGTCGGCGAAATATCCTTGTGTTGCATCGCTAGACAGACTGCTAAGTGGCAAAACGGCGATAGATCGAATCTGGGGAATGCTCTCCGCAGGGAAAAGTCGTCGCCAGGGGTTAGGCCCAGCCGCCAAGAACACAAGGAGCAGGACCACTGCAATCGCTGCAAGGCCGACGCCAATCCGCCCGGGGAGCGTCGGGACCGTTGATTCTTGTGGGGTGTCGTGGATGTTAGGGGAATCCCCGGTACGGTCGGCGCCTCGCTTCACTACTTCCACCGACGGGACCAGGCGGTAACCGCGCTTTGGGATGGTTTGAATGAACTTCGATTCCCGCGGGTCGTCGTCGAAGGCGCGCCGTATTTCTGAAATCGACCGAATCAGGACGTCGTCCGAAACAAATGTATCCGGCCAGATTGTTTTCAGCAGCTGTTCCTTCGGCAGGGTTTCGCCGGCGTGATGGGCCAGGCACACTAAGACCTCCATCACCTTCGGTTCTAGCTGTCGGGTGGTGCCGTTCTGGGTGATGGTGTTCAGGCCGGGCTGAACCAGCCAAGTCCCGATACGAAAGTCGCCATCCATGTTCCCCCCAAAGGCGACCTCAGAAACGTGGCAAGCATTATAGATCAGGTCTGCAAATCCCTGAATTCTCTAGGCCTCGGGCAAACATCGCCCAAAACTCGGCAGGCCCTCAGGACTTTCCGGTGCCATGTGGCCCATAACCCGTCGCAAAGAGTAGTGGGGAAGCTAAACCGGGAGCATCAAGGATGCTCCCGTTCTTTCGCTCGATTCGTTCTGCTCCAAACCAAGGAGGATAAATATGAAGCGGAGTATTGCTCGCTGGATGCTTGAGCCAGCTTGCGTGGCCCTGATTGTTGCTGTGATCTCGGTGCCGCTGCAAGCTCAAGCCAGCCACTGTTCGACCGCTGGCGCAGCTGGAAAGTGGGCTTACACCTACACGGGCACCATCTTCACCTCGAATGGACCTTTGCCTGCCGCATCCGTCGGCCACTTTACCGAGGACGCGACTGGCCACCTGACCGGCAGCCAGACGCGGAGCGTGGCTGGAAGCTCGGGAGCGGAAGACATTACGGGGACGATCAGTGTGAACCGAGATTGCACCGCCACAGCGACCATCAGTGTGTATGTGAATGGGCAGTTGCAGCGTACAGCTATGCTGGCCGTGGTCTTTGACAAAAACATGAACCATGGGCGTGGGATTTTCGAGTCCCTGGTGCTACCGAATGGCACCAACGTTCCCGTGGTCCTCACATCGGACAACTCGAGAATGTTTCCAAAGGATTGACGAGAAGCGCACCTATTTTCACTCTTTGCTTGACGACAAGAGAAAGCAGTGCGTTCCGAATGACGGTTGATTGAGAAGGCTGGCTGTGCGGGAACATCAGGTTGTGTCCCGCAAAGTCCCAAGAAACGTGGGCCGCCGGTCAGACTACCTGCTCAGGGGAAATCTGCGAATGAGTTCAAAAATGCACGGTCGAGAGAGCGTACTCACGACGGCACTGCTGCTTTGGCTCTTCACTGCCGGTGCGTGGCCGGCTGATTTCGCCGCGCCTGTGAGCTATCCAGTCGGGATAGCGCCGCACCCCGTCGTCACGGCCGACTTCAATGGCGACGGCAAGATAGATTTGGCTGTCGCCAATTCCGGAAGTGGAAATGTCAGTATTTTGCTTGGGCAAGGCGATGGCACCTTCCAAGCGGCAGTCAACTATGACGCCGCCATTCCAAACCCGCTCGCTCTCTCGAATGGAGACTTCAACAACGATGGCAAGCCCGATCTCGCGGTCTTTTTTCCCGGGGATACCGGAACTCTTGCTCCAGGTGCTCTGAGTGTTCTCCTGGGAAACGGCGACGGATCGTTTCAGCCTCCAAAGACGACTGTACTGACTGTGGCGACCGACTTTGCGGTCGCCGATTTCAACCTCGACAGCAGAGCCGACCTGGTTGTCACCGACTACGACGGCGCCTCCGCGAGCATTAGAGCTCTGGTTTTCATCGGAAACGGCGACGGAACCTTCCAAGCCCCGGCGCAGGGCCCAATCGTGCAAAGCTCGTTGTGGAGTGGTGGGGGTTATTTCAGATATGTCGCTGTCGGGGACTTTAATCATGATGCGAAGCCCGATCTCGCCGTTCAGGTCGCGGGAGGAGTGAGGATATTACTGGACCATGGTGATGCTACATTTCAGGCAGGACCAATCGCTCCCCTGGCACCCGACTACGTGGTACAAAATGTCGATGCGGCGGAGGATGTTGACGGCGACGGGAAGATGGATCTCGTTGTGGAGACGATGACATTTTCTCACAGCCCCTCCAGCGAGGGCTGGAGTCGCAGAGCAGATAACGTAAGCGTGTTTCTGGGAAACGGCGACGGAACACTGAAACCGGAAAAGATTGCGGCAAGCTCGAGTTGGAATAAGGCGAACGTTTTTGCTCCTCCGATTGGCGACTCCGTAGACTCACCGGCCGTGGGAGATTTCAACGGGGATGGGAAGCCGGACCTGGCGTTCTGGAGAACCATCTATCCGGGCATGTTTCAGAACAAAAGGGCGTTGGAGATACACCTAGGGCGAGGAGACGGAACGTTTTCAGCTAGCAAACTCACCTTTCCATATGCGAATACCGTGCACTCTGGCACGACAGCGGACCTCAACGGGGACCAATTGGACGACCTGGTTCTGACGGACTTGGGGAACAATGCTGTCTTCGTCGCGCTGAATACAAGTGCAAGCTCTGGTGCGGATCTTGGGATTGTCGGCGCGACGGTGAGTGCCGCCCGGCTCGGTCTCGGTAGTAACCTGACCTATGCCGCCAACGTGCTGAACGAAGGCCCGAAGGATTCCACGGGAGTAACTTTCACTGACACACTGCCGAATAGCGTAAGTTTCCTCTCGGCTAGCTCGACGCAGGGGAGTTGCTCCCACTCGCAACAAGTGGTTACGTGCAACATTGGCGCTCTCGCTTCAGCTTTTGACGCAACCGTGACCATCGTCGCGACTCCCACGGCATTAGGAACGATTACGAACACGATGAGCGTGTCCGCAGTCGAGGACGATCTTGCTCCGGCAAACAATTCGGCCACACAGAACACGACAGTCGTACAGAGCTTTACTCTTGCAATAAGTAAGAATGGAACTGGAAGCGGCACGATAAGCAGTAGCCCCAGCGGGATTGATTGTGGCGCAGTGTGTTCCCAGAACTATGCCAGCGATACCGTGGTCTCGCTCACGGCAACGCCTTCTGCAGACTCCACCTTTATAGCATGGGGCGTTGCCTGCACAGGAGTCGATCCGAATTCTTGTTCGGTGACCCTGAGTGCCGCTCAGTCTGTCACCGCCACCTTCAATCTAACGCCCGATTTCGCCGTGATGCCTGCGCAAATGAGTCTCACGGTGAAGCGGGGAGGGCGGGTAAGCGAGACCGTGACGTTTCCGGGGCAAGGAGGGTTTTCGGGGGCGATTTCGCTGGCGTGCTCGGTGGCCGGCCCTTCTCCCATGCCGACGTGTGATCTCTCGCCGGCTTCGGTCACGGCGGGACAGAGCGCGACGCTGACGATTAACGCAACGGGACTGGCAGGCGCGTTGGCCCCAACCGGGTTTGAGCGAACCGGTGCTTTCTACGCCGCGTGGCTCCCGCTATTCATATTCGGAAGCCTCGTGACAGCGAGATTCGATAAGAAACGTCGAAGAGGGTGGACGCTTAGCGTCCTGATGACGGCAGCCCTGGTTCTCGCCGCCTGCGGCGGCAGTACTCCTATCGTGCTCCCCCCACAGCAGTACACTGTCACGGTGACGGCCACGTCAGGAGGCACTATTCAGCATTCGTTGGATATTCCGGTCACCGTGCAGTAAGCGAATGCGCGACAAGCGGAGTCTGACCTACGCCGTTGTCTCTAAAGTGTTTTCTTTACTGAACCAAACTGCCGCAAGCGTGTTCAGATCGAATTCGCCCGAATCAGCTTCACACAGCGTTGTAGAACCATTCAAGCCGTACGGGAAGCGAATCCATTCGCCGCGCTGTCTTGCCAGTCTCGTCGCCGCTTGAGGTCAGCCGCCACATTCTTCCCAACGCCGATGTCCACCAGGAACTGAGGGAGTCGTGCGGGTACGATTTGAGTACCTGTAAGTCCGCATCCGTTCCAACCCTAAACATCTGATCCAGACGGCTCACAGCAGTCGTGAGCATTTGCAGATCTTCGTTCTTAGGGGCATGGTGGGGACATACTTCTTTGCGGAGCAGATATCGATTTCCACTCGCAAGGGGGGGCACTTTTGTAAGTTCCAACTTACAAGACATTACTTCCGTGATCTTACGGGCAGGACCAGCAATTGGGAGAATCAGGACATCGATGTGGGGAAGTGCTGTTGCGTTTTTCAGTAAAAATCGACTGTTCGAGAAACCATCTTGCTAGCGGTGCGCTTGTTCTCGCCCTCAGCGTAGTTTGCTTCGTCGTTCCTACGTCGCTTTCTGCACAGACCGACGTTCCTGAGCGGCCGGTGCCGGTCCTCACGGGAAGTGTTGGCTTCTTCACGAACTGGCATTTGGGACGCACGCAGCTTGCGCCGATAGCCACCCCGGTTCTTTTGGTACCACTCGGCGAACGCTGGCTGGTGGAGGCGCGCGGAGAGTTCGAAGGCAATTTTGTGCGGCCTGCTGGCGGGTCATTCAGCGGTCCGGTCGAGAAGGAAGTCGACTATGCCCAGGTCGACTACATCGCGAATCCCTACGTGACGGTGACCGTGGGACGCTTCCTTACGCCATTTGGCATTTACAACGAGCGGCTCTATCCCATCTGGATTCGCAGCCTGCAATCGACGCCCCTCATCTTTCCCATCGGAACTGGATCGAGCGATGGCGCGATGCTGCGCGGCGGTTTTCCGGCGAACGACAAAGTCAATGTCAACTACGCCGTCTATTTCTCTACCCTAAGCACCATCAACAAACTGGACTCGGATCGGTTAGTGGGCGGACGCGTTGGGTTCTTCCTGCCCGGTCCTCGTGTCGAGTTAGGCGCTTCCCTCCAGCAACTGTTACAGGAAGACCGCTCGCGATCAGTGGGATTCCACTTCGCGTGGCAACCCAATCGGGTTCCGCTGAACGTGCGATCGGAGTATGCCTGGGGCGCAATCAAGGGTAGCGGCTACTGGATCGAAGGAGCGTATCGCCTAAGCCAGATTCCAGCCGGGCAGCGTGTGTTGCGCCACACTGAGATCGTGGGACGGGCGCAACAATATTTCGCTGGCCAACTCACTGCTGCAGACGCAAGCGAATATCAGTTGCCACGGCGGGCCACGCAACAGGCAGACCTGGGAGCGAACTACTACTTCAGCGACGGTTTCAAAGCGACCGCAAGCTACGGCCGCTGGCTCGGTTCCCGTGACTACAACATCTGGACCGTGGGAATTGCGTACCGATTTGCCTTGCCGCTGGGGAGGTCACAATGAACTGGAAAGGTGTGCTGCGCGGCCTTGTGGTGATTTCTGGGCTGGCGTTGCCGGCGGTGGCGCGGCACGCTGGGGACAAGCCGGCGCGTCCGTCGAACACGGGCACCGTGATGCAGCCTACGCGGAACGAAGACGATCTCCGCGTCGATGGCGAGAAGCGCTTTCGAGCCAACTGCGGACGCTGTCACCAGTCGCCCCGCAAGTTTCCACCGCGCATGATGTTGACCATTGAGCGCCATATGAGAGTCCGGGCTTTGATTACCGACGAAGATCTGCGCCTGATCGTGCGCTACATGACGCAGTGATGGTTCTATGTGGGGCGGACACTCCTGTCCGCCAGCCTGAGCGAAATGGACTCGGGACCATCCTGTGTTCGATCGAAAAAGACAGGAGTCCCATGCCCGGCGTCCGAACCGTTGCGCGTGCTGGTCTTATTCTAGGTTCTCTTCTCTCACCCAGACTGGCTCCAGGCCAGGCACGGGTGATCGAAGTGCTGGCGGACAAGGACAGCCGCTACAAGATCGCCGGTCAGGCGAGGCCCGCGATCGAGGTCAAGGCGGGTGAAGCGATCGTTTTACGCGTCACTGCGAAGAAAGCGAAGTCGTGGAACCGGGATGGCTCGATTCACGGCTTTTCGCTGCTGCGGGCCAGCGATCGGTCGAAGGTGGCGGGCTGGGATTTGCTTCTCCACCCGGGCATCCAGGAGTTTGCGCTGACCGCTCCGTTGGAACCGGGCGAGTACGAGGTGGTGTGCACCGTGATCTGCAGCCAGGATCACGAGGGGATGAAGATGAAGTTTGTCGTATTGCCATGAAATGAGGCTGATCGAAATGTTAATCAGAAAAAAGAAAATGGCGATGGGCGCTGCGGGAGTGCTGCTGGCTGTAGCGGCGTTCTCGTACGCAGGAGACGAACAGGTCCGAATCTTCCGAGGTGAGATCGCGGACAACCAGTGCGCCCAGAATATTCATTCCCTGACCCACTCGCACCAGGAGATGCTGAAGTCGAAGTCCATGGGCGGAGACTCTGGCTCTTGCGCGCAATACTGTGTAAGGTACCTGGGCGGGTCTTTTGTTCTTTCGTCCAAAAAAGAGGTTTACCGTCTGGATGATCAGGGCAGCGCGGAGAAGTTCGCCGGCAAGCGGGTCAAGATCAGCGGGACTTTGGATGGGAAGACTAAGACTATCCATGTGACGGGAATTGAAGCTGAGGAGTAGCAGCCGGGCGCGGCAGACAACGGGTCGGTTTCTAACGATGCGTATCTATTACTGAATCGCGGCACCCAGGCATTGTTTCTAACGCAGAGACGTGGAGAATGTGCCGGGGCCGTGAGTTCCGCCAGCGAGCACGGCGTCCCTCGACTGCGTTTGGCTGGCGCCTCTCTCCGCTCGGGATGACACTGTCGGGGGAATGGAGACTTCGGGGAACGATCGTTGTGCGACTCGGCGTCAGATCTCAGCCCTTGGCTCTCAGCTATTACTTCTCAGCCTTCAGCTCTCAGCCTTCTCTCAATTACAGGGACAAATGTCGGGAAAGCTGATAGCTGACAGCCGCAAGCTTTCGAGAACTGGGAACGGACGGGAGTTTCTCTCAATCACAAATGCAGAAAATTCTCCACCAGCTTCTTGCCCGCATCCGTCAGCACGCTTTCGGGATGGAACTGCACGCCTTCGACTGGGAATTTCTTATGGCGTAGGCCCATGATCACGCGGGTGCCGTCCCGTTCCACCGTGTGCGCGCTGACTTCCAGATCGGCGGGCAGGCTGTCCTCGGACACGATCAGCGAGTGGTAGCGGGTGGCGGTCATAGGTGATTCCACGCCGCGGAAAATCGTCTTGCCGTCGTGCTCCACGCGGCTGGTCTTGCCGTGCATCAGGTTTTTTGCGCGGACGACCTTGCCGCCGAAGGCCTCGCCCATGGCTTGATGTCCCAGACAAACGCCGAACACGGGGACCTTGCCGGCGAAGCGGCGGATCAGGTCGATGCTGATGCCGGCGTCCTGCGGGGTGCAGGGGCCTGGGGAGATCAGGATGTGGTCGGGTTTCAGCTCTTCCACCTGTGCAACACTCACTTGGTCGTTGCGGCGGACTTCAATCTGCGCGCCCAGTTCACCCAGGTATTGCACCAGGTTGTAGGTGAACGAGTCGTAGTTGTCGAGGACGAAGACCACGGGAGTTTGCCTTGCATTCAGTGTAGACGGAAACTTAGTCATCAGTCATCAGTCGTCAGTCATCGGTCGTCAGCCGTGAGGCCAACCAGCGCGCGGGTCGTTCCAACCGATCGTTCCAACCGAACCGTGTCTACTCCTCGTCGTTGGAGGGCAGTGCGGGGTACAAATGGGGTTTTGGGTGTGCCGAAGACCAACGGCTGACAGCTAACGACTGGTCTCGAAGTGTCTCATTCTGCAACAGTTCTTCGGTCGGGCTATGCGTTTATTCCCTAATGGTGGTCTTGACAGGGTTAACAGCCCAAGCGATCCTTACAGAGCTTTGCGGAGGGCAATTCATGGCTGAGGCCCAGCAGGAAAAACGGGCAACACGACGTTTTGCATTGCGACTGCCGGTAGCTGTGACGTATGCCGATAATGGAACCCAGGAAAAATCAGCCCAGACTCGCGATGTGAGCGCCCGCGGCATCTCATTTTATGTGGATGCGCCCATTGCCGCCGGATCGCCCATCGAATTCACCCTGACCCTGCCGGCCGAGATTACGCTGACCGAAAGTATTCGCGTTCATTGCAAGGGCAAGGTGGTACGCTTGGACGAAGCCAGCGCAAACGGTAAAATGGCGGTGGCGGCTGTAATCGACGAGTACGAGTTCCTGTCGGAAGCTTGATCTTTAGGAAGCGCAAATCCCCCGCGCTTTCTCGATTTCGACCGTGAGTGGTATTGTTTCCTCCAACGTCGATCTGTTTCCGAGTGAAGTTCTTGTCACGAATTCGACCAACCTGGATCTTTACGCTGTCATTGGCCGTGGTGTCTGCAGTGCCGGGGACCACTGCGCACGCGCAGGCGGCGGAGCCCTCAACGCAGCCCGCGCAAGCGACTTCTCCTGCCGATCCCGCGAAGGCGCGGTCGACAGCCATCAGGGATTGGATTCGGCAGTCGCAGGAGCGGCGGCGTCTGGGACGGATGCAACCTCCACCGGCCGCACCCGTCGGAGCTCCCCAATCTTCGGGGGCGCCCGGGCAAACACCCGCGACCAAGCCGACACAAACATCTCAAGTTCCAGCCAATCCTGCTCCCGCCAAGACGCCCAGCAGCGTGGCGCAACCTGCGATCAAACCTGTGTCCACGGCAGTCGCGAAGCAACCTCCGGCTGCGGTTAAGAGTGTGCTGATTGTTCAGGAGAAAACCGGCCCGGCGATTGAAATCATGACCAGCCGTCCGATCCCGCCGGCATTGCAGACGCTGTCCAATCCGCCGCGCCTGGTGATCGACCTGCCGAATGCCAACGTGGCGGTGAAGCAAAAGCATTTGAGCGCGCAGGGGGAACAGTTCACCAATATTCGCGTCGATCAATATCAGGTGACGCCGCCGGTAACTCGCGTGGTGGTCGACCTCATCGCTCCGCGCCAGTACACCTGGGACGCGGCCGGAAACCGGTTGATGATCCGGTTGAAGCCGACCGAGGAGGCGAAGGCAAGGCCTCCTGCCGCTCCCCCTCCACAACCGACTACCGTTACGACATTCGGCGCGGGAGCACAGCCTGCAGTGGTTCCGGTCACGCCGCGCCCCTCCGGATCGATGGTGCTGGCCGGCAGCCGGATCGGTTCCGGTTCGTCGGTGACGGCGAGCGAGGAGACGGCGGTATTGCACATCGCGCGCGGGGGCGAGGTGCATGTCTGTCCCCGGACTACAGTCTCCGTGACCGCTTCGAAGAACGGGCAAGAGTTGATGCTGGGGATGAGTTCGGGCGCGCTGGAAACGCACTATCATCTGGAAGCAACCTCCGACGCGGTGTTGACTCCCGATTTCCGCATCCTATTGTCTGGGCCCGGAGATTTCGATTACGCTATCGCCACCAATTCCCATGGCGACACTTGCGTTCGCGCTTTGCTCGGCAATACAGCATCCGTGCTGGTTTCGGAATTGATGGGCGACCGCACTTACCAGGTGAAGCCCACCGAACAGGTGGTGTTTCAGGATGGCCGGGTGGACCGAGTCAGCAATGATCTTCCGGTCGATTGCGGTTGCGCAGCGCCGCCGCTCCCCATCATGCGCGCCTCCAGTGCGCCGCCCCCGACCACCGTATCGGACGCGAACCTGCCGGCCAATGTGCAGCTACAGACATCCCCTGTGACGCGAGCGGCGCTCGACCCGATGCTGCCACCGCTGCCGGCCCCGGCGACGCAAGCTGTGCTCGACCCGATGTTGCCTGCGCTGCCGTCGCATACGAACCATCCGCCGTCGCAGGCAGCGTTGGCTTCAGCCAATCCATCCAGCGCACATCTACCTTCGTCCAAACCGGAAGATATTCATGTGCAGGTGGAAGCCCCGTTTGTGTTCCGCCGGCCAGATCCGGCGCAGGGCCAAGTGCAGCAAGCGACACGAACTCTGACGCCGAGACCGGCGAGCACTTCTGCCCGGCTGGACCCAACTGCTCCGCTGCCCACCGAGATGCCTCCACCCAAGCCGCCGGAGGCTGCTCCCAACCAGCCGAAAAAGAAAGCCGAACGTCGCGGGTTCTTCGGGAAGATGAAGGGGATGTTCTCTTCGATTTTCCGGTAAAGGCGACGTCTGCAAGCGCAGTCCCGCGAAAATGTGTCAAAATCATCGCTGGTAGCTAGCAATGGATGAGGGTTTGAAGGTATCTGCTCCTCAACCGGCGGTGGTGGATTCGAAAGGCTGGATCGGCCGCATCCTCATCGCCGTTGTACTAGGCGAGGCGATTTGGGGTCTACTCGTCTCGATCACCAACCATCTGGTTGTGCCTGCTATGACGAGAGTCATGGGAGGAGATCCGCAAAGCCCGCTCTATTTGGGGAAAGGCGACTTTAACGTTCCAGCACTGTTGACCTCGGTGCTCGAGGCGTGCTTTGCCGGAATTGTTGCTGTATTCATGAATTCCTGGACGCAAAAGTCCAGAAGCGCGCGATACAAATCTGCGCGCGTGGTGTCAGAGAGAGCAGACAGACCGCCTTCGGTTATGCCGACTGCTCCTGCTGCTGTACCACCTCCGGCCTCGAATTCTTCCGCTGTCGCATCCGCGACTGCCGTGTTGGACACGGCAGTGCGAGCGGAGACGCCAGCCAGCGCGCAATCCATGCCACGCCCGCCTCAATCAGTACCGCAGCCCGCACCGCCGGCAAAACCGAAACCGCCAAAGAAGGTTTACTACAATATTGTCGGAGAACCGATCGAGGACGACGAGTAATTGTCCGCTAGCGGCCGCCGGCACAGGGCACCGACGATATCTCACACCACGCTTCGATGCATCGCTCACTCTGCTTCTTGGGTAAGAACGAATTACTTCTCTGACATCACGCAGCAGGCACAAAAAAGCCTTTGTCGCGAAAGAGTCCGCAACAAAGGCCACCCTCCTAGGAAATCCAAGCCTAGGATCTGACACCGTACATATCTAAGTTTTCAATCCCTGCGCAGAGCCTTTCCGATGGGAGCGGTTTTGGAACGAGCGGCGTCGCGAAGTTCTTCTGCCCATTCGGTGGTGCGCTCGACGGCGTCGTGGACGGTGTCCTTGGCGTCTTCCGACCAGTCCTGCAGGGTTTCGCGGGCGTCGTCATAGCCACGGCGGAGATCCTTGCGGAGTTGTTTGCCGGTCTTGGGGGCAAACAGCAGCGCCACCAGGGCTCCGGCACCGATGCCAATCATCAAGAAAGTGATCGCAGTGCCAACGCTGCTCTTGTCGGATTCGTATCTTCCCATTTTCATAAAGGCCACCTTTCGTGGAGTATTAGATTGCGGCGCAGGATGTACTTCTTTTGCATTCTAGTCTTGTGGTGCCTGACCCTAATAAGATTTCACCGCGGTCCAAACCGTTGGTTTGTTTCGCTGCCCGATCAGGGACAATTCCCAGTTCCCGGGAGTTTACAACTCCGTGTAAAATAAGGCTTTGGTTCCTGTGTCCGGCGAAGCTTTGGCTTGTCCCGCCATGAGCCCGGTTTCATCGAAGGCAATTTTTTTGAGGAGAGTTTGAGCCGCAATGTCGATTCCTGCCACCCAACTGCGTCCCGGCATGATCATCAAGCACAACAACGATCTGCACTCCGTGTTCAGCGTGGAGCACCGCACGCCGGGCAATCTGCGCGCGTTTATCCAGGCCAAGCTGCGCAACCTGCGCACGGGAGCCATGTTTGAACACCGCTTTCGCTCGCCCGATCCCATCGAGAAGATTACCGTCGACGAGGTCAATATGGAATTCCTCTACAGCGATGGGGACGACTACTACTTCATGAACACGGAGAACTACGAGCAGACCCACCTGACGCGCGACACGCTGGGGGATGCGGTCGAGTACCTGACCTCCAACCTGCAGATCAAGGTGGAATTTTTCGATGGCAAAGCGGTGGGCATCGAACTGCCGCAGACGGTGGAACTCACTGTAGTGGAGACGGAACCGGGGCTGAAGAGCGCGACCGCGTCCAGTGTGACCAAGCCGGCGAAGACCGAGACCGGCCTGATCGTGCAGGTGCCGCCGTTTATCAATGAAGGCGAGAAAATTAAGGTAGACACGGCGGAAGGCACGTACTTGTCTCGGGCGTAGTGTTACGTGAATTTTGAAGCCTCGACAGGACAGCAGGTTCGTCGACCCTGTCGCTCCTCGGACTGACAATGGCAAAACGAGTTGGAATGGTAAAGAGAGTTGGCATTGCCCAGCGCTGAGAAATCCATGCATGCGCGCCGTTTTGTGGTGCGCGGACGTGTGCAGGGAGTCGGCTTCCGGTGGTTCGTGGAACGGGAAGCGCGCATTTTGGGCGTGGCAGGCTGGGTGCGCAATAACACGGATGGCGCGGTGGAGGTTCTTGCCCAGGGGACGCGCGAGCAGTTGTCTGGGTTGCGCGCTCGCTTGCAGCAGGGACCGCGGGCCGCGCGGGTCGATCACGTCGACGAATCCGACGCAAATCTGACGCAAGATCTGACTACATTTCGCATCGAGGGAGCCTGGTAGATGGCCAATTCGGGGATGAACTCCGAGCAACTCAAGAAAATGATCCGCGAAGTGCCCGACTTTCCCAAGCCGGGCATCCTGTTCTATGACATCACCACGCTGCTGCGGGATAAGACCGGATTCGCGCAGCTCATCGATCTATTTTCTGAACACTATATCGGCAAGCAGGTGGACCTGATTCTCGGCATGGAGGCGCGCGGATTCATCTTCGGACCGGCGCTTGCCTACCGGTTAAACGCGGGGTTCGTTCCGGTACGCAAGCCGGGGAAGCTTCCGGCGGCGGCGGCGCGGGTGGAATACAGCCTTGAGTACGGCAGCAACGCCTTGGAAGTGCACAAGGACGCCATCGAGCATGGGCAACGCGTGCTGATCGTGGATGACCTTCTGGCGACAGGAGGCACGGCGGAAGCCACTGCACGGCTGGCTGCTTCCCTGGGGGCTGAGATCGCCGGACTGGCTTTCGTGGTGGAGTTGGACTTCCTAAAGGGGCGAGACAAGTTGAAGTCGTACGAGGTGTTCTCCCTTCTGCATTACGACAAATGAGCAGCTTCTGGGGGCTGTACTTTTCAAATTTGCCTTCCTGACTCGCCTCAGGTCATTGCGCAGGCTCCCCCGCAGTGGTGTACTAGGACCGTGATGGTGCCTTCCAAGACGTCCTTTACAGTTCAATAAATTCTATTTCCGTGAACCCGACGCCGTCTGGCGGCGTCTGGCAGTTGTAGGGAGAAACGGATGCAGGAAGTTGCCCTGATCCGGCCCGGTCGCACGACGGAGACCGAGTTGGCGCTTGAACGCGAAAAGACCGCGCTGCGGCGGGAGTTCGAAGAGCGCCTCGAGGAGTGCGCGACGCTGGCGTTTCGGGTGGCCCGGGGAGTGCTGCACAATGCAGCGGATGCGGAAGACGTGGCGCAGGAAGCCTTGTTGCGGGCGTACCGGCGCTTCGAACGGTTGCGTGATCGGTCACGGTTCCGGGCATGGCTGGTGCGTATGACATTTCGCCTGGCTTTGGATCAGGCACGTTCCACGCGCCGTCGCGAACAGCGCGAAACCTTGTGGGCGGTGGAGATTCCGAAGCCGACGGCCGAGGATTTGGCAGCGTCCAGCGAGTTCGGACGTCGTCTCACGCAGGCCATGGAGTCCCTGCCGGAAAAATCACGGCTGGTATTGCTGCTGTCGAGTATCGACGGTCATTCCCTGGAGGAAGTGGCCGAACTGCTCCGGGTACCGGTGGGGACGGTGAAGTCCCGTTTGTATTTCGCGCGAAAGCAATTGGCGGAGAAATTGCGATGAGATGCGACACATTTAGAGACGCTCTCCTGGAAGCGGCTGCGGGCGCCCGCGAGCTTAACGAGACGGTGAAAGATCACGTGGAGGAATGTCCGCAATGCCGCGCGATGCTGCGACAGGAACAAACGCTGTTTGTAGCCATCGATGGGGCCCTGCGCGTGCGAATGGAGGAAGAGCCCCGGATCGATTTTCTGGCGGATGTGCGTGCGCGCATCGCGCAGGAGCCGGAACCCAGTATGTTCATGAGCCCACGATGGGCGCTGGCAGCCGCGGCGGTGGCCGTGGCTCTCGTTGCAATGGCAGTTCCGTGGGCCAGACTGCGGAGGACGCCGGTTGCAGTTGGGGGTTCAAGGGTTTCGACAATCCGGATTCCAGTAGAGCCAAAATTTGCTGAATCGACCCGCCCCGAGATCCGGCATGGCCCTAGTCCCCGGCTGCTCAAAAAGCAGGCAGTCGCCCGACACACGGATCGTGAACCCGAAGTCCTGGTCCCTCCGGACGAGAGAGTAGCGCTGGCGAAGTTTGTTACGCACTTGAAACAGCGGGATGAGGTTGCACGAGCATTGGCGAGTCCGCAAGTAGATGAGAACGGCGAACTTTCAGAAATTACGCCTTTAGAAATTGCCCGGCTCCAGCTGAAACGGCTGACATGGGAGAGTTGGATGCCAGGAGACGATCGGCAGGGCGAGGAGGAAAGATGAAGACAGCAGGGGCTGGGTTTGCGGTAATTGCAGTGATGATGCTGGCGTTATGCGCGTGGGCACAGGAAAAGGAATCCAAGCAAGAAGAATCTGCACCGGCTCGCACAACCAAATTGACAGCCCTCAAGGTGGGAGTCACCTTTGCTGAGTTCGAAGGCGACAAAAAGCTCAAGAGCCTGCCTTATACCCTCGTCGTGGTTGCGCACGACAGTCCCCCTTACTTCGCCAAGCTACGGATGGGCAGTCGCGTCCCGGTCTACACAGGGAAGGAAAACGGGATGCAGTACTTGGATGTTGGCAGCAACATCGATTGCCAAGCCTCGCGCACACCGGACGGTAGCTTCGATCTGAGGCTCAGTCTGGATCGATCCTGGGTTGAGGGCGACGTCGCCGTCCCGGTCGAGAAGACTCCGCAGCCCATCTCCGGCCAATTCCCCGAGCCTATCATTCGGCAGTTTCGGTCGGATTTGAATCTGGTCTTGCGCGACGGGCAAACGGTAGAGAGCACGTTCGCCACGGACCCCTTGAGCGGCAAGGTGTTCAAGGTGGAAGTGACACTCAACGTAGCGAAATAGTCAGCGGCACGAACTCCGGCTCTAGGTGTCAAATGCCCCTGGCGTTGACTTCTGCTCTTTATTCTTCCTGGTCGGTCGAGATCAGGAAGTCCGGCCCCAGATTTCTGGCGAAGGGATCGGCAGAGTGGTCGACTGGGGCATTCAAATCCAGGTCGGGGGAGTCTGCCACTCCCTTTTCCGCTTTGCGCTGGCTCTTGCGTTCGGCCTTTTCGCGCTGCTTGTCTTGACGTGAGCGCTCTTTCTGGCGCTTGGTGAAACTCGAACGGCCTCTTCCTGACATCGACACCTCCATGGGCGCACTGACGCTCCGGACCGGGCAGGTCTGCGTCGTGCATGCTGCTGCTCTTGATTAAGAAGTCTTACCAGCGGGGTTCGCGCGGCTGCCGTGCGTGTCCGCGATAGTCGTCCCGACTGCCGCCATCGCGGCCTCCGCGACCGCCTCCGCCGCCGAAGCGACCGCGCGAAGGACCGCCACTGCTCTTTTCCTTCGGACGCGCTTCGTTGACCTTCATCGGACGTCCCCCGAGGTCACTCCCATCCAGCGCTGTGACCGCTTTGTCGGCGGCCCCGGCATCGGTCATTTCCACAAATGCGAACCCACGCGAGCGACCGGTCTCTCGGTCAGTGACAACGCTGACTCGCTCGACTGCTCCGTGCGGCTCGAACAGAGCGCGCAGTTCAGCTTCGGTAGTGCTATGCGGGATGTTTCCAACAAACAAGTTCTTCATGGTGTTTCCTTCTCAGTGGGATCGTTCGTGGTACTTAGCACTTCTGCAACCGGAGCTGCAGCAGGCTCGTCTTTGGGGGAATGCTTTTGGATGGCGTCCGCCCACGACCAGCGTTCGCGTTTGCCGAGCGAAAGAACGCCATCGGTGGGTGCGCTTTTGGCGCGCGGATCTTTCAGAGAGCGGGTGGCGGCGATGCGCCAAGAGGCTTCCAGAAAACCGTAGCGGCGCGGTAGAAATTCGCACGCGTTAGTGAACAGCGACGCTACCATTTCACTCCACATGCCGTGGGGCGTGGGATCCAGCGGCAGCGGCCGAACCTCGGCGCAAGGTGAGGCTCCCAGGTACTCCGGCCTACCGACTAGGAAGGCGAGCCTCTGTGGCGGCTTGGCAGCCTGCACCTCGGTGCAGAAATTCTCGACGTTGTTCGAATCGTGCCTCACGTCCAGCAGCACGAGATTGTAGGCGTCGGCCTGCCACAGGGAGCGAGCCTCGCTGATATCGGCGGCACAATCCACTTCAACGCCCAGCTTGCGCAATACCTTGGCGCGCAGGTCCCGCTTGGTGGCATAGCTGTCGATTAGCAGGATGCGCTTCTTGACGGGAGCAGCGGGTCCGCTGGAAACAGGGGAATTACTCATTGGGCTACATCATTTCGCGGGCTGGCGTGGGCGCGTGCGCTCGGCTTGGGCGAGGAAGTGGGGGCCTCATTTTCGCTCTTGATCTGGGCGTACATTACCCGGTTTCGCATGCGCCTTTGGATCTTCTGTTTGCGCAGGCGGTGGAACCTCGCTTTGTCGCCATTGATTCCGGACATGATCCCTCCTGGACTGGCTCAATTTTCGGGGTACGCAGGGCGCGCGTACAATCCGGCCACGGCGACTCAGGCACTACCCCGGATGTTGCATGGGACGCGCCTTCTTTCGGTGGTGCCGCTCTAATCGCGAAGGCGCAAAATCAGGAACTGAGATGTGTCTTCGTGGTTAAATCCCATCTCTACTATACGCGGATTTCGCGGGAATCCCTAGCGGGGGGCTGCTGCCCGGAGGGGGGCTGGGCTGGCAACTCTATGGCCTGCAAGCCGACCTGCTCGAGGAGTGCTTGGGGCCGAAGCGCCCGTTGCGGAATTCACTGGCGGAAAATATGGCCTTCTGGTACCGTGTGATTCGCGTTTGATCAGAATCGGTTGTGAGTGAGCAGCAACGAGCTTGTCAGCTAGTACCTGCCCTGCAGTACCCTCCGACTCCTTCCAGCGTAAAAAATTCACTGAAAGGTATTTGAACAAGAATATGGAACAAGGAACAGTAAAGTGGTTTAACGACGCCAAGGGATACGGTTTCATCAGCCGCCAGAGCGGCGAGGATGTCTTCGTGCACTTCTCCGCGATCCAGGCGGGCGGTTTCCGCAGCCTGCAAGAGGGTCAGAGTGTGGAGTTCCAGGTGACGAAGGGACCGAAGGGTCTGCAGGCCGAGAACGTGCGGCCTCTGTAAGAACATCAAAATCTGGTGTGAGAAGGCTCCGGAAAAACCGGGGCCTTTTTTCGTGATGTAGACCCTCGAACGGACTGAAGAAGCGGTTTTAAGGCTGACTCGATGTTGTCCGTGTACTCGAACCCTATGACTTTCATCTTCAGGATACCGCGGCGGTCATAGAGCATCGTGGTGGGCAATCCCAGGATGCCGCCGAACTTTTGAGTCACGTTTTCCGTCGCCACCACCAGGGGATACCCCACTCCGATCTTTCTGGCGAATTGCAGCGGGTCTTCCACGTCCCGCATGATTTCGGACTTGAATCCGATAACTACGAATCCGCGCGAGCCATAGCGGTCGGCGAGTTTCTGGTATCCCGGCATCTCTTTCTTGCATGGCTGGCACCAGGTAGCCCAAAAATCTACCAGCACCACCTTTCCGTGAAGGTCCGCTGCAGACAAGGCATGGCCTTGCAGGTCCTGCAAGTTGAAGTCGGGCAAGTGGGAACCAATTTCGCCGGGTGCGATCGCAGCCTCTTGCGTCGCAAGCGGACGCGCAGGATGCGGATCGCATCCCGCGAGTCCTACAATCGCGAGGCTTAAAGCGACCAAGTACGGTCTCAGCATCTATTCCTTCTTCTGCACTTCGAGAATCAGCAGCTTCAGCGGAACTGAAGCGTCTCCCTTCGTTTTCCCTGGGTTTTTTCCCGCAGGCTTTCTGTACAACTGCCCGCGCACTGTGACCAGATTGGGTGAATCCACGAGCGATTCCAGCCCCTTGGGTAGCTCATTCGGCGCAAGTACAAAGGACTGGCTCGGGGTGATCCGAATGGCAAAATTTCCCGCTGAGTCCTTCACGATTTTTCCGCGTGCGGTCACGTCCAATTCAGCAACGCTGACGCCGCTGTCGTAGGTTGCCTTGAGAAGTTGAGCAGGATCAATCTGCCCATCCTCCTTAGGAGTCACATCGACTTTCCCATCGAGCAAACTCACTTCGACATTTTGAACGCCAGACTGGCGCCCGAGGTGTTGTTTCACCCCGTATGCTCAAAAGTTTCATGTCATGCCTTCGACGCGCATTTCGATATGCTTGACTTGCGCTCGAGCCACAGGCACAACAACCATGGAACCGAGCAGGACCAGCAGAACGACTCTCTTGGTATTCATCGTTCCTCCTTTCTAGAAGTGCATTCGAAACTGCTGGGTTATTCCGAAGCTGATATGGCGGCGTACGGGCATGAACAGGGCGCCGGTGGAGTGCGCGACGTCCCAGTCCATACCGAGCCAAGCATGCATTCCGGGCCGCAGGCCGACGTAGGTTGTGACGCCGGCCAGAAGCACATCGCCGCCACTTCCTTTTACGGTGACCCCTGAAGTGCGATCATCCCCCGGAGTGCAACCAGGTGAGCGCTGGACCGATGAACCATTCACGTGCCACGTTTTTCGATTCGTAGGGTCGATAGGAAAGCCAGAAGCGTGATTCGATGTCGCTGCCCAGCCGTGTGGATTGCGTCCCCTGTGACCGGATGAGGGCATGGAAATCCTCATCCGCGACGAGGCGCCTTACGTTGAACAATCCGGTGTAAGTCCAATTTGCAGCCAGGAAGACATCTGTGGAACCCGAGCCTGGCTGCAAACCGGCAGGGAGCAGATTTTCTCGGCTGTCTGTAAGGTCGGTTCGACCCGTGGGCAGCTTGGGACCGATCGTGAGAGATGCTTGCGTTGTCCCACGGGGTGAGTCTCGCCGGTAGAAACGGTACTTGAAGAGCACCATGGCATCGCCCAGGCCGGTTCCTCCTTCGACCGGTGCGCCAGTCATTTCAAAATGGCTGGTAATGATCGGAACGAGAATCGTGAAATCCAGGTCACGGTAGAAACCCCAGGTGAAGTTGATGTCGCCCTCTTGGGCGAACGTGGGTCGGGCAGTGGCAGGAACGTTGCCGGAAGGTGCGGGTATCTGAGCTCGAGTGGTGAAGATCGAGTTGTAGGAAATCAATCCGCCGCCTGGAAACAAGGGAGGCGCCGTCTCGGGCGCCGGACCTTGTCCTCGGGCTGCTGCAGCTGATAAGAACATCACCAAAAGTAGCGATGTCCACTTACCGCGACTGGCGCGGAATACCCACAGGGAGCTCAAACTCATCCTCCAGTGAAAAAGAAAAAATCCCGAGCACACGTCGCCGTGAAGCCGGGAGCCGACTGGAGGTCGAATCAGATTCGCAGGGGCACAACGGGTGGTGAGGGGG
>UEXW01000010.1_pt1 | contig 50192 bp, 44 predicted proteins | sample 4301151 | NCBI WGS metagenome assembly UEXW01 (sample SAMEA4773176, study PRJEB27434) | metagenome | biome: 2259; feature: agricultural soil; material: soil | place: USA | collected 2014-09 | depth 0.25 m | reverse complement strand
AAACTATTCAGCTTGGGCCAGGCCTCATGGCACGCTGAACACGGCAATCCGTACTTGCGTGCGAATGCAGGAATCGCATGACCCGGCTGGCTGTTGGCAACTACAAAGGTCAACAGGTAGAACGCTGCAAACGCAAAAGATTTGAGGAGTGAGGACCCAAACGCGGTTCGCTCACTCCTCAGCTTCCCCACAGGACCGAGTTCCATGCCATCTCCTCCGTAAAGCGCCGAACCCCCTACAACCGCAACAGAGCTATGCCTGATGAGGCCGGGCATAGCTTGCTAGTGAGCCTTGAATGTAAAATCCACGGTCTTGTTTTCGCCGGCAGCAACCGTGATCTTCTGGGTCATGGTTCCGAGTTTCTCGTGCCACGCTTCCACCGTGTATTCCCCCGGAGGAAGGTTGGGGAGCTGGAAGCTACCATCCTTGCCGGTGACTGCGAAATACGGGTGCTTGAACACCGCAATGTAACTTTTCATCCAGGGGTGCACGTTACACTTCACCGGGATTGCGATCTCTTCACGCGGGAAGCTCTCTTCCAGGGTGGTGCCTGCCGGCTCGGCTTTGTTCCACTCGCGATTGTTGGCAGGCAGCGGATGAATGTTGTGGGTGGTGTTGTCGCTGTTGATCATCTTCAGCTTCTGATTCGCGCGTACCGCCACCACGTGCGGCTCGTAGATGCAACCCTTCTGCTCGAAGGTCACTTCCTCGGTGGGCACATCGAAAGTGCGGTTCTGCAAACCGTCGGAGATGAACACGATCACGTTGCCCAGGGAATTGTCGCTGCCCGCGACGAAGTCCTCGCCCACAGCCGGAGCTGGATGAAGCTTGGCGCAACTCGGATCCGCCGCCATGCTGACGCGCGCCGGTTGCGGCAACTGCCCCTGAAACTTCACTCGACCCACAACGGAAGCGCCGGATCCTGAGTCGGGTTTGGCGGACGCGCCCGATGCCGGGGACGCCCCACTCTTCGCGAACGCACTGGCGCTGCTCGCCGTCAGGACGAACAGAAACACGACGACCAGCGTAGAAATAGATGCCTTCGATTTCATGAGAGTTCACTCCTGAAACAGCCCGGAGCGAACTGCCTCCGGGGAATCCTGTTGAACACAAGCAGCCCTGGGGTTGGCTGCCGACTGCCTTCTCAATTTCTTCCGGGCCTAGAACGGCCCTTTCCGGCTGACGGTTCCCAGTTCCGCGCTCTCCTGCGTGGAGTAGTACCCTTCCTGGTAGCCGTTCGAATACGCGTTGCGGTAATGCTGCCGGTATATCTCCGGGTCGGTGTTCATCTCCGCAAACCCGCGAGCCGCGTTGCGATAGTTCTCAGTCCTGCTCAACTGGAAAACCTGCGCTGTGGACCGGTCACGAACGCCATCCAGCACGCCATCCCGGAAACCGGCAAGTTCAGCCGCCGTGGGCTCGGCAAGTTTCCCGGCGCGCGCCTCGGCCAGTTCGCGGTAGGTCTGCTCATAGCCCCCAATGAAGGAAGCACGATCTTGATCCGTGCTCCACCTCCCGGTGGAGAGGTGCGGTCTCCGGTTGTTCTCAATATCGATCTTTGCCTGGAAAGAACCGTCCCGGAACGCGGCATCTGCCTGGCGCGCATCGGCCCCGGTTTGTAAGCCGCGCCGGGAGACTTCCACCACACCCGCGCTGACACAAAGAACCGCAGCGAATACCAGCAACGATCGTTTATTCATTTTTCCTCCACAGAGAGCGGCTTCACGGAACGAAACCGGCTCTGTGCAAGGGGTCGTGGCCTTTTCCGAACTCGCCTTTGACCGCTTGCACCCCCACCCTGGCCTGCTTTTCACTGCTGTCGGCAGTTCGAGTCACCGCTCGTACTGGTTTGCCCTCACGCCGGAGACACACTTTCGCACCATCGCCAAAGGCGATTTTTTCTCTCGGCCCGTGCGGGCGAGGACGCTGGCTCACCTTCGCCAACGCCTGACTATTTCAACGAACTACCTTTGTCCGAGCAGTAACGACAGACCAGTGCGTAAAATGCCGTCGTCAAGAACCACAAGGAGCACGGGACTTCGAGGGGCCTGGGATCAGTTTGACCGTGCTACTTCGCAGAAATGGGGGTTTCCGCTAGGGTCCTTTGCTACTCAGATTCTTGCGCCAGAGCCCTGCTAACTCTCTGGCTGGGGGATACTGCCAATTACTACCGACGATAATCGATGATGCTTTGAAAAAAGCCCTCAAAACAGAGGAGGCGGTGTAAAAAGCTTCTAACAACTTAGGTGCAATGCATCGAGTTTGTCTTTCTTTCATCGCCTCCTCTAACCACCTCAACCATAGAGGAGTCAGCCGCGCCGGTTGTCAACGAGTTGTGAAAACTTTGTCACTACAATTGCATCGAATCGGGCGCCCAGCCAGGCTTCTGGCGCCGCGTCATTCCCGGCCCGATAGCGCTCTTCAGGACACGTCACAGCCGAAACAAGAGTCCGGGATACAATGAAGCCTCGGAGCGAAAGCTGGAAGTAACGTCGGCCCGTTGCGAAGATTCGACCGGCCGACCGGATCGACCTGAGTCATGACGCTCGCCCATTTTGTCGTCAAGAACACCTTTCGCAACAAGCTGCGCAGTGCCCTGACTGCCCTCAGCATCGCGTTTTCCCTCTTGCTACTGACCATCATGATGACCATCTGGCGCGGCTTCTATATCGACCAGGGAGCCCGCGACTCGGCGTTGCGTGTCATGACCCGGCACCGGGTTTCGCTGACCTTCTTCCTTCCCAGCTTCTACCGCGAAAAGATCCGCGCCGTACCCGGCGTGGTGCACGTTGTTCCCATGACATGGTTCGGAGGAAGGTATAAGGACGATCGTGCGGAGAATTTCTTTGCCCAGTTCGCAACCGATCCGGCGGAATATATGGAGGTGGCCGCGGACAAGCAAATTCCACCAGAGCAGGTAAAGGCGTGGCAGCACGACCAGACCGGCTGCCTGGTCGATCAGGCTCTTGCTTCAAAGCACGGCTGGAAAGTTGGCGACCGCGTCGTACTGCAGGGCACCATTTTTCCCGCGAACCTTGAACTGACGATTCGCGGCATCTATACCATCGATCCCCCCAATAATTCTCTGTACTTCCATGCCAAGTATCTGGAGGAGTCCGTCAGTTGGTTCAAGGACAGGGCGGGCTTTTATTTCACTCGCGTCGATGCCCCCGGCTCGGTGGCCCGCGTCACGCGTGAGATCGATGACATCTTCCACAACCTTCCCGCGCCCACCAAGAGCGAGAGTGAAAAGGCCTTTCAGCTCAACTTCATCGCCTCTCTTGGAAACGTGAAGGCGTTCATCCTGAGTATCTGTGGAGCCGTGGTATTCACCATCCTGATCGTATGTGCTAATACCATGGCCATGTCGATCCGGGAGCGTACCCGGGAAGCTGCCGTACTGCGCACTCTGGGCTTCACACGCGAGCGCATCTTCTCTCTGTATCTCGGGGAATCGGTCACGCTGGCATTGATCGGCGGCTTGCTGGGCGTTTTGTTCGCGACCAGCCTGATGTACGTGGCAGGTAGGGGGCCAATCATGTTGGTTCCTGCATCGATGAAAGTGTCTCTTCCGATCGCGATTCTCGCCCTGGTTGTGGCCGCTTTCGTGGGTCTGATGAGCGCACTGATCCCTTCCTATAACGCCTCCCGCACGAATATTGTCGAGGGGTTGCGCCACATCGGGTGACCGTCCCAGCCCACCTGTTCACGCATGCCGGTGGGCTGAACATCGTTTTCGGCGTTTCTGGCATCTGACGAAAGACACTGGCCTAGAACACCCTTGCACAACTGAGATCATTGTTCCATGCTCTCAGGCACGACATTGGACCTCTAAAGGCCTTTGATTTGGTGAACGAATGAAAAACGCCTTTCGACGGGGCGGCGGGGCACGCAGTTGCTTCGGGTTAGTGTCGTGTCTTCTGGCGGGATGTGTGCTCAGTCAGGCAGCGAACACGGTTGAGTCGCCCACCCTCGAGGCCGGCTACCGGCAGATGTATAACCTGGACTTTGACGCAGCGCACCAGACGTTTGCTGCCTGGAAGAGCTTGCATCCGGACGATCCACTGGGTCCTGTCTCCAACGCCGCCGCGTACCTATTTGCCGAGTTTGATCGTCTGCACATTTTGGAATCGGAACTGTTCACCAACGATGCGGTTTTTGAAAAAAGACAGAAATTCGCGCCCGATCCGAAGGTGCAGACTGCCTTCGAAGGGGAACTGAAGCAGGGAGAAGAACTTTCCGAGAAGATTTTGTCGCGTTCTCCGCAGAATGCGCCTGCGCTGTTTGCCAAGGTGATGGTCGGAGGACTGCGTGGCGACTACATGGCGCTGGTTGAAAAACGGAACCTCGCCGCCTTGAGTACGATCAAAAGCTCAAGGACATTGGCGGAAAAACTACTCTCCCTGGATCCCTCGTATTACGACGCGTACCTCGCGGTGGGAGTTGAGAATTACTTGTTGGGTGTCACGTCCGCGCCCATCCGCTGGCTGCTTCGCCTGGGAGGTCACCAGACCGATAAGAACGAAGGCATCGCGAAGCTCCGTCTGACGGCCGAGAAGGGACATTATCTGGCGCCGTATGCGCGGCTTCTCCTGGCGGTCGCTGCCTTGCGAAATCATGATCCGAATGAGGCCCGCACGCTGCTCTCCGGCCTGGCCCTCGAGTTCCCGCAAAACCCGCTTTACCGGAAGGAACTGGCTCGCATCCAGCCTTAGGACTATTTGTAGCCGGCGCCGACGGTCATCCTCGCGCCCGAGGGGAAGACGCCCTCGGGACAGCCGCCAGGATGCTGGCGCTACTCAACTCGCCGCGACAATCCGCTGCTGCGCCGATCCCATACGCCGGCATACCGCGCTGCAATACTGGATCCGCTCCCACTCTCGTGCTACGCGTCGCGTACGGGCGATCATGTCGCCACAAACCTTGCACACTTTTGCAGAAAGATTCGGCTTTCTCATTTCATAAATCCGCTTCGGTCCATTCGCCATCCGCACACTCCTGCCCATGGTCGGGTAATTAAGTAGCCATCTATTGGATCCGCTTGCCCGCGGTTAGGTTACGCGGAAATTCTCCTCGCCCGAACTCTCGCCGGGCTCGCTTGCGAGCAAAATCTCGTAGGGACTCAGCAAAATTCTGGAGAATTGAATATCATGAAAGGTTCGGCATTCATTGTGGGGAGAACCTTGACGTGTCTCAGACGCAAACAGATGGCTTAGAAGTGCTTGAAACTCGAGAGTGGATCGATTCTCTCGACTACGTTTTGTCGAGAGGCGGCCCGGATCGCGCCGGTCGCCTGCTCCAGCAATTGTCCCTGCATGCCCGCCGGTCCGCAGGGGTGAATCTGCCGTTCACGGCAACCACGCCCTACCAGAACACCATCCCCTCGAAGATCCAGGCGCCCTTCCCGGGCAGCCAGGAGATGGAGCGCCGCATCAAGAGCCTGGTTCGTTGGAATGCGCTTGCCATGGTGATCCGCGCGAACAAGATTCAGGAAGGCATCGGCGGCCACATTTCGACGTTCGCATCAGCAGCTACGCTGTACGAAGTTGCTTTCAATCATTTTCTTCGGGCGCGCACCGAAACTGGTGATCGCGATATCGTCTACTTCCAGGGACACGCTGCCCCAGGGATGTACGCTCGCGCCTTTCTCGAAGGCCGCATGCCGAAAGAGAAGCTGGAAAATTTCCGGCGTGAATTGAAGCCGGGTGGCGGGCTGTCTTCCTATCCGCACCCTTGGCTGATGGAAGACTTTTGGGAGTTCCCGACCGTCTCGATGGGCCTGGGACCAATCCAGGCGATCTATCACGCGCGCTTCATCAAGTACCTTGAGAACCGCGGATTGAAGAAGACTACCGGCGGCAAAGTATGGGCATTCCTCGGCGACGGCGAAATGGACGAGCCTGAGTCCCTCGGCTCCATCACGCTGGCGTCCCGCGAGCGGCTCGACAATCTCATCTTCGTCGTCAACTGCAACCTGCAGCGACTCGACGGCCCGGTGCGCGGCAACGGCAAGATCATTCAGGAACTGGAAGCCATCTTCCGCGGCGCCGGATGGAACGTAGTCAAAGTGATCTGGGGCAGTGATTGGGACGCGCTGATCCAGAATGACCGCGATGGGCTACTGGTCAGAAGGATGGGCGAAATCTCCGACGGGCAATATCAGAAGTACTTCGTCGAGAGCGGCGCTTACTTCCGGCAGAATTTCTTCGGTACCGATCCGCGCTTGCTCAAGATGGTTGAGCACCTCTCCGATGAGCAGTTGGCGCGCATGCGGCTGGGTGGGCACGATCCAATCAAGGTGCACGCTGCCTACAAGGCCGCGGTCGACCACCAGGGATCTCCCACCATTATTCTTGCCAAGACGATCAAAGGTTATGGATTAGGTGAGGCGGGCGAAGGCAAGAACATCACCCACCAGCAGAAGAAACTCAACGACGAAGAGCTGAGCCTGTTCCGTTCGCGCTTCGGCATTCCGATTCCGGACGACGAACTCCACAATGCTCCGTTTTATCGCCCCGCCGATGACAGCGCTGAGATCAAGTACATGCAGGACCGTCGCAAGCAACTCGGCGGCTACATGCCAGAGCGCAAAGTGCGCGCGACTCCGTTGAAGAGCGTGCCTAGCTCGCATTTCGAAGAGTTCCACAAAGGCACCGAAGGCCGTGAGGTTTCCACCACCATGGTGTTCGTGCGCCTCTTGTCGAAGCTGCTGCGCGATCCTGAAATCGGCAAGCTGATCGTGCCCATCATTCCTGATGAGGCGCGCACGTTCGGGATGGAAGCCCTTTTCCGCCAGGTCGGTATCTACTCCAGCGTCGGCCAGTTGTACGAACCGGTTGATATGGACACGCTGCTCTATTACAAAGAGGCAAAAGACGGACAGATCCTGGAGGAAGGCATCACCGAAGCCGGCTCGATGTGCTCGTTTATCGCGGCGGGTACGGCCTACGCCAATCACGGGATTAACACAATCCCGTTCTTTATTTATTACTCGATGTTCGGCTTTCAGCGGATCGGCGACCTGATCTGGGCGGCCGCCGACATGCGCACTCGCGGCTTCCTGGTCGGCGGCACTGCCGGACGCACTACGCTGGCGGGCGAAGGTTTGCAGCATCAGGATGGCCACACCCACGTGCAAGCGCTCAGCGTCCCGAATTGCCTGGCCTACGATCCGGCCTTCGCTTACGAGATCGCAACGATTGTGCAGGATGGCATCCGGCGCATGTATGTCGACGGCGAGTCTGTCTTCTACTACTTGACCGTCACCAACGAACCGCTGCCCATGCCAAGCATGCCGGAGGGCAAAGATGTCCACGATGGCATTCTCAAAGGCCTGTATCGTTTCAAGGCAAGCGAGAAAAAAGACGCCAAGTTGCGGGCGCAGCTTTTCGGCAGCGGCACCATCATGTTCGAGGTGCTGAAGGCGCAGCAGATTCTCGCCGAGACATACGGAGTGGCCGCCGACGTCTGGAGTGTGACCAGCTACAAGCAGCTTTATCGCGACGGCAACGATTGCGAGCGTTGGAACATGCTGCACCCCGGGCAAACTCCGAAGGTCCCCTATGTGACCCAAAGGTTGAAGGACGCGCCCGGCCCATTTGTGGCGGCGTCCGACTACATGAAAGTCCTTCCCGAGAGTATTGCGCAATGGGTTCCGGGGCGACTCGTGTCCCTGGGCACCGACGGCTTCGGGCGCAGTGAGAGCCGCGCAGCGCTGCGCGACTTCTTCGAGGTTGACGCGAAGCATATCGTGTTGGCGACTCTGGGAGCGTTGGCGCGTGAGAACAAGGTCCCGCTGGCCACCGTGCAGCAAGCTGTAAAAGACCTGGGCATCCATCCGGAAAAACCGAATCCGGCCATCAGCTAAGAAAGGTTCTGGAAAGTGACCGAATTCAAGTTGCCCGAGCTGGGCGAAAACATCGAACAGGGCGATCTGGTGCGCCTGATGATCGCGCCCGGCGCTGACATCAAGGAAGGCCAGCCCGTCATGGAACTCGAGACGGACAAGGCCGTCATCGAAGTGCCTTCGTCCGTCAGCGGCGTGGTGCGCGAAATTCGCGTCAAAGAAGGCGACAAGCTCAAAGTCGGACAGGTCATCTTCACCGTTGAGAACGGCGCCGGTCCTAGGGCAAAAGCGCCCGAGGCTGCTGCCGCGAAAATAGACGCTCCCGAGCCTTTCGTTCCCGCTAGAACCGAACCTGAGGTTCAAGTCGCGGAACCGAGGCCTGCAACGCCATCGGTCAAGACCGCTGCTCCTGCTCGATCTGCGTCGACTGCAACAGATTTCAGGCTACCCGAGTTGGGCGAGAACATTGATCAGGGCGATCTGGTGCGCCTGATGATTGCTCCGGGGGCGAAGGTTTCTGAAGGCCAGCCCGTGATGGAACTGGAGACCGACAAGGCCGTCGTTGAAGTTCCTTCTTCGGTGAGCGGCGTGGTGAAACACATTCGGGTGAAAGAAGGCGACAAAGTCAAGGTCGGCCAGGTCATCTTCACACTGGAGGGTGCTTCTACTGCTCAGCCGGAGAAGCGCGTTTCGGAGCCCGTGGAACATGTTTCCGGGCAGCAGGCCGCGCGTCTCGCGTTCCATCTCGCGATGAAGGCCGAAGGCAAGACCGAACAGCAGGCCCTGCCGCCCGATCAGCCGATGCAAGCTCTGCCATCGTTCAGCATGCCGCTTCAACTCGGCAAAGTGGCGGGCACCGAGCACCGCGAGCCAGTCCCAGCTGCGCCGCACGTCCGCCGACTGGCGCGCGAATTGGGACTCGACATCTACAACGTTACCGGAAGCGGCCCGGGTGGCCGCATCAGCGAAGACGACGTCAAGGCCTTCGCGAAAGCCACGCTGGCCGCAGCCACCGCGCAGGCTCCCCCGGCGGCTCGACTGGCCGAACCCAAGCTGCCCGACTTCACCAAGTGGGGAAAAGTCGAGCGCGTTTCCATGCGCGGCGTTCGCCGCAAGACCGCCGAGCATTTGCGCGAAGCGTGGAACACCATTCCACACGTCACCCAGCAGGATCGCGCCGACATCACCGAACTCGAGCAGCTGCGCGCCAAGTTCGCGCCTCGCGCGGAAGAAGCCGGTGGAAAAATGACCGTCACCGCCATCGCGCTGAAGGTGTGCGCATCCGCACTGAAAGTTTTCCCGCAGTTCAACGCCTCCATCGACATGGAGAAGGAAGAGATTGTTTACAAGCAGTACATCAACATCGGTGTCGCGACCGATACCGATCGCGGGCTGCTGGTGCCCGTGATTCGCGACGTGGACAAGAAGAATATCGTCGAACTCGCTGCCGAGCTTTCTCAGCTCTCCAGAAAGGCGCGTGACAAGAAACTTACGCCCGACCAGATGGAAGGCGGCACTTTTACGATCACCAACCTCGGCGGCATCGGCGGCACCGCGTTTACCCCCATCGTGAATCATCCCGAGGTGGCGATTCTCGGCTTGTCCCGCGGGCGCATAGAGCCCGAATGGATCAACGGCAAATTTGAGCCGCGCCTGATCCTGCCGCTCTCGCTCTCGTATGACCATCGCCTGATTGATGGCGCCGATGCCGCACGTTTTCTGCGCTGGATTGCAGAAGCATTCGAACAACCTTTCCTCTTATCGGTTCAGGGATAACATCAAGGACTAAAAAACGAATGGCAGACAATACCAGCTTGCATATTGCGGTTGTGGGCGGCGGACCGGGTGGATACGCGGCCGCCTTCCTGGCCGCCGACCTTGGCATGCAGGTCACGCTGATCGATCCCGAAGTGAATCCCGGCGGCGTGTGCCTCTATCGCGGCTGTATCCCATCGAAAGCGCTCTTGCACGTGGCCAAGTTGATCGAGGAGTCGGAGCAGGCCAAGAACTGGGGCATCGAATTCAGCGCACCCAAAGTCGATCTGCCCAAGCTGCGCGCATGGAAAGAGAGCGTCGTGAAGCGCCTGACCGGCGGCCTCGGGCAGCTCTCCAAGCAGCGCAAGGTGCAGTACATTCAGGGCCGTGCCGGTTTCGATAGCTCCACCAAGTTGCGGGTGACCAAAGCGGGCGGCAGCCAGGAATCCCTCCCCTTCGACCGCATTCTCTTGGCGACAGGTTCGCGGCCGGCAGTCATCCCAAGTCTGAAGATCGATAGCCCGCGCATGCTCGACTCCACCGACGCGCTTGATCTGCAGGACATCCCGAAGACTTTGCTCGTGGTTGGCGGGGGCTACATCGGGCTGGAACTCGGTTCGGTCTACGCTGCCTTGGGCACAAACGTTACGGTCGTCGAGATGCTGCCGGGCCTTTTGCCGGGTGCCGACCGCGACCTCGTACTGCCGCTCCACAAGCGGCTGGAAAAGATGTTCGACGGAATTCTCCTGAATACGACGGTAAAGTCCCTGAAACAGGAGAGCAGCGGAATTCGCGCCACCTTCGAAGGCGCCGAAGTCAAAGAGCGCGAGAAGGTCTTCGAGAAAGTTCTCGTATCGGTCGGCCGAAAGCCGAATTCTGAAATTCCGGGCCTGGAAAAGACCCGCGTGCGCGTCAATCCTAAGGGCTTCATTCAAGTAAACAAACAGCTGCAGACGGATGACCCCGCAATCTTCGCAATCGGCGACGTCGTCGGGGAACCGATGCTGGCTCACAAGGCCATGCACGAAGGCCGCACCGCTGTCGAAGCGATGGCCGGACGCAAAGTCGCCTTCGAGCCGCATGCCATTCCCGCAGTCGTTTTCACAGATCCCGAAATTGCCTGGGCTGGATTGACTGAAACGCAGGCCAAGGAAGCCGGCCGCGAGATCGCCGTCGCGAAGTTCCCCTGGGGCGCTTCCGGCCGCGCCATCACCCTCGATCGTCCGGAAGGGATGACCAAGCTCATTCTTGATCCAAAAACGGAGCGGGTTCTCGGCGTCGGAATCGTGGGCGTCGGCGCGGGCGAGTTGATTGCGGAAGGCGTGCTGGCTATTGAAATGGCTGCGCTGGCGGGCGATCTCGAATTGACCATCCACCCGCATCCCACGTTATCGGAAACCGTGATGGAAGCCGCCGAAGTATTCTTCGGCACCAGCACGGATGTGTACCGTCCGAAACGCGGCTAAGTTAAAGTAGCATGGCATCCCGCCGGCTGTCCCAAGGGCGTCCTCGCTCTCGGGTCCAGATGTGGCGCCGTTCGCAGGAGAATCATGAAATCCTTCCTCAAACGACTTTCGCTTTGCGCCGTGTTTCTGGCGCTCCGTGTGCCGCTTTGGGGACAAGGATCCATCGCGCAACTTCTCCCGCCTGCAGCAGAAAATACCAAGGCTGACGCAGCTCCAGTTGATCCTCTCGGCCGCCAAACTCCCAATGGAACTTTGTTTGGCTTTCTCGAGGCGGTGCAGGAGCAGAACTACGGCAAGGCCGCACGCTATCTCCAGTTGAGCCCCGCGCGGCGCGACGCGCAGGGAGAAAAACTCGCTACCCAACTGAAAACGGTCCTGGACCGGGCTTTCGTCGGCAGCTTGCGATCGATCAGCAACAGCCCCGATGGCAACAACCAGACGTTTTCCGACCGCCTCAAAATCGGAACACTCTCGGCTGACGACACCGAAGCCGATGTCGTCCTGGTTCGTGTCAATGATCCGAACGCGGGCAAAATCTGGCTCTTTTCCGCTGATACGCTTGCGAGAGTTCCGGAGATCTACGACCTGGTGCAGGCCCACCAGGTCGAAACTCACGTTCCGCAAATTCTGGTGAAGACCCAGTTCCTGGGCATGTCGCTGTGGCTGTGGATCGCTTTGTTGCTAGCGGTTCCGCTGGCGGCTGGAATCGCCTGGCTCCTCATGGAACTGGTGGTGTACCCCCGTGTGCTTTGGAGGCGATATCGAAAGCTGCCGATATTGACGACCTGGCGCCATGTCTCGGGGCCCGTATGGCTGGCCGTGGGAACGATGGTTCACCGCGCTCTGGTGAGCTATCTGCGCTTACCGCTCTTGCACCGACACTACTACTTCATGACGGCACGGGTGATTCTTATCATCGCCCTGGCCTGGCTGGCGCTGCGTCTCTTCGCCCGTGGAATGGACCACTTGCGCGACCGGGCCATTGCTCGCGGCAGCACGGGCGCAGGATCGCTGGTGCTTCTCGGCCAACGCATCGTCAAGGTCCTGATCGTCATCTTCGCGGCGCTCACCGTTCTGGGAGTGCTTGGCTTCAACATGACGACCGCGCTGGCGGGCGTCGGCATCGGTGGGCTGGCCATAGGTTTCGGCGCGCAGAAAACCATCGAGAACCTGTTTGGCGGCGTCTCACTGCTGAGTGATGAAGTGATCCGCGTGGGCGATACCTGCAACTTCGGCGGGCGGGTGGGCACCGTCGAGGACATCAGCCTGCGCTCAACGCGCATCCGCACCGTCGAGCGCACTGAGCTTTCGATTCCCAATGGCACGCTGGCCACGATGAGCGTGGAGAATCTCACGCGCCGTGACAAGATCCTGTTCAATCCGAAGTTGAATTTGCGCTACGAAACCACGCCCGACCAGCTGCGTTATGTGCTTGCCAGGGCCAGGCGACTGCTTTATGAACATCCCAAGATTGAGACCGCCAGCGCCCGAATTCGCTTTTCGCAGTTTGCCGATAGTTGGCTCACACTCGAGGTATTCAGCTACGTCCTCACGCGCGATTTCGCCGAGTTCACCGCAATCCAGGAAGACATCCTGCTGCGCCTGATCGACATCGTATCTGAAGCGGGCACGTCCCTTGCCTTCCCGTCCCAGACGGTCTACCTGAACCGCGATGCCGCACTGCAGAAAGAGAAAGCCGAGCATGCTGTCGAGCAGGTCAGGAAATGGCGGGAAGAGGGTCAACTGCCGTTCCCGGATTTCGCTCCCACGGATGTTTCCGAGTTTCGCGATTCGTTACCCTATCCGCCGCCGGAATCAGCCCTGAACCCGAAACGCTAGAGAAGGTGGCGCGGGCACTCCTGCCCGCGTCCTGTGTGAAGAAGAACAACAGTTGTGTGATTCCTCAAAGCTCGCCGCCAGAGACTTTACCGGAGAACACTTGCGATTGCGTAGAACGTCCCTTTTATTCAGCCTGACCTGCACCATCCTTCTTTCAACCTTGGTGCAAGAGGAAAATCTTATGGCCCAATCATCCGTACTGGCTCCCGCTGCTATCACCCCGGCGCAAATGAAAGAGTCGATGACCCGCCTGCAATCCGAACTCCTCGCCCAATACGGCGAGGCTCAAAAGCCTCGCATCAGCACCGGCCTTCATCAGGTCGTGGAGTTCTGGCGTCCGGAAGACGGCGACACGGCCGCCTTCGAAGCTTTCGTGCGAGCCAACTTTGCCGGGGACCAAGCGTCACTCGACACAGTCTTCGACCGCTTCCAGCGCCTGTTGGAACAACTCGATGGCCACATGCACGAAATTACCCGCGAGTTCCGCAACCAGCAGGATCTCGACCTCGGTCCCGTCCGTCCCTATGACGAAACCTTCGGCGGCTACGATCCCGCCGCTCACCTGCTCGATGACTTCTTCGAAAATAAGCTGGCCTTCACGGTTCTGCTCAACTTCCCCTTGACGACGTTGGAGGAACGCATCAATGAAGGCCCCAAGTGGACGCGCCGCCAGTGGGCCGAAACCCGCCTGGCCCAGCGCTTCTCCAAACGAATTCCAGCCGACGTGAATCTGGCCATCGCGCGCGCTGCCTCCGAGTCCGACAACTACATCGCCGGTTACAACATCTGGATGCACCACCTGGTCGACGGCAAAGGCCAGCGCCTGTTCCCGCCCAAGATGCGCCTGCTCAGCCATTGGAACCTGCGCGACGAGATCAAAGCCGACTACGCCGATCCGCAGAATGGCCTCGCTAAGCAACGCATGATCCAACAAGTAATGGAGCGCATCATCACACAAAGTATTCCGCAGGTGGTCGTCGACAACCCGCACGTGGACTGGAATCCGGCCACCAACGAAGTGAAACCAGCAGCGGAAAGCGATGCGCCTTCGCCCGTGCCCCCAAACCTGAAAATCACCAATGCAGCCGAGCCGTGTACCCGCTACGCCATGCTGCTCAAGACGTACCGCGCCGCCCGCCTGGCGGACCCGTACTCGCCCACGGCCCCCAGCTTGATTGAGCGCCGCTTCAATGAAGACCGCGAGATTCCCGAAGAGCGTTTGCAGGCAATGCTCGAGCAGGTGCTCAGTTCGCCGCTGGTGCCGCAGGTTGCTAAGCTGATCCAAACGCGCCTCGGCCGGCCACTGGAGCCTTTCGACATCTGGTACAGCGGCTTTCGTCCCGGCAGCAAGTACACCGAGACGCAGTTGGACGAGCAGGTTGCGAAGAAATATCCCAACGCCGAGGCTTATCGTCAGGACATTCCCAATCTGCTCAAGAAGCTCGGCTTCCCGCCCGATCGTGCACAATACATCGCCGCACACATCATCGTGGACCCGGCGCGCGGTTCCGGTCACGCCATGGGCGCGGAAATGCGCTCCGAGAAAGCTCACCTGCGTACCCGCATCGAGAAAAGCGGCATGAACTACAAAGGCTTCAACGTCGCGGTCCACGAGATGGGCCACAACGTCGAACAAACCTTGTCGCTCAACGATGTGGATTACACACTGCTGCAAGGCGTACCCAATACCGCGTTCACCGAGGCGCTCGCATTTGTCTTTCAGGGTCAAGACATGGCGTTGCTCGGCTTGGCGCAGCCCGACGCGCAAACCGAAGCCCGGAAGACTCTCAATGATTTCTGGGGCACCTACGAAATTGCGGGCGTCGCGCTGGTCGATATGGCCGTCTGGCACTGGATGTACGACCACCCTGAAGCGACTCCCGAAGAACTGCGCGCTGCCACCCTCGAGATCGCGAAAGAAAAGTGGAATCGTTTCTTCGCTCCGGTATTCGGGAAGAAAGATGTGGTACTGCTAGCCGTCTACTCCCACATGATCGATTCGTTCCTGTACTTACCCGACTACCCCATCGGCCACCTGATCGCATTTCAGATTGAAGAGCAGGTAAAGAAGACAGGCAGCATCGGGCCGGAATTTGAGCGCATGGCGAAAAGGGGCCGCGTCACTCCCGATCTTTGGATGGAACACGCCACCGGCAAGCCAGTCGGTGCCGAGGCCTTGCTCGCCGCCACCGAAGAAGCCCTGAAACAAGTAGGCGCAAAGCCGTAAACAGCGATGGGCGGCTCCCGCGCGTCGGCGCAAAGGAGTTTGGTCAAGATCAAAAGTACTTGGTGTGTGTCCGGGAGCGTCCCCACAGCTTGCCGGGAAAACTCTGAAAACGTTTCGTTTCAAAGGGTGCGCTGCCCTCAGGCGCACCGCAATGCTCCCGGAATCAGTGGACTTTACAGTTTCCTGAAACGTCCGGAGTTCGGCCTGGATTTGAAAGGGCCCGGCTTCAGCCGGGCCGTTTGTCAACGAATCAATCACGGCTTTAGCCGCCGAAGTTCATAGGTGACGATCGAGACAACCTTTTCCTCAGACCTTTCCGCGGGCCATGATGACTGATTCCTGAAGCCGCCTTAGGCGCCGTCTCGCGGCAATATTTCGACTCGATTCCGCCGCGCCCACCACATCAACACGAGATGCGTAGGGTAATAAATTAGCAGCGGCACCACCACCAGATAACCCGCCAGGTACAACCATCCCGGCATCCAGTGCTGCTCCCGAAAGAACGGTCCTCGCGCCCAATTGACGTCATATCCCGGACGCCAGAAATAATTGATAGGAACCACGATCCAGCAGGTCAGCGTCTGCCACTTCCATCCGCGCCGATCGTATCCCAGACGCCAAATTGCCCATAAGAGCAGTGGCGGCGTCGCCACATGAAACAGACTGAGCAAACGAACCAACAGCGGCACGGCCGGATCAAACATGTACTCGGTGCCGCCGATCGGATGACCTCCGGTAATCAGCGCGCCGAGCAGATCCACGCTATACAGCGACTGAAACAAAAGAAGGCCACAGGCCTGCCACGAAAAAATCAACGGGCTCTCCAACCACAAAGCGATCCCAATCAGGAAATTCCCCAAGTCACAAAAGAACAGGAAATTCTGCGCGCCGTATTGCCTCCAATAGGCAGACACCCAGCAGACTAGCCACAAAGTCCATCCAATCTTCAGCCAGAGAGGGATGCGCATGCGCGCATTGTACGCGGGCACATTCGGATATCATTGGAGGGAGACTTTCTGAATTGCCGACCATTTGGGAATCCGACGACCTATACATGATTTCGTTGTGATCGCCAATACCTGGCTGCTACTTACCCTTTTCGTCTTCGTCATCTGCCTCACTCGATCGCGCTCCCCAATCGATGAATCGTGGTCTAAAGCTCGAGAGGGGGAGAATCGTCGTGAGGTGGGTGCCATCGGGATGAATTTTGAAAAGCCCGAACAAGCCGTGATCGTTGAGGCGGAAGACCATCCATCCTCCGTCAGGAGAGTAAGAGCCCACGAACGCATTAACGTCTCCACCCTTGTAGTGCGTTACGAAACGTAGGTGGGTTCCGTCTGGGTGAACGGTCGCGATGTTAGCGGATACCCCGGGAATAAGAACGTCTCCATTCTTCGTGAATACCAAGTGCTGGCCGTCAGGCGCCCAGTCCTGCTTAACCGCGACATCGAAACTGTAGGAGGTAAGCTGGAACACGTTACTTCCGTCTATGCTTGAGGTGAAAAGCGCCGTTCCGCCTGGCTCGCCATTGAAGCCTAGGAAGCTGAGTTTTTCTCCGTCGGGAGAGACATTCGGATCGGCGCAGGACGGACCAATGCGTTGCCGGTCGTTGCCGTTGCGATCCACGCTCCAGAACGCTTCGTCATTTGCCACGGGGTCGAACCGATCGAACACAGTCCGGGACGCATCGGGGGTAAAAGACGGATCGCCCTCACAAATATTGGGGTCGGAGGAAAACGCAACCAGGCCACTGCCGTCGGCGTTCATGATCGCCACGTTCGAGCAGGCACCAGGGGTGTCGTGCTCGAAGGCGGTGGCGTCCGTCAGGCGACCAGTCCGGGGCGACAGCATCGCCGCTCATAGGAGTAATCTGCTTTAAGCCTTGGCCGTTCGGACCTACAGTGAATAGCTGTACGCCGGAGTCCGTTTGGGCCTGAAATGCAATCAAGCCGTTTCGGCCAGGGAATGTGGCAGAGGCGGTCCCAGTGGCCAAGACAAGGAGCGTGAAATACGCCAATATCGCCTTTCATTCTAGGATCCGTACTCGCTCGAATATTCCTCTACTCCATGCGTTTCCAGCGTGACCAAATATCTGTACTCCGTTCCAGCGCTGGGAGGTCCCGCCCGGCGGATGATCGCCGATGTCGATTCACCCGTTAGCTTCTCACCCGACGGGAGCCAATTTGCGTTCGAACGGGCGGTTGTACCTCGCAACGTGGTCGAGTTAAGAATCGCCAACGCCGATGGCAGCGGCGAGCACGTGCTCGCAACCATTCAGAATGGCGACGCAGGCCTCTTCCAGCCAGGGCCGAGCTGGTCGCGGGACGGTCGAACGATCGTCTGTCCTTTTCGGATACTTGATAAGGAGATTCGATGAATCCTGGCGTCTGTATCCGTTCCCAATGGTGCGGTGCGAGAGATCTATTCCGATCTTGCCGCCTTCGGTCGGCCGGTGTGGTTGAGCGAGAGGAGCTTGCTCATGCCGCGATACGACACGGCATACGAACGGTCACAACTTTGGGCGATTTCCTATCCAGAGGGTAAAGCACAACGATTCACTAATGATCTCACCGATTACGACCAGCCGCTGGATATTGCTCGCGACCGGAACACCGTCGCGGGAGTGGCGTCCACCATTATTTCGAACATTTGGGAAGCTACTGCGGATAATCTTTCTGGTGCACGGCAGATTACATTTGGCGAACTGCCGATGATCAATGTTGCCGAAACCACTGACGGTCGCCTCTTGTCTTGCGCGGGAGACGGTCAGGTTTGGATCATCAAGTCCGACGGCCAGCGTGAGGCCTATCAGCGACTTGCACCATGCAGGGTGGCTTGAGACGTGTGGCGGTTTGATACTGTTTACGACATTCGAGGCTAAGACCGTTACTCTCACGCGTGTGAATGAGGATGGCTCTCATCTACTAAAGTTGGTCGATGGCGACTTGTCGTACTCTGGTTGTTCGCCGGATGGCAAATTCGCTTACTACGTTAACCGGCATCGCCCGCAAAAAGTCTGGAGAATTTCGACCGACGGTGGTTCGCCAGTGGAAATCGGCCCCGGCATGGGCGAGGGCATTACCGGCTGGCTGGACGTTTCTCCTGATGGAAACTTCTCTCCTACACCTTCGGCCAGTCTCGTCCTAATGCATGGAAACTAACGATTCTTCCGGCAAGCGGAGGTCCCGTCATAAAGATCTTCGACGTACCTGGAGGAACCAACCGAGTACGGTGGTCCCCGGCGAGCACATCTTTGCAATACCTCGTCACGCAGAAAGGAGCCACCAACATCTGGGAACAACCGCTCGCGGGAGGAAAACCAAAGCTGCTGACAAAATTCATTTCCGGCCGAAGGTTCGATTTCAACTGGTCATCCGACCACCGAAGATTGCTCACTCGCGGTGATGTGACCAGCGATGTGGTACTGCTCAGTAAATTCCGCTGAGCACGTCAGCAGCGCGATTAGCGCCCCCATCAGCGCAACCTTTCAACTTACACCCGAGTGACGGGCAAACCCGAAGATATGACCTTACAGTGGTTAGTGCTCCCACCCCCTTACCTCAGTAACTTGCTCCCCGGTAAGTGCACTCCGTAGCATCAGGTTACTATGGCTACCCGTGCACTCCTTCTTTGCGGTGACGACAAAGCAGTTCATGCCGTCACCCAGATCATGGATGAATTGGAAATCTGCTTTGAGCAGTCAAGCGAACCGGCGTTCGCTCTTAAACGGTTGGCGGCTCGGCGCTTCGAGCTGCTGATCGTCGATTGTGACAACGTCCAGAATGCCACTCAGGTTTTTAATAGTGCGCGCGCCTCGAATCTGAATAAGGCTTCCATCGCCATTGCCATAGTCGAAGGGAAAGCCGGTGTTCCCAGTGCTTTCCGCCTGGGCGCCAGCCTGGTGCTGACCAAACCCGTGTCGCTCGACCAGGCCCGCAATACATTACGCACTGGTGTCGGCATGACGCGTAAAGAAGCTCAGGAAGTGAAGGCTGCGGCTCCCGCGGTTCCCGCGACGCCAGCGATTCCGGCCGTTTTTACGACTGCGCCGGTGGTGCCTGCGCCCGCGGTGTCCGCGCAAGTTGCGTCTGCGTCATTGGCACCGACCCCGGCACCGCTTCCTGCCGTGGTGACTCCGGTAGCGACAGTTCCAGCCGCCATCGCACCCGCTAAAACTGCAGTTACTCCAGCGCCCAGCTCAACGTCGACGTCCCCGGTAGCCGCGCCTGCGATTCCCAAGTCTGGGGAAGTTGCCACGAAAGCGGTGGACACTGAGATCCCCGCGAGTGAGAAGAAGGCCCTATCGCCCGCCATGGCGAGCGAAAGGCCCGCGCTGACGCCGCGTCCAGCCAGCAGTGCGCCTCCTTCGGTCGAGCAACACAAGCCCGCCCTGACGAACTTCACCGAGGAAACCGCTGTGCCCGTCAAGCCAGCCAGCGTCCTTGCGAAAGGGGCCGCGGCGGCAAGCGCAGCGCCTGCCGGAACGAGCAAGTTCGATTCAGTATTTTCGGAGGCGGTCACTCCGGCTGAGGAAACTAAGTCCAAGACTAGCGTCGGCAATATGGGTGCGGCGGAAACTGTCAGCAAGAGCGAGGAGAAAAGCGCCGTCACCCTGCGCATTGAAGATCCTCTGGCTGACGACGACAGCGCACTCGATCCCATCCGCGATAACGGCGTACCTTCGTTCGGAACCATGCAGTCCTTCGCGGGCTTGCAGACCGAGCAGCGAAGACGGAAAGGGCTTTTGGTGGCGTTCGTTGTTGTGCTGTTGATGGCTGGCGCCGGTGCTGCTGCCTGGATGACACTGCCCGGTTTTCGTGAGGTCGTGCTTTACGAGTACGGCGAAGTGCATACCAAGATTGCAGAGTTCCGCGGCCAACCCCCAGCCAAGGCAATCGCCGCGCCCCAGCCGTTGCCTGCGCCCTCGACTCCAGTGCCTGTGAAGGCTGACTTGCAGGCGCAACCGACGTCTGCCCCAACCACGACCGATGCGGGCGGCACGCCAAACTCGGCAGCGAGCGCAACAGCGGGCACAACTCCCGATGCCGCGGCGAGCCTGACTCGAGCAACCAGCTCCAGCGCCACGCCCGATTCAAGCGCCAGCCCGGCACAATCCACGAATGCCAGTGCGACCGCGAGTCCCCAGAAGGGCGCGTCCATCCAGACCGCCAAGCAGGACGCCACCGCCGGGCACGCGAGCGCCAACCCCGCGGTGGGGCCCGCCAGTGTCAACTTGCCACCGTCGAGTGGAGCCGGAAAGTCGCATGCGAGCGACCTTGTGGAAGTGCCCGAAGACTTCGCCGACGACCAGGTAGTTCACCGTGTGCACCCCGCGTATCCTAAGCAGGCGCGCGCCAAGAAACTGCACGGAACGGTGGTGCTGCAAGCAGTTGTCAATAAACAGGGCAAGGTCGATTCGCTGCAACTAGTCTCCGGCGACCCGCAACTGGCGCAAGCCGCAGCCGAAGCGGTGAAGCGGTGGCGTTACAAACCGTACTCGCGCAATGACGAGCCGACGGACTTCCAGACTCGGGTAACGGTGGACTTCAAACTGCCGTAGCTCGAAACCTTTCCACGGTCCACCAACATAGTGTTCCGCAAAACGAAGCGCAAACTACGGCGGCGCGAGCGCGTCCCTATCTCGATAAACTCCATTACTGCCGTAACTTGCCGCCTCCGAGGACTGTACCTACGATTACCGCATGGGTTACCAGGCATTACTCTTCTGTCCCGACGAGAAAACTGCGCGCCTAGTGACGCACGTTTTAAGCGATCTGGATTTTACCGTTGAGCCGTGTAGCGAACCGTTCGCAGCCGTCAAGAAACTGATGGCGCAGCACTTTGACGCGGTCGTGGTCGACTGTGACAACGAACAGAATGCGACTTTGCTCTTCAAAAGCGCGCGCAACTCTGCCGCCAACCAATCATCGCTGGCGGTTGCAGTCGTCGAAGGCCAGGCAGGTGTGGCGAAAGCCTTCCGGATCGGCGCGAATCTCGTCCTGACAAAACCCATCAATGTAGAACAAGCCAAGGGCACGTTGCGGGTTGCGCGAGGACTGTTGCGCAAGGGAGCGGAAGCGGCGAAGACCGCGCCCAGCGCGCCTTCCACTGCCGTACCAACAAGCGCACCCGCAGCCGGAGCAACTTCCGGAGCTCGTCCCTCGCCATGGAGCGCGCCCGGGACGCCGTCGTTTTCCGGAGGCTCTCCGAAACCCAGCATCGTGCCTCCACCTGCACAGAAAATCCAGCAGCCTGCGATTCCTTCCATAGCCGCCTCAACACACGTGGCTGAAGAAGAAGAAGCCGACTTCGATGGGATTCTCGAAGCGGATACGAGCGATGACAACGAGGTGCTCGAACTCGATGCGCCCCCGGAGATTGCGCCGATCGCTCCTCCTGGGGCCAGCGGTACGGCCAAGTTCCCCTGGCAGCCTGCGCCGAAGATGGCGGAACCGATGGCTTCGGCCTTGCGCCGCGCGGCAGAAGAGGCCGCCAAAGCGGAATCAGCGGACCCCGATTCCCCACATTCGATAGGCTTTCACGCGGCCATCTCAGCGGCTCCTGCCTCGGCCAGTGCTCCAGCGCCCGCGCGAGAAAAAACGCAGATCGTGGTGCCGGTGGCAGCCGCTGGCCCTGCCGTAAGCGAAGCGACGACGCCGGAAGTCAAAGAACTGCTTCCGTTTGAAAAGCTGGTCTCCTCGCCGCGCTCCGTCGATGAAGAGCAAACGCCGCCCCCCACTTTCTTTCCGGGCGCCTATGACCCGGACGAGATGGAAGGCGGTGGCAAAACAAAAGCATTGGTCATTGTCGCGATTGTGGTGTTGCTGGCCTGTTCAGCCGGGTATCTCAGCTGGAAGAACATGAGCGGGAAATCCGAGGTGGGCAAGCAGGGATCGCCCGCCGCCACCGCGCCTGCTGCCGGCGGTGCGCGAGTCCAGGAAGCACCACCCGTGACGCAACCCACGGTCACCGACATCACGATTGGGGGCGAAACCTCTTCTCCAGCAGCGGCCAAGCCGGCTGCCGCTAAGCCGGCCGCTGCCAAAACGACTCCTGCAAAGCCTGCTGCCCAAGAATCTGCGCCGGAAGAGGATTCTGAACCGGAAGTGACCCAGCGCATCATCGTGAAGAACGACACGCGCCACCTGGCTCCGCCCCCGCCAGCGCAGGAACAAGAATCGGTTGCCGCGCCCAACGCCATGGAACTAGCGGGCGCTACCGATGCCAAAGTGCCCAATATCGGCACGGCTGCGGTGAACGTTCCCAAGCCAGCGCCTCAGGTGGTGAGAGTTTCCCAAGGCGTGATGGAAGGCCTGGTGATCAAGCGCGTTCAGCCTCGCTATCCCACACAAGCCATGCAGATGCGGATCCAGGGGCCGGTGGAGATGCAAGCCACCATCAGCAAGACGGGAGACATCACGAATCTGAAGGTCGTCAGCGGCGACGGTTTGCTGGCACGCGCTGCGCAGGAAGCTGTCAAGCAGTGGAAGTACAAGCCCTACTATCTGAACGGTGACCCGGTCGAGATTCAAACCCAGATTCTGGTGAACTTCAAACTGCCGAACTAATTAACTTCAAAGCTCTGGTCAAAGGCTGCGCGAGCGGACATTGCTCGCGCAGGCTTGTTTTGAGATCACGACCTAGTCCTGCGCAGTGATACCCGCCAACATGTTGTAGAACGTCGGCACATGAGTCCAACCCCGACCAAGCTTGCGGACCAACCCGCCACAATCTTGTTCGCCTGAAGCTAAGTTATTGAGAATTCGCTCCGATCGTTTCACACGCGAAATCGGAGGGGCAACCTCCCATAGGATGCGCGTTAATTGCGTCTGGAGACGATCTGAGCGCACTTCGGAGGGTCGGTCATGGTTTTCCAGTCGGCCGTTTCGGAAGCCCGCCTGAGGGCGTTTAAGCGTTATGTTATCTCGAGGCTATTCCATTCTGGGACAGAACGAATTCAGGGTCCGCTCGTTCTGAGGTTCACTCTCGAGCGCCGAACAGTCGTCAGTCGCCAGGAAGAGTCATTGTCGGGATTCTTTCGAGAAGAAAGAACCTCGCCTCTGAAAATCGGATGTCAAGAATGAGCTGACGACGGCCAAAGACCCGCGCCTGGTTGCTGACGGCCTGCGACTGACGATTTGAGACTGGTTCCTCTATTCCGGCTGCAGGGTTTCGTCGACGGAGACGCTTCCGCCCTGATCGACCACGATCACCTTCTGCACCGGCTTGTAACCCGTGAGCGCGATGTCAATCACGTAGTTTCCTGGATTCAGCAGAAAGTCCACCGGTGCGCCTTTGTCAAGCATGCGCCGGTTGACCGAGACCTGTGCTCCCTTGGGCGTGGTCTTTACACTGACTTTGCCCATGCTGGGGTCGGTCGCTTTGCCGCCAAACAGCTTCTTGAACTTGCCGACCGTCTTGATCTGATCGACATTGCCCAAGGGCCGGAGGGTGGCAGCGTAGTGTGAGGTCTGGCCGAGCACAGCTGTGACCGAGGTGGTTTCGTCGAGATATCCCGCCTTGCGCACCAGGATGGTGTGCATGCCTTTATCCAAAGCGATCTGATAAGGCGTGACGCGCAAAGTGTCTTTGCCGTCGACGTAAATGGACGCGCCCACCGGATCACTGGCCACCGCCATGGACGCTACCAGCGGCGTGAGATGGACCATCAGGGAAGCGCGGTTCGCCGAAGTCACGTCGGCTGTACGCGTCTCCTGCCCGTAGCCGGCTTTGCTCACCACGATGGTGTGCTGGCCCGGCGCAATGGCTGTCACGGTGTATGGCGTGATCCAGCCCGGGTCTCCCCGGCCATCGATCTGAACTTGAGCACCATCGGGAGTGGAACTGACCGTCAACTGGCCTGGAATGGGAGCGGCCGGTGCGGCAGACTTGCGGTTCTTCGCGCGAGCCTTGGCTGTGGCAGCTGGGGTCGCTTTGCTGCTGGGCGTTTCTTCAACGGTGGGTTCTGGTTCGGCCTGGAGGGGCGCATCCGAAGCCGCAGGTTGCGGCTGGGCCGGCTCGGCCGCAGCAGGCTGGGCCGGTTGGCTGCTGGCTGCGGGCGCAGCGGGCACCTGGCCTTCTTCGTCGGTGTTTTGAGAGTGCGAGCGCCAGAACACGGCGATGCTGACCACCAGGATGAGCGCGACCGCCGCCGAGATCGAATACAGCAGCAATTTGGGCGGAAGAGTTTTGATTTCCTTGATGGCTTTTTCGGCAACTTCGCGCGGCTGGATCTTGGGCTTCTCGGGCTCGCCCCCGCGCAGAATGATCGCGGGCAGCGGTTGCGCGTCTTCCTCGACCGTGTCCGAGTTGGGCGCAGGTGGAGCAACATAGATTTCTTTCAGCGGGGGCAATTCCTCCAGCTCGGAGAAGCTCACGCTTTGGCTGGCTGTACCGGCACCCTCGGCCATCATCGGGTCGACGGCAATCTTGGGCTGTGCGGGCTCATCCAGGACCGCCGATGACATGCTGGCATTCTGCGTTTCCAACGCGTTCACCGAAGCGCGCACGACCGACGTCACGAACTGCGAGCTGGGATCGAGAGAAGGGGCCTTGGGGGTTGAGGTTGAGATTCCTGTCGAGCCCCAGCCAGCCGCGGCCGCGGCTGCTTTGTCAGGGGGAGCGGGCGCTGTTTTTTTCGCTGGCGGTGCGGGCGGCGTCCAGGAATCTTCCAACTCGTTCGAGAGCGATGAAGAAGAGGGCGCGAATCTCGGTTCAGCGGCCCGGGGCTCTAACTTGGCAGTAGGAGGAGCTGCCGGTGCTTTTGAATTGGCGAACTTCGCGGCCGCGGCCGCCGCCTTGGCCTTGTCCGGAACCACCGTGCCTTTGGGCGGCTCAGCCTTTTTTGCCTTTCCTGTGACCTCGCGACACTTCTCGAGATCGTTGGCCATCTCCCGGCCGCTCTGATAACGCTGCGCGGGATCCTTGGCGAGTGCCTTCATGATGACTTGGCTCGCGATCCCGCTGATCTTGGGATTGATCGTGTCTGGAGGCGCGGGCATTTCTTCCAGGATCTTTCTGCGTACTTCGTCCGCATCCGCGCCGTCAAAAGCTTTCTGGTCCGTGACCATCTCGTACAGCATGGCGCCCCAGGTGAACAGATTCGAACGCGCATCCATGGTCTCGCCGCATACCTGCTCAGGAGACATGTAGTACAGAGTTGAGGGCGGAACACCGGAAGCGACTGCCGCAAGGAAACCAGGACTCGAAATGCCGAAGCTGAGAATCTTCACCGTGCCGTCCCAAGTGACCATGATCTTGGCCGGCTCGAGACTGTAGTGCAGAACGTTGTGCTGATGCGCGTGATCGAGGCCCTGGCACACCTGATTGCTGATATCGAGCAGGTCCCAGATGGAGAAGCCTTCCTTGCGGGCCAGCATAGTGGCGATGCTGTTGCCCTGGATGTAATCCATGGTGGCGCAGAGCTGGCCTTCGATCTCGCCCGCGCCGTAGACCACGGTCACGTTTGGGCAGTCGAGTTCCTTGGTGCTCTCTGCTTCCTGCAGAACGCGTTGCACAAGATCCTGGGCGTGTTCGCCGAGGGCTTCCAGATGAATGGTCTTGAGCGCAACCGTCTGCCCCGACTCGGGATCGTTAGCCTTGTAGACACATCCGGACTCGGACTTCGCGAGTTCGCTGAGAATTTCGAAGTGACCGATATGCTTAGACATTTCTCCCTCGCCTCGTGCGGGCGAACCCCTGACACGTGCGCCTGTCGAAGGCGCACGGACACAGAGTCTGGGGGATCGGGCAGGTTCAAGAATAGCTCGGCTCGTAAGTGGCTTCGAGTTACGAAAGTACCCGAAAACAGTGGGGGAACCTGGTCCTTACGAATCGTCAACTTTGGCTCCAGCCGTGGTCGATGATCACTGCAAGATGGAGCGGATTTCCAGAAGCCTGTTGCTCAGGCCCTGTTTCTGCTCCAGAACTTTCTTCGGATTGGGGATGAGACCTGCGAGATCCCGGGGAGCGCGATCGATCGTCTCCTGTGCCCTGGGCAGGTTGGACGGATTCCTTAAACTCTCGATATACGATTTGATAATCTCGGCGAGCGCGCGTGACGCTGGTGTGTCTGCTGCGAAATGGCCACGGAGGGCTTCCAGATCTCGCTTGGCCGCATTTCGCCAATCGACCCCCTCTCCCAATCGCGCAACCGCTTCCCGTAGCCGCGATCGCTGGACATTGGACCGATGTTCGAGGTGGTTTGCGGCGACGACGGCTCTGAGATGGTTGACGAGAAGGTCCTTCGCGGTGAGCGTGGCAAAGAGTGAGCCGCCCTTTCCAACATCCTGCGAAAATCGCAACCCGGCTGCTAGCGCCCGCACTGCTTGATCCTGATTCCCAGTCCGCAAGAAATGAAGCGCGTACAGAACGTTCAGCCGCCCGAGCACCAGTGCTTTCCTGGCGTAATCAACCGGCAGATTCTCGCCCAGGCCGTAATAAAGGCCCCAGTCGCAGTTTGAAAGGGCCGTGCCCCGGAGCATGCCTTCGAGAGCGGGCACGTTCTTTGCAATCAAATCCGTGTACTTGGCGTCATCGTACGGGGCTGTGCCATCGAGGATGGCATTGAGTTCTTTCGCCTGGTGGTCGCTGATCGTGGTGTCCTGCACTTGCGAGAAGGCGGACCACTAGCGCAAAGCCGCATTGTCGGCCAGAGTCCCATTTTTCTGGGCAAGGCCGCAGGCGGACGGCAGCAGCACAAACAGCATCGCCCATGGAATCGCGCGGAACGGTTTCATCGCTTGGTTTTCTCCTCACTCAGCACAGCCACCGCGCTCTGCTTTCCGTTCGGCGGTGCAACGGTTGCAGAGCGGAATGCCAGATCGTCGAACGCGTTCTTGAAGGACGGGGCCGTGGCCAGCACAGCGTTGGCGCTTTGCATGGTCAGTCGCGGCACGAGTCGCAGCGGGTCAACGGACGCTGTCTTCGCTGTCTGGGGAACAGCGGGACGGTTCGAGCGAACCTGCAACCTAACTGCTCCCAAGATCAGGACTGCTGCGGCGCCCGCAATCCATAGGATCCGCACGGATGACCGCCGAGATGGCTGTGCTCGTGCCGCCGTGGGCAAGGGCTCAGGGACCAGCGGGCGGAACTGTTTCAAGTAGACTTCGAACTGCTCATGTTCGGGAGTTGGCGCGAGAACCCTCCTTGGCAAACATCAGGTCGCGCAGCCTGGCAAGGGCAAACCGGTAGCGCGACCCTGCCGTGTTCGAACTGATGGCCAGCAGCTCGCCGATCTGGGAGAAGGTGAATTCTCCCCAAACATGCAGGACGACGACTTCTCTCTGCTCTTGCGGCAGGGCCGCCATGGCACGTCTGAGATTCTCTTCCCCGGCGTAATCTCGGTCCGGCGGACTGAACCAGGCGGAGTCGGCGCGAGTGGCGTGTTTCGTTGCCGCGATTTGGCTTCGTTGAGAACGGCATTGCGCACACACGCGAAGAGATAAGCCTTTTTGTCCGCGGCTCGCGACAGGCGCCCCGTCTCGATCAGCTTCAGAAACACCTGGTGCAATGCATCTTGAGCGCGTGTGCGATCGCCCGTTACTGACAAGGCGAAGAGGAGGAGGGCGGGGCCGTGCTGGCGATACAGAGACTCCGGCTCGGCCTTGTCTCCATCATTTACGTGCACAGTGGCTCTCAATGGTAAGACAATCGAGCGCGGGGAGTTTGTCTAAACCGCGCAAAATGCTTAGAGTGAAGCGCCGTCATCAAGCGCGCTGTCCCTCGGGCACCTTGCTGTCTGCGGCGGGCGAGACGCCCGCCGCACAGCCGCCGAGACGGCGGCGCTACTCAAATCTCACCCTGGCAATGGAGGTGTTATGAAGGTTGCGGCATTGGCGGTGGTGGTGTTTTTTGCAGCGATGCTTGGAGGCCAAAGTGGTCCCGATGAAACGGCCATTCGAAAAGTTGTGCAGGACGAGGTGACAGCCTGGAACAACGGGGATGCGGAAGGCTACTCCCGCCACTTTGCCGCAGACGGCACATTCACCAACCTGCTGGGAATGTATTTCACGGGGCAGGGCGCATTTCGAGAGCGGCATGACCAGATCTTCAAGGGCGCGTACCGGGGAAGCATGAAGCATGAGGATATTGTTTCCATCAAGTTTGTTCGTCCGGACGTTGCCATCGTGGAGACTCTGCAAACCGTAACCGGCTTTCAGAAACTGCTTCCGGGCACGACCGCCGATGCCAAAGGACGCTTGCGGACTCGGTTGTTGCAGGTAATGGTGCGGGATGGCGGTGAGTGGAAGATTGCGGCCTCCCACAACATCGACGTGAAGGCCGGCGTTCCCGTGCCCGAACCGCAATGAAAGGTTTCGTGGTCCTGCACCGTGAGCTCGTCAGGTGTGCCAAAGTCAGCGATTGGTGGCGAGCCAGACTTCTACCAACCTGCGAACCTTGGCGCCTTCGAAACGTCGGCGTACCGCGTCGATGACGCTTACGCGGGCGCGGCCCGCCGACCCCCGAAATCCCAGCCAGTATGGAAGGTGAATTTCCACTGCCAGGGGCACGGCCGTAATCCGCAAATCGCGCATGCGGAAAAATCCGCGGCTGTAGAGAGTGCGGCGGAGTTTGGCCACGACTAGCTCGGCCGCGGCACTGTCAGGTAGATCGGCGGGCGGGCAGTTTCGGGAGTCAATTGGAACCGTTTCGGTCTCATCCGGGATGCGCTCGAACTGGTAGAGGTCGAGGGTGCCGCCGACCGCGTCCAGAGCCACCAGGCGTTCTTCGCTTACGCCGCGGTTGACGATCTCCACCTGGAAGAGACGGAAGGGGATGTAAAGCTCGGCCACCGTGCGTAGAGGTCCGAAGGCGACGGTGCGGAAGAGCGCGTTGGGACCGCGCGGCGCGAACTGCCGGATGGCCTCGTCGCGTGTGACATTGGGTTTCAGGCTGCGGATGCGAGGCATGAGTTCCGAAGGACTACCGTACGGCGCATTCTTCTATATGCGGCAGGAAAAGGCAAAGCTGTTTAGCTTTGCTCGATGGATGCGGAGGAGGAGCGCTATCTTTGGGTTGGGCACGACAAACGTCAGACCTACACCCGGGCCCAGAGATACTAGGACCAAGGCCCGGGACTTGATACCGCCACCCGTCTTTCGCATCTCGGTACCTTCGATTGCAACCAGACTGTTTATCCTTGCGGCTTCCGGCGCTACAATGTGCCCATGACCTCCCCCCTGCAGGACAAGGCGCACCCCCACGCGGGGCAGCATCGACACCATGTCTACGCGATGGAAGCCACGGGTCTGTTGATCATCGCGGCGACGCTGCTCGCCATCACGCTGGTCCGTTTTTGGCAGGCGATGCGCTGGAGCCTGCACTGACGGCGGCCGACCCGCTCCTGGTCGTCATCCTCGGCCCCACTGCCAGCGGCAAGACTGCACTTTCGCTCGCCCTCGCGCAACGCTTTCAAGGCGAAATCGTCAATTGCGACTCGGTCGCGATGTATCGCGAGTTCGAGATCGGCACCGCCAAGCCCAGCCTCGAGGAGCGTGCCCGAGTTCCTCATCACTTGTTCGACGTCATTGAGCCTGCAGCCTACGTCACGGCGGGAGAGTATGCCCGTCAGGCGCGGCAGGTGCTGGATGAAATCAGAGTACGCGGCCATTTGCCCATCGTGGTGGGCGGCACCGGCCTGTACCTGCGCGCATTGCTCGAAGGACTGTTCCCGGGTCCGCAGCGCTCTGAAGAGTTGCGCGAGCGGTTGCGCGAGCGCGCCGACAAAAGCGGCTCAGCGTACCTGCATCGCATGCTTCAGCGGCTCGATCCCCTCGCAGCATCGAAAATTCACGGCAATGACAAGCCAAAGCTGATTCGCGCCATCGAGGTCTGCCTCGCCGGCCGCGCGCAAATGACCGAGATGTGGAAGCAAGGCCGCGACCGGCTGCGAGGTTTCCGCATCCTTCGCGTGGGTTTGAACCCGAATCGTGACGCGTTGTACGAGCGAATCAACCAGCGGGCGCGACAGATGTTCGACGAAGGCTTGGTGGAAGAGACCGAAAAGCTGTTACAGAAGTACTGCGACTCCTTGCGGCCACTTGCCTCGCTCGGATACAAGCAGGCCAGTCAGTTCCTTCGCGGCGAGGTCACGCGTGCGACTGCCATCGCAGCTGCTCAGCAGGCACATCGCAACTACGCCAAGCGCCAGATGACCTGGTTCCGCCGTGAGCCGGACGTGGTGTGGCTGGAGGGCTTTGGTGATGACGAGCAAATCCAGCATTCTGCAATCGAACGGATAATGATGGCGGGCGTTGCACCGGCCAAGTCTTAGGTTCAGCTCTGGTGAGTCACGGACTAGAATGGAACCGTCAGGAACGCACTCCCGATTCGTTGAAATCAAGACCCAAGACCCAAAACCTAAGACCTGACACCCGACACCCGAGACCTGCCTTGCCTAGTGATAAACTTCGTGGCCATGCCTACGCCCGAAGCCAGTTCGGCCGGGAAGATTGTGCGATTTGGGGTTTTTGAACTGGACCTCGTCTCCGGCGAGCTCCGCAAGAACGGCACCCGCATTCGTTTGCAGGAACAACCCTTTCAAGTGCTCGCCATGCTGCTCGAGGGCCGAGGCAAGATGGTCACACGTGAAGAGTTGCGCACCAAACTTTGGCCCGCCGATACCTTTGTAGACTTCGATCACAGTTTGAACACGGCGGTGAACAAGCTGCGCGAGGCTCTGGGAGACGCAGCCGCGAACCCGCGCTTTGTGGAGACGGTTGCGCGTCGCGGCTATCGCTTCATTGCGCCCATACAAGTGAACGGCAGTTCCGCGGAGTCCCATGTTCCTCCCGTATTGCCGGACCGGCCAGACGACGTGCGTGTCCGGCCTGAGGCCGTCCTCCATCCTGAACTGGACGTTCCGGTTCCCCGGCGGGGGCTGACCCGCGGGTTATTTCTTCTGGTGCAGGCCATGTACCTGATCTTTTACGTGGAAGCCTTGCTGCACTGGCAGGACGTGCATCGGATCGCCGATTCGTTTCTGCCCGGCTGGGGAGCGATTGCGATCTTAGTGTCCGTGCTGGCAACAGCAGGGATCGGGATTCCGCTGCGCTGCTACTTGATTTCAGCGGTCGGATTCGATCACCGGCAACTGGGGTGGAAGTTTCAACGACTGTTCCCGGCAATTCTGGCGCTGGATCAGTTGTGGGCGGTGGCCCCGTTCTTACTCGCCGAAAAGATTGGATTTGGTGCCGCTTTTGCGGCTACTGCAGCGCTTTTGTATTTGCCATTTTCGGAGCGGAGCCTGGTTCGGATGGCTTATCCGTAGGCACGTTCAAGGCCTGGACCTTCGCGGTTAAAAGCTCTTGACCGCAGAGTTTCGCAGAGAGGACGCAGAGAGAACGTCTTCGGATGAATTCTCGGTGGGATTTGTCGTTCAGGGGTTCATGAAATTCCGGGAACCTTGCTGAGGGCCCTTGCGTATCTGGTCTGAGACGCGGGAGCGGTGTGCTTACTTGCGTCCGAAGGAGTGAACCTATGCGGCGCTTGCTTTGGATCGGATTGTGGATATGGCTAACCTTGTCGTTGTCGCTGTGGGCTCAGGGCGAGGAATGGAAAAAGAGTTTCCCGATCAGCGGGCGGGCGGAGTTGCGGGTCGAGACCTCCGACGCCAACATTCGCGTGGATACCTGGGATCAGAAAAGTATCGAGGCGCGGGTAACCTCAGACAAATGGGGCGTCGGACAGGGAGGCATCCAGGTCTTCGATCATCAGACCGGCGATGCCGTGGAGATTGAGGTGCGCTTTCCGCATGGGTTGCACGTTTTCAGTATGGGTAGCCGACGCACGCTGGTTGAAATTCATATGCCGCGCGAAGGCAAGGTCAGCCTGCACACCGGGGATGGCGCCATCGAGCTGCGCGACGTCAAAGGTGATTTGGACCTGGAGAGCGGCGACGGCCGGGTAGAGGCCGAAGGGGTGGATGGCGTGTTGCGCGCGCACTCCGGAGACGGCCACATTCGCGTCCATGGCCGTTTCGACAATCTCGATATCAGTACCCGTGACGGCAGGATCGAGGTCGAGGCGCTGGCCGGGTCGACCATCGGGAAGGGCTGGAACGTGAAGACCGGCGACGGTGGCGTTACTCTGTCGGTGCCGGAAAATTTTGCTGCGGACGTCGCTCTCCGAACCGGAGATGGGCACATAAGCCTGGACATGCCAGTGACTGTGGAAGGCCGCTATGACAGCAGTAATATTCACGGAAAGCTGAATGGCGGGGGTGGTGGACTGCTGGATATTCACACGGGCGACGGCTCCATACGGCTCGGAAAATCCTGAGTCTCGTCGTTAGACGATGGCTGATAGCGGATAGGCGACAGCAAGCTCGTTTTGGAAACTGCATGCCTTCACGATTTGCTCTGCTCTTGTTGTCTCTGCCGTTCATTCTTCCTTGCTTCCCACAAGACCAGGCATCGGTCAATTATCAGCCGGTGCTGGACGTTTCGTCGATGGATAAGAGCATTGATCCCTGCGTGGACTTCTTCGCCTACGCGTGTGGCGGATGGATCCGGAAGAATCCCATTCCGCCGGACCAGTCGAGTTGGAGCGTTTACGGGAAACTCCAGGATGAGAATGAAGCGCAACTGCACAGCATTCTCGAAGGCGCCGCCGCGTCGGGTGGAGAACGTGCGCCGTATCTCCAGAAAATCGGGGACTACTATGCTTCCTGCGTAGACGAGAAGGGGATCGAGGAGCAGGGTACCACCCCCTTGAAAGAGCCACTGGCGGCCATCGAGAAGCTCACCGCTAAGCGCGAACTCGCCGACCTGGTTACAGACATGGTTTACCAGGGTGCGCTCTTTCGCTTTCGATCCGACCAGGATTACGGGGATTCAACCCAGGTGATTGCGGAGGCCGATCAGGGCGGGTTAGGCCTGCCCGACCGCGACTATTACGTGAAGGAAGGCGCCAAATCGGAGAAACTGCGCCGGGCGTATGTCGCACACGTGCGGAAGATGTTCGAGTTGCTGGGAGACAATCCGCGAGTGGCGGTGCTCAAGGCGAAGATGGTGATGCGCATCGAAACCGAACTGGCGCGCAGTTCGATGACGCGCGTGGAGCGCCGCAGCCCAAAGAATCTGTATCACAAGATGAGCACAGAGGAACTCGAGAGGCTCAGCCCAGAATTTCCGTGGAAGACATATTTCACCAAGGTCGGCTTGCCAGGTTTGAATTCGCTCAATGTCGAGACGCCACTGTTCTTTCAGAAGATGAACAAGGAGATCCAAAAAGAAAATATCGGCGCGTGGAAAGCCTACCTGCGCTGGCATCTGGTGCACGCCAATGCGCGATTCCTGTCGTCTGCATTCGTGAACGAGGACTTCAATTTTTTTGGCAAGACACTGCAAGGACGTGAGCAGCCGCGGCCGCGCTGGAAGCGGTGCGTGGAGGACGTCGATAACGACCTGGGCGAGGCGCTCGGGAGGGCTTACGTGGAAACGTACTTCAGTGCCGAAGCGAAGCAGAAGGCCTTGACGATGGTGACGGAGATTGAAGCCGCCATGCAGGAAGATATTCGGGCACTGCCCTGGATGTCATCGGAGACCAAGAAGAGCGCGCTCGAGAAGCTGCACGCGGTCAAGAACAAGATCGGCTATCCCGACCGGTGGCGCGACTACAGCACACTGGAAATCAAGCGCGGCGACGAGATGGGAAACGTGCAGCGGGCACGGAAATTCGAGTTTCATCGGCAGCTGGCAAAGATTGGGGATCCGGTTGACCGCCTGGAATGGGGCATGACGCCGCCCACCGTGAATGCGGAATACGACGATCAGAGAAACGACATCAACTTCCCGGCAGGAATTTTGCAGCCTCGGTTGTTTAATCCAGAATCGGATGCGGCCCCGAACTATGGCAACACCGGCGGCACGATCGGGCACGAACTCACTCACGGCTTCGACGACGAGGGCCGCCAGTTCGACGCGCAAGGCAACTTGCGCAACTGGTGGAGCGAGGCCGACGGCCGGGAGTTTGATAACCGCGCCAGGTGCGTCTCGGATCAGTACTCGAAGTACGTGATCGTCGACAACCTCAAGATCAATGGCAAGCTCACGCTCGGTGAGGACGTGGCTGACCTGGGCGGGCTGTTGCTGGCGTACATGGCCTGGAAGCAACACACCACGGAGCAGAAGTTGGAGCCCATCGATGAACTTACGCCCGAGCAACGCTTTTTCATCGGGTACGGACAAAGCTGGTGCGGGAGTGTACGCGACGAGGAGAAGCGGATGCGAGCGGCGGTTGATCCGCACTCACCGGACAAATATCGCGCCAATGGCGTGGTTACCAACTTGCCGGAATTCCAGAAGGCATTTCAGTGCAAGACCGGGACGCCGATGGCGCCGGAGACGCGGTGCAGGGTGTGGTGATTTAGCTGGTGGCTGTTGGTCGTTGGCTGATGGCGGAAGGAGCGACGGGCATCTCCGCCGGTCGAGGCGGGAGCTCTCGCTGGCGAGGGCGAGATGCCGGCGCTATTTATGATGTCGCGGTTTTAGCGAATCTCGCTGCCGTCGGTGTTCAGATTGTAGTAGTAGCTGAAGCGCAGGCCGAGGTAGGGACCGGGGAATTCTCGCGGCAGCGGCGGAAACGGATTGGAGCCAGTGATGCTGCCGAAAGCGGGGCGATCCATGGCGGCATCACCCGACGGCCCCACAACTTTCAGTCCGGCAACGCTACCATCCTTCAAGATGAAAAATTCCAGTACCACACGACCCTTCTTCCATTGCGCCGATTCCGGAATCAGCGCGTACCATTGCTGTTTGACGTCGTGCAGTACGCGGGCAAGATAGGGATTGAAGTCGACACCCATCGTGTCGGTGAGCACTTCCAACTGACCTTGCGCGCCTGATCTGGCCCCTTGATTCAGACCGAAGTCTCCGCCATCGCCGTAGCCTCCGCGATTCTGCGCGGCGGCCCGCGCAGCTTGATCGATTTGCGAACCCGCCGACATGCTACCGCCAAACTTTATCTGCGGTGGTTGCACCGGTGGCTGCAATTGCGAAATCTGGTTCTGAGCCGGCGGTGGGGAGCCCTGTTGCGGAGCCGGTTGTCCGCCGTTGTTCTGCGCCTGCTGCGAGGGCGCCACCTCGGAAATCGACGGCTGTGGCGGACCGTTCGTTCCCGGGGTTCCGGGCCGCGGGCTGGCCATCAATTTCTTCAATTCCTTCGGATCGACTTGCGGAGTACGGCTTGAAGCGGTGCGATCTTTGTCCGAGATCACATTGGTATCGGGCCGCTTGGTGACTTTCTGCAAATCAGGCGGCAGCTCGATGTAGGTGAGTTCTTTCTGGCGGAGAAGGTCCTGCACAGATACGCTCATCACCGGCTGCTGGTGAAGAAACACCCTGCGATAGAAGCCTTCGATCCGGGGTTGGTTCACGAACAGGATGATCACCAGCAGGTGCACGATGACCGAGAGCCACGCGGCCTCGCGTTTGCGAGAGCGCGTGAGGTCGTCTTGCAAATGAAGAAGCAGTTGGGGAACCGCGTCTTCATCGAAGTGCCGGTAGGCCGATTCCCAATGCTGCGCGTCGTAGAGACCCGGAGCCTCCGGCGCAGGAACCGTGGGCGGCAGGGAACCTCTCGGTGGTGTTTGCGTGGTCGACATCTACAGGCGTTCTGCCCCGCGCAAGCCGGATTCCGCGCATTGGCAACAATACTCCGGCCGCGTCCGAAGGCGCGTTTCCCTCTATTCTCGCATCTTTTCCTTGAAACCGCTAAACGTCAGAGGACCTAAGACTTAGGAACGCACCTCCTGCATCAAGGGTAGAACAGCGGCGGGTGGAGACCAAGCGGAGATTTGTAAAGGTTTGTGAAGGGCAGGTGTCAGGTTTCAGGTCTGGGTCTCAGAACGTGGGTCTTGCTAGTGGGGCACAACTCACGGTCAGCGGCTGGCGAGTTTTTCGAGGTCGATCTTCTCGCCATGCTTGTGAATGTGATCAACGATATCGAGGGCTAGGGCAAGCGCGCGGCGGCCGTCTTCGAGAGGAACCACCGGCTTGCTGCGAGTCCGAACCGCGTCCAGGAACGACTTTAATTCGGCGTGCAGCGGTTCCTCGGCGGTGACCGGCGGTTTGACCATACCGATTTGCGGATTCACCGAAGGGGTTACGGGTTTACTGGAATCGTCGCCCACGGTGAAGGCGAGAACATCCTGACGTGAGTAATCGATCGAGATGTACTGGCGAGGCTGGAAGAAGCGAAGCTTGCGGATGCGTTCAGTGGAGACGCGGCTGGCGGTGAAGTTCGCCACGCAGCCGCTGGCGAACTCGACCCGGGCGTTGGCGATGTCGGTTTTGCCCGAGAGAATGGGCAAGCCCACGGCGCGAACATCGGTCACCGGAGAGTGCACAAATGCGAGCACGATATCGAGGTCATGGATCATGAGGTCGAGCACCACGTCCACATCGAGCGCTCGTGGTGTGAAGACGCTGAGGCGGTGTACCTCGAAGAACATGGGCTGGGTAATCAGCGGGATGGTCGCGCGCACAGCCGGGTTGAAACGTTCAAGGTGGCCCACTTGTGCGATTCGCTGATTTGCCTTCGCCAGGATGGTCAGCTCGTCTGCGTCCTGGAGTGAGGGAGCCAGCGGCTTTTCGACCAGCACGTCGACCCCGGCCTGCATCAGGATACGGGCGGTCTCCAGGTGATGAGCGGTGGGAACCGTGACCGAAGCAGCCTGGATTTCGCTGTGGGTGGTGACAAGTTGCTCGAGCGATCCGAAGGAGCGGCATCCGAATTCGCGAGCGACGGTGTCGGCGCGCGTGACGTCGCGATCGACAACCCCCAGGAGGCGCACCGGTTCGCCCTGATCCTCAAGCTGTTTGTAGACGCGGGCATGGTTGCGGCCAAAGGCCCCTACGCCGATCACGGCTACGTTGACGGTGTTGTCGGAGATGAAGCGTTCTCACACGGCGGGTTGCCGTCGACTGCCGATTGTACCCACGAAGACCAAGGGAGGTATATATCGGCTTTCCGGCAGTACCCATTCTTACAAACGGGTCTTCTTGAGAATCGCGATCTGGCCGGCGTGGTAAAGCTCGTGCTGGGTAACGCCGTGCAACATGACATAAACGTTGTAGTGCTTGCCGGGGACGCGTTCGTTGAGGCGCGTATCGGGCAGGGCCGCGACGCTCTTGACTAACTCTTTGTGGTTTTTCTTCAGGTAAGCGATCGCCTGCTTCCAAGCGGCGGGGCTCTTGTCGTTAACGGGGGGAAAGTTCTCGGCGTCGTTGAGGCTGAGGGCCTTGCCAGTCACAATGCGCCGGTTGACGGCGCCATCCCACGCGGCAATGTGCAGGACGAGTTCCCAGATGCTGTGCGCGCCAGGCAACGGATGGGCAGCGGCGGTGGTGGCGTCAACGTCAGAGAGCAGTTCGAGCACTGCCGGACCGTGCCAGGCACTTCCCTCGAAGGCCAAACGGAGTTGTTCGGCAATGCTAGCGGCCTCGGGCTTGGACTTAGTCGGCAACGATGGCTATTTTAGCCCCATTTGCGGCCTGGGGGATTGCGTTGCCGTCGAGCAGCAGACACCTGCCCGCATCCACCGCTAAACAGGTTGCACCGGCGGCATGCATCACTTCAATGGTCTTCACGCCGATCACAGGGACATCGAAGCGCATGTCCTGATTCGGCTTCGCGATCTTCACGACCGTCAAGGCACGGCTCAGGGTGGAAGCATTGCCCTCGAGCGAGCGCATGATTTGGCCGGCGCGTTCGATGGCGGCGTCGGTGCCCTCCATGGCTTCGACTGCCACGCAGGCGGACTCGGCAACCACCACCGTCTGACCGATGTCGTATTGCGCGAGCTGATGGGCGACCGTTCGTCCGTAGTCGATGTTTTTTCGTTCTTCCTCGGTTGGGGCGCGCTGAGTAAGCACGCCGGGCTTTGCGAGGAGCGGCTCCAGGAAAGCCGTCGAGTTCTCCAAGGTAATGCCTTCATCGGCGAGCACTCTGGCTACGGCGCCCAGTAAGGAGTCGGTGTTGCGGGTCGTGAGCGACAGCAAAATCTTGGCCAGCCGCCAGTCGGGTTTGATGCTGGAAAAAATCTGCTTATGCTTGACCTGTCCGGCCATGATGGCGCGCTGGACGCCCGCATTTTTGAAAGTGTCGACCAGCTTCGACAACTCCCCAAGCGAGAGCCAGTGGACCGAGGCAGCGCCTCGCGATTCGATTTCCGGAAGAGTCTCTTCCTTTATAGCGGCGACCACGACTTCCAGTCCCTGCGCCCGGGCAGCGTCAAGGATGAGGAAAGGAAACTTGCCGTTGCCCGCGATAAGGCCGAGTTTGGGCATAGTCAGTGGTCGGTGGTCAGTGGTCAGTTTCCTTGCGTCGCGACTGTTGTAGCGCGCCCATCAGTCCATTCAACACTCGGCCCACTTCCGCCGATCTAGCGAGCAAGGCCTTGGCTGCGTCCGAGGTGAGGTAATGAAAGCGCTCAGCAAGAAGTATCTGAGACTCTACCTCAAGCAAAGATCCTCGTGCATTGCCGAGGAATTGTCGAAACTCTCCTGTCGACTGCCGGTCTTGACCTTCAGCGACGTTGCTTGGAATGGATATCACCGCACGCCTTAGTGGACTTGTGACGCCGTAAAGCTCTTCCTTAGGGAAACTCCGCGTGGCTCGATAGACTTCCTCGGCGAAGTCCATCGCCCTTTGCCATGCAATGAGCTGACGATAAGTCTGTACGGCCATTTCTCCCCTCGAAAGGCTCGATCATAAGCCCTCCCAGCCGCACTGACCACCGGCCACTGCCCACTGGCCACCGCTACTTAATTACTCCCCGCTCGGAAGCCTCGATAAAACGAATCAGCATCTCCACGTCCTCTCCCAGATCTGGCTCGGACTTCAACTTTTCCAGGGCCTGCGACGTGTTGAGCTTCGACGCCAGCAGAATTTTGTAGGCGTGGTGGATTTTGCGGATGCGCTCTTTCGTAAAGCCGCGCCGCTCCAGTCCCACCGAGTTCATTCCAAAGGCGTGGGTGTTGCGCTCGGCGGAGGTCTTCGAGAAGGGTAGGACGTCCTGCGTAATCGTCGTGCCGCCGCCAACGTAGGAATGGGTACCGATCCGGACGAACTGGTGCACCGGGCAGAGCGCCCCTACCATCGCCCAATCCTCCACCGTTACGTGCCCTCCGAGGGTGGCGGCATTGGCTAGGATCACGTGGTCTCTGATACGGCAGTCGTGGGCGATGTGGGTATAGGCCATGATCAAGGTGTGATTGCCCACGCGGGTAAGGCCACCACCTTTGACGGTGCCCCGGTTGATGGTCACAAACTCGCGGATATCATTGTGATCGCCGATTTCGAGGCGCGTAGGTTCGCCGGCGTAACTGATGTCCTGGGGCGCGAGTCCGATGGAGCTAAAGGGAAAAAAGCCGTTATCGACCCCTATCTTCGTGGGGCCCTGCATAGCCACGTGCGAGACCAGTTCACAGCCCTCACCAAGCTCCACGTCCGAACCAATCACGCAGTAGGGGCCGATCTTGCAGGAGGGATGGATCTTGGCGCCGGGATCAATAATGGCCGTAGGATGAATGCTCATCAGCACCAAGTACCGAATTGTGAGCGCCGAGTACCGAGCCAGTAGCGAGTGCCAGGTTGCAAGTAATTGTTTAGAGCCCGCGACATGGTCGGTTTAACCCGCATCTGCAGGGGAATCGCTCTCGCTCTGCGTGCCCTCGGTTTCGAAGGTGCGAGGCACCAGTCGGCAGGTGACCGTGGCTTCCGTCACCCTCTTATCGCCGACGAAGACTTTGCCTTCCATGCGCACCGCGTTCATGCGCCAGGATTTCACTTCGACCTCGATCCGCAGCTGGTCTCCTGGCACAACCGGACGGCGGAAGCGCGCGCGCTCGATGCCGGTGAACACCATGAGTTTCTGGTCACGATCCTCGACTTCGGTAAGCAGCAAGGCCCCGCCGGCCTGGGCGATGGCTTCTACGATCAGTACCCCAGGCATGATCGGCAGGTTGGGGAAATGCCCCTGGAAGAAGGGTTCGTTGATGGTGACGTTCTTGATGGCCACGATGCGCTCGCGACGAGTGAGGTCGACGACCCGGTCGATCAACAAAAAGGGATAGCGATGCGGCAAAATACGCTGAATCTCGTGGATATCCATGGTGGTCTTGGTCGCCACGGGTGCGTCGGTTTCCGGATGCGTGATATCAGTCATTTGCGAGCGTCAAACAGTCCGAAGATTATACTGTACCGCGCCCTCCGCGATTACGGTGGACCAGACAGGGCTGACCGGGTTCCAGGGGAGGCGCCACGTAAACGACCTTCATGAAAAAAACGCACAGCAAAAGCAACTCCCCAAGAGCCGCAAGTGCCAAATCGCCCGCCAAAATGCGGCTCGAGTACTTCGAACAGCGTCGCGACCAGATGGTCGACACCATCCGCCGGCTGGTTGAGATCGAGTCGCCCAGCGATAACAAGCAGGCGGTGGATCGTATCAGCGCCTTCGTCGCCGAGGAGTTCGCTGCCCTGGGTGGACGAGCCCAGTTCCATCGCGTCGCTGACTTCGGAAATCACCTGCAAGTGGATTTCGAGGGCGAGACCCAGCAGAAACCGATCCTTCTGCTCGGACACTACGACACCGTGTACCCCACCGGAAGCCTCGCCACCATGCCATGCCGGGTAGGCAATGGGCGGCTCTGGGGCCCGGGCGTGCTCGACATGAAGTCGGGCATCGCGTTGATGCTCTACGCTCTCGAGGGCCTGCAAGCATTGCATGGACGCCTGCCTCGGCCAGTGACCGTGCTGCTGGTTTCCGACGAAGAGATCGGCAGCGATACGTCGCGTCATCTCACCGAAAACCTGGCCAAGCAGTCCTCGGCTGTCTTGGTGCTCGAACCTTCCTATGGGCCCAAGGGCGCGGTCAAAACCGCTCGCAAGGGAGTCGGTGAATACACGCTGAAGGTGACCGGGGTGGCCTCACACTCCGGTCTCGATTTCGAAAAAGGGCAGAGTGCGATTGTAGAACTGGCGCACCAGATCGGCGCCATCTCGAAGCTGGTCGACCTGAAACGCGGCCTCACATTGAACGTCGGACTGGTGCAGGGTGGCACGCGCGTGAATGTGATTGCCGCCGAGGCCACGGCTTCCCTGGACGTACGCATTGCGCGCATGAAAGACGCCGCCGGCATCGACCGCAAGTTGCGGTCGCTGAAACCTTTCAACCGTAAGTGCAAGGTGGAGGTGACGGGAGGGATCAATCGGCCTCCGCTGGAACGAAATGCTGGCGTAGCCATGCTTTACAGTCGGGCCAGCGTCATTGCCAAGGAACTTGGGTGGAAGCTGACTGAGGCGGCGGTGGGCGGCGGGTCCGATGGCAACTTCACCGCTGGACTCGGTATCCCGACCCTCGATGGACTGGGCGGTGTCGGTGACGGTGCGCACGCCCTGCACGAGTTTATTGTGGTCTCGGAGTTGCCGCGCAGGGCTGCCCTGCTCGCCGGATTGATCGAAGGCAGCTGATGGCAAACATCCTGTACGGCGTCAACGGCGAGGGGTCGGGTCACTCCAGCCGCGCTCGAGAGGTGATCAGCTACCTTGAAGGGTGCGGGCATCGCGTGCACGTGGCGTCGTTCGATCGGGGATTCCGCAATCTCAGCAACGATTTCGAGGTCACCGAAATTGACGGGTTGCGCCTGGCCTACGTGCACAATCGAGTGCGCTACGGCAAGACGGTCTTGCGAAACCTCCTGCATGTCCCGCAGGCTGCGCGCAGCGTCCGTATGCTGGAACGCAAGGCTGCAAGCTGGAACCTGGATGTCGTAATCACCGACTTCGAGCCCATTTCCTGCCACGTCGGCCATAAGCTGGACCTGCCTATCATTACTATCGACAACCAGCACCTGCTGACCGATGCCGAGATCACGTATCCGCGCGAGTACCGCCGGGAAGCGGCGGCTACCAAGCTGGTGACCCGATTGATGACGCCGCGCGCGGATGCGTACCTCGTCATCTCGTTCTTTCAGGCGCGCGTGAAGAAGAAAAAGACCTTTCTTTTCCCTCCCATTCTGCGTGATGAAGTATTGCGAGCTACGCCCACCAACGAGGACTTCGTGTTGGTGTACGTCACGTCCGTTGCGACCGAACTGACGGATATTCTGAAGTCGGTGCGCCAGCGGTTCGTGTGCTACGGCTTCAATCGCGAGGGGAAGGACGGGAATCTGGAATTTCGTAAACCCGGCCTCGATACCTTCTTGCAGGACCTGAGCGCCTGTCGTGCGGTCATCGCCAACGCCGGCTTCTCGCTGATCAGCGAAGCGCTCTACCTGAGGAAACCTTACCTGGCCTGGCCCGTGAAGCGCCAGTTCGAACAGATTTTCAATGCTTACTACATCGGAAAGACCGGATACGGGGCTTACTGGGAGGATCTCAACCGGGAGCGCGTTGAGTCGTTCCTCTTCAACCTGGATGTATATCGGGCGAATCTCGCCGCATATCCACACCAGGACAACTCGGCGCTGTTCGCAAAACTGAACGAGTTGATTGCGGCGAAGGGGAGGTAGCGCATTCCCCGAAGGAAAGGTTGATCTTGGCCACGCTTGTGTTAACTCCCGGTGATCGAATGGAGGAGTAGCGGTTCGCAGTATTCCCTCGGTGTCTCCCTGACGCGCCCGGTTTGCCGCTGGCGCCTTCCAGACGTTATAGTTTTCTCAGCCCATGTATAACGACTTCATCGCCACCGACCTCTGGACGAAGAAGCAGGTCCACTGCCTCTATCAGGCTCTCATCGTGGCCATCGCCACGCGTCACGCCGACGCCATCGACATCAAATTTCTCGTAGACGGGCGACCGGTGTGGGTCGCACTTCCTCATGCTGCCTGGGCCGAATACAAAAAGCAGACTGGACGTCTCATCACTGACCCGCTGGCCATCGAGATGGCCGGACACTTCCTCAAGAGCGCACTTGAGGCAGGCGAGGGCGTGGGTCGCGAGATGTACTCGTTGACGGTGGACGAGACTTTACAGCACCTCGAGGCAGTGGTTTCCCACGCCGGGGTACCTGCAACTGCAACTCCTTAGCGAACCGCTTTGGCGACCGACCGTCCGGTGAACTCACTCGCGGGAAGCTTCTTTATCACTATGAGTTGTGACACCGACGCTTCCCACTGCGCGTGATCGCGCCCAAAAATGTTGCCGCACAGTTGTATTTATCGCCAGCCTGCCTCGGGCTTTTGACTTTGAAACGTCCCCGGCAATGAGGGACAATATTAAGTTTGCGGAGTGGCGTGGATTGATGGTGTTCTGAAGCGTTCCCATCCCGGGCTCTTTTATCTTTCTTTCTTCGCAACCCGGGGGAGTCGTCCAGAAAGTCCAGTTCTCTGCGTGCCTGTCTTATGTGCAGGAGACGTCCTTATGTCCAGTCTTACGGTCGAAGTCGCAACCCCCCGCCGGGAAAATCGAAATAAGAAATTGGCGCGCTGGGTTGAAGAGGTCGCCCAATTGTGCCGCCCGGACAAGATTCACTGGTGTGACGGATCAGCGGCCGAATACCAGGAGATGCGGCGGCTAATGATCCTGTCCGGCACCGCGCTTCCCTTGGATGAAAAGAAGCGTCCCAACAGCATCCTGGTCCGCTCAAATCCCGCGGACGTAGCCCGGGTCGAAGATCGAACTTTCATCTGCCTACCCGCCAAGGAGGAAGCGGGCCCGACGAACAACTGGGAAGAGCCCGAGGCGATGAAGCAGAAACTTCGCGGGCTGTACAACGACTCCATGCTGGGTCGCACTCTGTATGTCATTCCTTACAGCATGGGCCCCATCGGGTCGCCAATCGCGAAGATCGGAGTGCAAATTACGGACTCGCCCTACGTGGTCGCGAGCATGCACATTATGGCGCGCGTGGGAACGCGCGTGCTCGACGTACTCGGACCTGACGGCGAGTTTGTGCGCGGCTTGCATTCGCTGGGCGCACCGCTGGGTCCGAGCGATCAGGATGCCGCATGGCCATGCAACGCCGAGCACAAATACATTTGCCACTTCCCGGACACGCGCGAGATCTGGTCCTACGGATCCGGTTACGGTGGCAATGCGCTGCTGGGAAAGAAGTGCCACGCGCTTCGTATCGCGTCGGTGCAGGCGCGCGATGAAGGCTGGCTGGCCGAGCACATGCTCATCCTCAAGATGACCAATCCCGAGGGCCGGGTGAAGTACATGACGGGCGCGTTTCCGTCTGCCTGCGGCAAGACCAACCTGGCCATGCTGATCCCGACCATCCCGGGATGGAAGGTGGAGACCATCGGGGACGACATCGCCTGGATGAAGTTCGGCGCCGATGGGCGTTTGTACGCCATTAATCCAGAGTCTGGATTCTTCGGGGTGGCGCCCGGCACCAGCGTGAAATCGAACCGTAACGCGATGGCGACAGTCGCCAGCAACTCCATTTTCACCAATTGCGCGATGACTTACGACGGAGACATCTGGTGGGAAGGGATGACCGAAGAAAAGCCCAAGGAATTGATGGACTGGCTGCGGCGCCCATGGACGCCGGAGTCGGGCCGCAAGGCCGCTCATCCCAACTCGCGTTTCACAACCCCGGCCTCGCAGTGCCCCTCGATTGCGCCTGAGTGGGAAGATCCCAGGGGAGTGCCGATCGACGCAATCTTGTTCGGCGGCCGTCGGCCGGGAATTGTTCCCCTGGTGAACGAAGCGTTCAACTGGCAACATGGCACATTCCTGGGAGCCACCGCCAGCAGCGAGACCACGGCCGCGGCGGGTGGACGCGTCGGACAATTGCGTCGTGATCCCATGGCGATGCTTCCCTTCTGCGGCTACAACATGGGCGACTACTTCGGACATTGGCTTAACGTCGGGCAGCGTTCCGATCCCAACAAGTTGCCCAAGATTTTTTATGTGAACTGGTTCCGCACGGATGCGCACGGCAAATTCTTGTGGCCGGGATACGGGGAAAACAGCCGCGTTTTGAAGTGGATCTTCGAGCGCTGCGATGGCAAGGTGCACGCGGTCGACACGCCCATCGGCCGGCTCCCTGAACGTTCCGATCTCGACACCAGAGGCCTGGATCTTCCCGCGGAAATTGTCGCCCAGGTGCTCAGCGTGGACGTCGACGGATGGCTAGGAGAACTGCCCCTGATTGAGAAACACTTCGCGCAGTTTGGTGAACATCTTCCCGAGGGCCTGAGACAGGAAGTCGAGAACCTGGCCAGGCGTTTACGCGCGTCGAAAAAGAAGTGATCCTGTAGCGCTGAAGTCTGCCCACCTGCACAGAATTGGGAGGGGCCCGGAGATGGCCTATCGTCGTTGCGAGATCTAGACCTTCTTCAACTTCCGGCTCAGCCAAATCAAGAACACCGCCCCAAAGATGGCCACAATAATCTCCGATATCAGTCCGCCCGACGAATAGAGACCTACCAGGTGCAATAGAAACCCACCAACAATGGCGCCACCGATTCCCAGAAGAATGTCTATGACGGGCCCGTATCCGCCCGTTCCCATGATCTTCCCGGCCGCCCACCCGGCGATCAGTCCCACAACGATGAGCCAAAGCACCCACATGTCGTCCTCCAGGCGGTTCGGAAACACATACCCGCGCGGTCACGCCTTACAACGCGGAAACGCACAGCGTACGATTCCGCAAGTTCGCGTGTCAAGAAAACCTGGGCTCGCTGTCCCAGCCGGCAACCATGCTGTGATTAAATCAACCTATGTTTGCGCGCAAGGTCCGCGTCGAGTACGAACAGAACGGCCAGCGTCATCCTTGTCCGCTGAAATGGATCGACAGCTTCAGCATGCGCAACTTTACCAACGCCAGCGCGTTTGATGATACCCTTCCCATCGCCGACGGCCTGATCGAGATCGGCGCAAAAGTGCCCATCGCGGAATTAAAAGTCGCGATGGAAGATTGGTTCCGAAAAAAGAGTTACCTTCCGCAAGGAGTAGCTCTGCTGATTTCGGAGTAACGCGTGATTGGAGACACCATGGGTCGAAACATCGCCTACTGGCTCAGCACCGGGATCGTGTCTGCGCTGATGATTTTCTCTGGAGTGGTGTACCTGAGCGGCTCTGCGCAAGCCGTGACCGGGTTCGCGCATGTCGGATATCCGCAACATTTACGTGTCCTTCTTGGTATTGCGAAGTTGTGCGGTGCGTTGGTCCTGATCGCGCCCGGGTTTCGCCTGCTGAAGGAATGGGCATATGCGGGGTTCACATTTGCCTGGATAGTCGCTTGTATCGCGCATGCCTCGGCCGGCGATGGACCGAAGTCTTTTGTGCCTTTCGGCCTGCTGGTGGTATTGGCCGTATCCTACGCCACCAGACCTTCGAGCCGGCGTCTCACCTCGTCGACAACCCCGGCCTGATACTGACCGACTGTCCCGACGGTTTCCAAGGGTCGCGGCGTTGATACAGGCTCGTACGCGCGCCGGAAGAGCCCGAAAGCCAACGAGCCGCCCGACAAGGCGGCTCCAATCTTGCTTTTGAGTGAAGTCCACTACCTGGGTGCTTCTTCGAGTTGCCCCTGTTCCAGCTTCTCCTGGCACTCAATGCAGTGGCGCGTCCAGGGAACTGCTTCCAGCCGCTTGGCGTTGATTTCTTTTCCGCAGTGGATGCATTCGCCAAAGCTGCCCTCACGAATGCGGGAGAGCGCCTTCTCGACCATCTGCAGCAATTGCCGTTCGTTGTTGCTCTGGTGGAAGAGAAATTCTTTGTTGTAAGAGTTAGCAGCCTTATCGGCAATGTCCTGCGTCGAATCTTCGTCGGCCGAGCGACCATCCTGCTCGGTCCGGGTTACGGTACGGCGCAACTCCAGCTGCCGTGTCTCCAGTCGTTTCTTGAAATAGTCCAGCTTCTTCTTTTCCATGGAAATGATCGCTCGATTATGTACATCACCCTTCTCAGAGCACGTTCCCGCCCTGAGGCCAAATAAAAATGATATGCGCTTAAATTGAGATGCGTCAACCGGGGCAAAGGTGCATCCGGCGTTCACCACCACGATATGTCTCCCAACTCGGGATAGACGGGACGGCAAGTCCAAGCACGCGAGTCTGATCGAGCCTATTGTGATTCTTATCGAGGCAAGGGCTGGTCCGTGCTGGCGAGCGCGTAGCCCATGACGACCATGGCCGCCGCATTCTCCCGCAGTTCAAGCGGGACAATCTTGTCGAGCGTGTCCGCGGCCGAGTGATGGTAGTTGAAATAGGCGCGCCCGTCTTGCATGATGCCGAGAGTGGGCACGCCTTCATGCGACATGCCGGAGATATCCGCGCCCGGGGCGAACTGTGTCGGCGTGAGAAGGTTGGCGCCGAAGCTTTGCAGGATTTCCTGCACCGGCCGCAGAAAGTCGATCGCACGCTGGCTAATCTTGACGTGGAATCCCATCGGATGGGCCGCGCCCAGGTCGCTCTCGATACCCGCAATGTGGTTTGGGAACTCGGCGAGGTGCGCCGCGGTGTACGCATCCCGCCCGCGTCCTCCACTCTCCTCATCCATCCAAGCAATCACGCGTAGTGTGCGTTTGGGATGAAGATGCAGTTCCTGCACCAGTTTCGCTGCTTCCATCGCGACGGCAACACCGGCAGCATCATCGATCGCGCCCGTGCCCAGATCCCACGAGTCAAGATGGCCGGAGACAATCACGATCTGCTCCGGAAACTCGCTGCCGCGCACGTCTGCGACAACATTATGTCCCACCGTGTCAGGCAGCTTCTGCGGGGTGAGCGTCAAGTGCAAACGAACGGGGCCCTGCGTCGCAAGATGAGCGATCAGGTCGGCATCTTCCGCCGTCACCGCTCCAGCCGGAATGCCTGCAGGAGAACTCCAACCGGTATGCGGAAGGCGATAGTCGGCTCCGCCCACCGAGCGAATCAGCGATGCAACCGCTCCCAAAGCGGCGGCCGCCTTGGCTCCGCCTCCGCGATACAGCACCGCTTCCCCATAAGCATCCATCTCAAGCCCGGCCGCTGCCTTTTGTTTGTCGAAGGGAAAATTGAACAGTACGATCTTTCCGGCAACCTTATCCCTCCCGAGGGCGGACAGCTGGTTGAAGTCGTGGACCACCACGACTTCCGCCGTGATTCCCTCGGCGGGCGTCGACGTGCTTCCGCCCAAGGCGGTCACCACAATCTTCTGGCTGATGTCCGAGGCCTGGCCTGGATAGTCGACCAATTCCCCGGTCTCCGCACCGCGGACCCAATGCTCGACCTTCACTTCCTCCAAGCGAACCGCAAGGCCCAGCCTGCGCAACTCGTCACCCACATATTGAGCCGCTTTCTCAGCCTGGAGTGAACCGCTCGGCCGCGGACCGATGTTTTCTGTCAGGTGGGCGACTTGCCGGTAGGCGTAGTCATCGCCGAGCGCAGCCTCACGCAAGGCGACCAGGTCGGCTTTTAGTTGCGCAGAGAGAGCGGCGGCTCCTTTATCCGAAGCACCGCCCGACGAGGGCGGGTTTTGCGCCCCGGAAGAATCCGTCAACGTACCAAGAAAAAACAGCGTTGCGAGAGCGACGCAAGATAGGCGAATGACTTGGTTGCCCCAGACCCTCAAACCTGTCCCCCTCGACGTGCTGTTCCCCTGCGCATGCCGCGGGCGGAATCGTGCCGTGTTCCGGCGCATGGGCACACGTCAAAAGTGTGACAGTCTACTACACTGTCCGCCAGGCATTGCTCTTTAAGATTTTGGGCCGAAACGAAGCCCGCCTTCAGGCGGCAACGTTATTCGAGGTTGACGGCGCGCATGGAATACACCGTGGAATCTGGCGGCGCAACGTCCCCTTCTTCTTCGAGCAGGGGAATAATCGAACGCAATGCTTCAATCTCCTCACGAACCCGGATTACCTCGAGCTCCTTCTCACGGAGAACTTGATAGAAGTCCCTCATACCCACACCTCCCGGGAAATGGCTGGAAATATCCCCCGAGGATACAGGATTGGGATGCCAGGATCAAAAAAAGCGGCCCCATTTCTGGGGCCACTCGTTCAAAGAGGCAGAAAGGCGGGAAGTCAGGGAAGACTTTGCAAGGCGTCGCTCTGACGTGCAGAACGACTTATCAGGAGTTGTCGAGAACAATGGGTTGTGGTGAAGGTCATTCTTTGTCTGCGGCCTCTTTTGTTGTAAAGGAATTGTGCACTTGCTAAGCCAAAACGTTTCGTCACATCAGTGTGTGATACGGCGCGCTTCTAAGTCATTATTATGCAAGAGCTTGGCGTCGGGGCGCCGATTCCACGGCGGCCTGAACTTGTAAAATCTGCTGGATTGCCAAACTGCAGAATGCTGCACATACCATGCACAGCACTGGCCCTTTTCCGTCCCACCCACTAACTTCAAACCGAATCCAAGAGCAAAACCCCCGAGCCAGCCGTCGCTGGTCGGGGGTAGAAAATCAAATCAATCCTACTAGCTGTTGCCGGCAACCGTCCGCAACTTACCGGGCAGGAAGTGATACGGCGGCCATGGTCCGGTGATGACCAGTTCGCAGTTCTTTAGCTGCTTGGCGGCCATCGTGTAGCGGTTCTGATACTTTTCGACCGACTTGGAATCGATCAGGTGGGCAATGTCAATCAGCATGCCGTCCGAGGCTACCTTCTTGCAGCTGACTTCCTCGTCCAGAGGATTGAACAGCTTGTGGACCTGGACGGACAGGGCGCGGGCCTTGGTTTGCCGCTCCCGCTCCTTGGAGGCCTTCTCGCGCAACTTGGCGAGGTACTCCCGCCCAACCGTATCGGGCAATTCAACGTTCATCATGGCCTCGCGCAGCGATCCGTCGCGGACCACCAGCTTCAGGCGCATTTCGGACTTGCCCCGCAGTTTCTCGACGCTCTGTCCGAAGGCGCGACGGTTGCTGCGCACGGCTTGGCGCAGGGCTTCGTCGCTGTCAAAGATGGTTCCGAACCGGAACGGTAGTACGGTGGAGTTCCGGAAGCACACGCTCACCACCCGCGCATGTTCCAAAACCGTCTTTTCATCGACTTGGTGGGTGGCCCGATCGTACTCGCTAACCACTACAGCGAATTCTCCACTCGGATAGCTGAGGACGGGGGCTCCATTGACGCCCTGGATGCCTTCCAACAGGAAGGGACGCCGGGCACGGGTACCAT
>UEXW01000024.1_pt1 | contig 50602 bp, 36 predicted proteins | sample 4301151 | NCBI WGS metagenome assembly UEXW01 (sample SAMEA4773176, study PRJEB27434) | metagenome | biome: 2259; feature: agricultural soil; material: soil | place: USA | collected 2014-09 | depth 0.25 m | reverse complement strand
CGCTCGGACTTCCGCCTCTGGTCGTACGGTCTTCGCTTAATCCGCCGAACCGCCGGATGCGGACCCGCATGTCCTGGTGCTGTGGCAGGGTGGACGGGGTGACCCGTCCCCCTATGCCGATTAACTTAATTCTGGATTGTCATTGCGAGCAATGGCGAGGACTTCTTTTGCGCGGTCCTGCGAGAAAGCAGGTTCCTCTTCGCTTCGCTCCTCGAAGTGACAAGATGTAAGGGCCACTGCGAAAACGTATAATCATCAGACCATGAAGAAAGTGGTTCATGCCGCGTGCCCACACGATTGCCCCGATGCCTGCGGGGTACTGATCACAGTTCAGGATGGGCGAGCTACCAGGATTCAGGGTGACCCGAATCATCGGGTCACACGCGGCTTCCTGTGCGCCAAGGTGGCGAAGTATCTTGACCGTGTCTATTCGCCCGGACGCGTCTTGTATCCCATGAAGCGGGTCGCGCCCAAGGGCTCGGGGAACCGGGATGCAACGGACTTCCGGCAGATTTCCTGGGACGAGGCGCTCGACGAGATTGCTACGCGATTCAAGAGCGTCGCCGCCGAGTTCGGGCCAGAAGCCATCTTGCCGTACTCGTACGGCGGAACGTTGGCTCTGCTGAGCGGCGCATCGATGGATCGGAGGTTTTTCCATCGCCTGGGGGCATCGCAGCTGGAGCGCGCCATTTGCTCGGCGGCAGGAGAGGCAGGGCTGAAATCTGTCATCGGCGTGAAACTCGGTACCGAGCCCGAACAATTTCGCCACTCCCGTTACATCATCGCCTGGGGCGCGAATATCCACGGGAACAACGTGCACTTGTGGCCCTTCGTCGAAGAGGCGCGTCGAGCGGGGGCCAAGTTGGTGGTGATTGACCCTTACCGCACGCGGACTGCGAAGTGCGCGGACTGGTATTTACCCATCAATCCCGGCACCGATGCTGCTCTTGCTCTGGGAATGATGCACGTGATCATCGGAGAGGGCCTGCACGACGCCGCCTATGTGGCGAAGTACACCAGCGGTTTCGAGCAGCTTCGCGGCAAGGTCAAAGACTATCCGCCCGAGCGGGTCGCAAGATGGACCGGGATTTCTGAGTCGGACATTCGCACACTGGCGCGCGAATATGCGACGATTCGGCCCGCGGCGATTCGCGTCAACTACGGAGTGCAGCGCTCGCAAGGCGGCGGCATGGCGATGCGGGCCATCACCATGTTGCCCTGCATTACCGGTTCATGGAAAGAAGTAGGGGGCGGCTTGCAGCTTTCGACCAGCGGCGCGTGGGGACTGAAGAAGGATGCCCTGGAAAAGACCGACCTCATGGACAAGGCGCTTGGCCGTCCTGCGCGTGTCATTAACATGGTCGAACTCGGGAAGGTGCTCAATACTCTTGCTGATCCGCCCGTCAAGGCGTTGTTCGTGTACAACTCGAATCCGGCTGCGGTGTGCCCCAACCACAACGACGTGATTCGCGGACTGCGGCGTCCGGACCTGTTCACGGTGGTGCACGAGCAGTTTTTCACCGACACGACCGACTACGCCGACATTTTGCTTCCCGCTACTACCTTTTTCGAGCAGAAGGATCTCCAGACCGCGTACGGGCACTACTACCTGCAGATGTCGAATCAGGCCATCGAGCCGCTGCGAGAGTGCCGGTCAAATGTGGAAGTGTTTCGTGGTCTCGCGCAGAAAATGGGATTCGATGAAGCCTGTTTCTCTGAGTCAGTGGACGAGATGATCGACACCGCCCTTAACTCCCAGAATCCGTGGCTGAAAGGGATCGATCGCGAGAGACTAGAGCGGGAAGGTCATGTGCGCCTGAACTTCCATGGGGGCGAGGCCAGAACCGACACCGAAGAGGTTCTTCCTTTTCTTCCGTTTTCTCAGGGAGGATTTCAGACGCCCAGCGGCAAGGCTGAGCTCTTCAATCCGGCGCTGGTCGCGCAGGGACTCGATCCAGTTGCCGAGTTCGTTCCTCCCGAGGAGTCGCGTCACAGTGCCGGCACGACCTCCTATCCGCTCGAGTTGCTGGCCCGCAAGGCGGATAATTTCCTGAATTCAACGTTTTCCAACCTTCCCTCCCTCCAAAGCATGGAAGAAACCGGCCTGCTCGAGATTCATCCGCGCGATGCCCGCGAACGAGGCATCCGCGACGGAGATGCGGTACGAGTTTTCAACAGCAGAGGCGAGCTGTCCCTGCGGGCGCGAGTAAACGGCGCCGTGCAGGTGGGAGTGGTCGCTGCCGCCCTCAACTGGGCCAAACTGACTCCTGGGGGAAGCAACATCAACACCCTCACTTCAGAAAAACTTACCGACATGGGCAACTCCGCCACGTTTTATTCCGTCTTGGTTGAGGTGGAGTTGGCGAAGCCGACCCATTGATCCAAACAGAAGCATCGTGATGAGTGGGCTGGGTTTGGACGCTGTCCCCGGCTCTACCGTATAATTGCCGTTTTCCTAACTCCCAGAGGCCGAGGTAGTAGCGATTCCTTTTCGCTTTCATCCGGATATCCCTGCCACGCGCCAGAACGGCCTTGCCGGCGCGGTGTTTCCATCTCCTTCCTTTCGATGGGCTTGGGTAAGGTGGGGGCGAACTGCTCGACTGCTGATTACCAACTCCCTGATGGGCCTGCTTATATTGCTGTGCCCGCGGGGATGGGCCCAGCAGGATGTGGTGGTTGATGTTCAGGTGCATGGGAACCGGCGAATCCCGGCGGAGACCATTAAGGCTCGGATCTACACCAAGCCGGGCGATGTGTACGATCCGGCAGGGCTGGAGCGGGACTTCAATTCCCTGTGGAATACCACCTATTTTGAGGACATCCGCTTCGAGCGGGAGCAAACACCAAAGGGTTGGCGGATTCACGTTTACGTCAAAGAGAAGCCCACCATCCGTGAGATTACTTACACGGGATTGAGTTCCGTCTCCACCAGCGATGTGCTCGACCGGTTCAAGGATCGCAAGGTCGGCCTTTCGGTAGAAAGCCAATACGATCCCACGCGAATCAAGCGAGCCGAGGTCGTGATTAAAGACCTGCTCGCCGAACACGGGCGGCAGTTCGCCACCATTCGTTCGGAAGTGCGCCCGATTCCTCCGGCTGCCGTGGGAATTACCTTCGTGGTGAAAGAAGGACCGAAGGTCAAAGTCGGCAAAATCAAGTTCGTCGGAAACAAGAACATCAAGACGCGCACGCTGCGCGCGGCGATGAAGAACCTCAAGCCAATCGGGATTCCACACTCTATCTTTCTCGAGAACCTTTTCTCCAAGACCTACGACGCCACCAAGCTCGAAGAAGATACCGAACGGGTCCGCGCCGAATATCAGAATCGCGGCTATTTCAAGGTCCTGGTACAGGATCCGAAGACCGACATCCACGACACGGGCCACCCGGGCGTGCACATTCCCCTGCTGCAGAAGGGGCCGGGCAAGGCCGTCGATATCACCATGCCGATCGAGGAAGGGGATCGCTACACGCTGGCGGATATCACCTTCAAGAATAACAAGGCAATCTCGAACACCAAGGCGCTGCGCAGCTTTTTTCCGATCAAAGACGGAGATATTTTCAGCCGAGAAAAAATTGGCAAGGGCCTCGAAAATCTGCGCAAGGCGTATGGCGAGTACGGCTACATTAACTTCACTTCGGTGCCTGACACGCGCTTCGACGACGAAAAGAAACTGATCCATCTCGACATCGATGTCGACGAGGGCAAGCAGTTCTACGTGCGACGTATTGAGTTCCAGGGCAACACTACGACGCGCGACAAGGTGATTCGTCGCGAGATCGCGCTGGAAGAAGGACAGGTCTACAATTCGCGGCTGTGGGAGTTCAGCTTGCTGCGCTTGAACCAACTGGGATATTTCGAGCAGCTCAAGCCTGACGATCCCAACACCACCGACCGCAAGCTCGATGAGAAGGAAGCCCAGGTTGATCTCACGCTCAAGGTCAAGGAAAAGGGCAAGAACAGCATCGGCCTGAACGGCGGTGTGAGCGGCCTGGAAGGCGCCTTTATTGGTCTCAGCTATACCACCAACAACTTCCTTGGACTGGGCGAGACCCTGCAGATTCAGGCCAGCATCGGCAATTTGATGCGCAGCGTGCTGTTCGGCTTCACCGAGCCGTATTTGTGGGATCGGCCGCTACAGGCCGGGTTCACCGTGTACACCACCCGGATCAGCTACAACCAAGCGAGGCAATACGCAGTCCTTACGGGGCAGCAACTGAATTTGCCTTCTTATTACTTGCAGAACCTGCAGAACTACACGCAATCGAGCACGGGTTTCACGGCTTCGCTCAGCTATCCCCTGCACCGGTCGCTGAAGCGCGTGGGTCTGACGTACTCATTCGACGATTCGTCGCTGATCGCGCTCAGTGATGCGTCAAAGGCTTTGTTTTCAAATCTTGCCTTTCGAGGAATCTCCGGCCCGAACGCTCTGACCGGCATCATTACCAGTAAGGTCCTACCCAGTTTTTCGTTCAATACGCTGGATGCAGCCTACCAGCCGCACAGCGGGAAACAACTGTTCCTAGGCGGTGAGATCGCGGGACTTGGAGGCACAGTCAAATCCGTTCGTCCAATTGTGCAATACAAGCAGTTCTTCCCCATGCAGAAGCGGCGCAACGCGATTGGCATCAACTTCCAGGGATCATTCCTGACGGGCTACGGTGGGCTGGTCGCGCCCCCGTTCCAGCGCTTCTATATGGGCGGCGAAAACGACCTGCGCGGGTTCGACATTCGCTCGATCTCGCCGATCGCATTCCTGCCCAACAAAGCGGTGATCAACCTGACCAATCCGGATGGAACGCCCGTTTTGAAGGATCCATCCAATCCGCGCCTGGGAGCCTATACGATCCCCCTTCCGGTTGCATCGATTGTGCAACCTGGCGGAGACTTGAGCCTGTTCGGCAATGTCGAGTACCGCATATCCATCGTAGGTCCTGTAACCCTGGCGCCGTTCATGGATACGGGAATCGATCCGATCATCCGGGAGTCGCAGCTGCGTATCAATTCAGGTCAACTGTCGGACATTAACAATACAATCTTCGGGTGTCCCGCGCTGGACATCGCCTTGAACTGTACCGGCGGTGAGCGCCTGACGTTCTCGGGGTTTCTGAAACCCGCCCCCGGTTCGAATTGGGCGGTAAGAATGTCGACGGGGCTGGAACTGCAGGTGATGCTGCCGGTGATCAACGCCCCATTCCGGATTTACTGGGCCTATAACCCCATGCGGTTGGATTCGACCGCAACTGCGCCCACTGCCATCACGCGCAGCATGTTCCCGGCCGGGGCAGCCGGGGATTACACCTTCCAGCAAGCGATCAATACCTACGGGGCGAACTTCACTCTGCGCGAGCCCCGCAAGACGTTTCGTTTCACGGTCGCAACCACCTTCTAAGCAATGGAGAGTAAAGGCCTGAGTTTGACGGCGGGTGCTATAATGAAAGCTCTCCACCCTGAGAATGCAAAGGTCGGGGTGCGTGCTGCCACGCGTTTCAGGTTCGGCGTGAGGAGCTGAGAACACCAGCCCGCCTGTCCCGGTTGCGAGTAAAAGTCCGATTCAAGACCCGGTCGAGCTAGTGGCACGGCCCAGCGTATGTCTGGGAAGAGCGAAATTTCCCGGAAACAATTCCAAGGAGTCCAAGCAAATCCAATGACAAGCAAGTTTACGCGAGTTCTTCTGGCCATGGCGTTCGTCATCTCGGTCGCCGCCCTGGCTCAAACCGGTAGTGCGGCAACACCCGCGGCTGCTGATCCCGCCGCGCCCGCGGTGACCGGCACCGGAACCAAAGTCGGAACCATCAGCATGGAGCAGGCCATCTTCGCCACCAACGAAGGCCGGCGCGATTTCGAAGCTCTCAGCAAGAAGCTGGAACCCAAGCAGAACGAACTGAAGGGCCAGAACGACGAGATTGAGGCTCTGCAGAAGCAGCTCAATACTCAGCAGGACAAGCTCAACGACGACGCTCGTGCCAGCCTGGTGAAGCAGATCGAGACCAAGAAGAAATCTCTCGACCGCGCCCTGCAAGATGCCCGCGAAGACGCGCAGAATCAGCAGAACGAGATTGCGCAGCGCATTCTGCAGAAGCTCGGCCCTGTGCTCATCAAGTACGCAAACGATAACGGCTTCGGCGTGATCATGGATACGTCGCAGCCCTGGCCGCAGAGCCCGGTCGTGTGGTGGCGCGACGTGGTTGATGTAACCAAGCCAGTGGTGGATGTGTACAACGCGCAGTCTGGAGTGCCAGCGCCCGCGACGACGACGGCCGCGCCGAAGCCGGCTGGCACCAAACCGCTGACCACGGCTCCGAAGACCGCGCCTGTGAAGCCGGCGGATCAACCAAAGTAAGCTAGACGCGACACCTCGAGTGTCGCAAACGTTCCCAGGGCCGCACACGCGTGCGGTTTTTTTTCTTTTCCGCAGTCCGGCTCCGGATCGCTGTGCGGCGGTGTCCTTAGAGATAGCAATGAGTTCTTGGAGGACACTATGTTTGCCGATAGTCTGCTCGATTCGCACTGGACTAATCGTTCTCGTCGGGGCTGGACGACGCTGGCATCGTTCGCGCTACAGGCGCTCGGTGTCGGGATTGTCGTCTTCCTGCCTTTGCTGTACACCGAAGGCCTGCCAAGATTGCATTTAGTTTCTGTGGGCGCGCCCATCGGGCCTCCACCCGGACAGCGGGCGCCGACCAACCAGCGTCCTGCGATAGGGCGTCAGCAAAACGTTCTACGTCCCAATAACTTCTCTGCACCACCGATGATTCCGCGCTGGATCTCGCGTGATCGCGATCCTGCGCCTGCAGAGGAAGCGTTTGCGTGTCCGACGTGCGTACCCGGAGGAACGGCCGCTCCCGGAGTTCACAACTGGGTTATCGACTCCATTGGAAGGGACATCGCGGTCGTGCCGCCCGCGCCGAAGCCGGTCGCTCATCCGCCGCGGGTTTCCCGCATGATGGAAGGCAACCTGATCTATAAGGTTCAACCGGCATACCCGCCAATGGCGCGCTCGGCACGCATTCAGGGCGCAGTCGTTGTGAGGGCGATCATCAGCAGGTCAGGCGCGATCGAGAATCTGCAGGTTCTTGCGGGACATCCGTTGCTGGTTAAAGCGGCGATCGACGCGGTCAGCCAGTGGCGCTACCGGCCCTACATCCTGAATGACGAACCGGTTGAAGTCGAAACCCAGATCACAGTGAACTTCGTTCTTGCGGGAGGATAGGGAAGACTAATTGGCTGGACATAACGTAGACGTCAAAATCTGCGCCAATACGGCACTCTCGTAACCGCAGAGCGAAGCGGCGAGCCGATATAATCGGCCTATCGTGATCACGGTTGCACAGCCCAGAATCCGCAAGTTCACCCGTCCGACCTGGGCGGAAATTTCTTTGAAGGCCCTCAGCCGTAATTTTCAGGCGGTGCAGACAATGGTCGGCTCCGATGTCCAGGTCTGCGCCGTGGTCAAGGCGGACGCCTACGGTCACGGGGCCGCCAAGTGCGCCCTGGCGCTGGAATCCGCCGGAGCAAAATGGCTGGGCGTAACCACCACCGATGAAGGCGTTCCCCTGCGCGAAGCCGGAGTGCGCGGGCGAGTCCTGCTCATGACCGGGTTCTGGCGGGGTGAAGAGCAGGAGGTGGTGCGGCGAAACCTTACTGCAACCGTCTGGGAACCTGAGCACGTCGAGGCGTTGAACCGCGCGGCGGAGCGACTGGGCGCTCCTCCTCAGCCCGTCCATTTAAAAGTGGACACCGGCATGGGAAGGCTCGGCGTCGCACTCGATCGCGTTGCCGCGTTGTGCGCCGCGATCAAGTCGTCGCCGCTTGTTTCTCTCGAAGGACTGTGCACGCACTTCGCTTCTTCGGAGGTGCTGGATGCGGCCGATGTTCCGCAGCAGATTCAGCGCTTCGAAGAAGCGCTCGGCATCGTGCAGAAGAACGGCCTGTCTCCTATCGTCTGCCACATGGATAACAGCGGTGGCATCTTTGCGCGTCCCGATACTTGGAAGAATATGGTGCGACCTGGGCTCGCGCTCTACGGGTATGCGCTGCCGCTGGTCCGCGCCGAAAAGCCCGAACTGCCACCGATTGCGGCCGAGCTTGAGCCGGTGCTTTCCTGGAGGACGCGGATTATTTCCATTAAGGCGATGCAAAGCGGCCAGGCGTTGGGATACGGGGGCTCGTTCGTAACCAAAACCGCGTCGCGCATCGCGGCCCTGCCGGTGGGGTACGCAGACGGCTACAACCGCGGACTCTCCAACCGGGGAAGGGTAATCGTGCGCGGCGAGTATGCGCCCATCGTCGGAGCCATCTCCATGGACCTCACGCTGGTGGATGTGACCAACATTCCGGGCGCGGATGTTGGAGACGAGGTCTTGTTGATCGGCAGCAGCGGTTCGGCCCATGTGACCGCGCCGGAAATTGCGCAAATGTGCGGGACCATTCCTTACGAAATCTTGTGCGCGATTTCCAAGCGGGTGCCGCGGAAGTTTATCTCTTAAAGCCGGGCTCCGTAGCGCCGGTTTCGAGACAGCCGGCGAGACGCCAGCGCCACACCGGACGTCGGCGCTTGCGCTGATTACGTCGCGGCTCAATGCTAGTTTCTTGCCACTCGCTGCGTCAGCCGCGATTGCCTTCCCAGCCCTTTGTTATAGTTCTAAACAAGACATGCCGAGTCGTTACGCCAGATGGATGTATGAATGGGAGAACCGACTCACCTCGGTGGACAATAACCGGGTAGTCCGTCCGCTGGAGTGGGGCGTCGAATGGGCTCACGAATGGCCTTGCCGCAACGGCATTCCCGCCGGACAGATGCCGGCTGACGCGGAGAAATTTTTCGCGGACTACAACCAGCGCATCATTGCTGACAGCGATGAATTTTTCTCCTACCGGGTGCCAACGGATTTTCGGCTTGAGCGACGCGAAATCGAGGTCTTCAGTACACGGGAAGTGCCGGATCCGAAGCTGGAGGGGAAAGTTCGGGGGACATACTCGCAGTTTCTGCGGTTCACTTCTCCCGTGCACACCCCCTATCCGGATAACAATCTGGTGAATGCTCGCTGGTTTCCGGCGAGAGGTCGTCGCGCGATCGTTTTGCTGCCGCATTGGAATGCGGATGCCATCGCCTATACCGGACTGTGCAAAGTCCTGAACCTGCTCGGCATTTCCGTGCTTCGCCTAAGCATGCCCTACCATGACATCCGCATGCCGGGGGAAATCCGGCGCGCCGACTACGCAGTTTCCGCCAACATCGGCCGCACCCTGGACTCGGTTCGCCAGGGCGTTATCGACATTCGTTGCTGCCTCGACTGGTTGGAGCAGCAGGGCTATCGCCAACTCGGCATGATCGGGACCAGTCTAGGTTCCTGCTACGGGTTTATTGCCAGTGCGCATGATCCGCGCATTCGCGCTGCAGCCTTCAATCATGCCTCCACTTATTTTGCCGACGTCGCCTGGCACGGGCAAACCACCCGGCACATTCGTCAAGGCGTCGAAAGCGAGATCGATCTGGACCGGTTGCGACAACTGTGGTTGGCGGCCAGCCCGATGGTCTATTTCGACAAGTTCGCACGATTCCGGACGAAGTCCCTCATTATTTATGCGGACTATGATCTGACGTTTCTGCCCGAGTTCTCCCGCCAGGTGGTCGCCGAATTCTCCCGCCACCATCTCGATCACAAAGTGGTGGTCCTTCCCTGCGGCCACTACACCACGGGCGAAACACCCTATAAATACATGGATGGGTGGCAACTTGCGTCGTTTTTCCGGACGGCCTTCGAAGCGTAGAATAATCGCTGAAAGCGCGGGATCGACGGCACTGCGGCCTCGTGTGAAAATGAGTGAACGCCATATGAGAAACAATCCCATGTATCGTCCGCTGAACGAAGTGGATCCCCAAATCGCCGCCGCCATCGACAATGAAACCCGCCGCCAGCACGAAGGTCTGGAACTGATCGCTTCGGAAAATTTTGTCAGCGAAGCCGTGCTGGAGGCCGCAGGTTCGGTTTTCACGAACAAATACGCGGAAGGGTATCCCGGCAAGCGCTACTACGGCGGGTGCGAGTTCACCGATGTTGCGGAGAACCTGGCGCGCGAGCGTGCGAAACAACTATTCGGCGCGGAGCATGCTAACGTGCAGCCGCACGCGGGATCGCAGGCGAACATGGCCGCCTACGCTGCCGTGCTCCAGCCCGGCGACACGATTCTGGGTCTCAACCTCGCCCATGGTGGACACCTCACCCACGGCCACCACCTGAACTTTTCCGGGAAGACCTACAAGATCGTTCCCTACGGGGTAACCAGGGAAACGGAAACGATCGATTACGACGAACTCGAGCGCCTGGCCGAGAAGGAACGGCCGAAGATGATCATCGGGGGAGGGAGTGCCTACCCGCGCATCATTGATTTCGCCCGCATGCGCCAGATCGCGGATAAAGTCGGCGCGATTTACCTGGTTGACATGGCGCATTTCTCGGGCCTGGTGGCAGCGGGAGTCCATCCCTCGCCCGTGCCGCATGCGCAGATTGTGACTTCGACCACGCACAAGACGCTGCGCGGACCGCGTTCCGGCATGATTCTGTCGAAAGCCGACCTGGGTCCAGCGATCGATAAGACAGTCTTTCCCGGCATGCAAGGCGGACCGCTCGTGCACATCATGGCTGCCAAGGCAGTCTGCTTCCTTGAGGCCATGCAGCCCGAATTCAAAGACTACGCCCGGCAAGTGGTCACCAATGCCAGGGTGTTAGCGGAAACACTGGCAGCCGAGGGCTTTCGCGTCATTTCGGGTGGAACGGACACGCACGTGATGCTGGTCGACGTGTTCGCCAAAGGCATGCTAGGAAGTGAAGCGGAAAAGGCGTTAGGCGAAGCCGCCATCACGGTGAACAAGAACGCCATTCCGTTCGATACCAACCCGCCCCTGAAGCCAAGCGGTATTCGCATTGGGAGCCCTGCCCTCACCACCCGGGGAATGAAAGAAAGCGAGATGCGCCAGATCGGGCGCTGGATCTCGGAAGCACTGAATCACCGGACGGACACGGCCGTGCTGGACAAAATTCGCCGCCAGGTTTTGGAACTCGCCGAATCCTTTCCGCTCTACGCCGACCGGCGTGCTAATGCGCAGGCGGAAGTCCGAGCCTGAGTCATCCGGCGGCGGATACACGGAAATCGTTGGGTTGCCCGACGTTCTGTGTGGTTAAATCGTGCCGTGAAGATCGCCATCGATATCCGTCGCATGACGGAGTTCGGCGTCGGAACCTACACCCGGAACGTGGTGCGCACGATCGGTCGTCTGGATCGCCAGACGAAATACTTCCTGATTGGTTCTCCGGAAAAGGTCAAAGAGATCGGTCCGCTACCCGCGAACTTTCATACCGTCCCCTTGCTTGAGCCCGACACCACCACCAAGGGATACCTGGAATTCCGCACCATCCTCAAGCGCCTGGACTGCGACCTTGTCCACATCCCGCATCTTTTCTGGCTTCCGCGAGCGCTGCCCTGTCCGTACGTGATGACCGTGCATGACCTGCTGGAGCACATGTCCGGTGCCCGGGGGAAGTCCGGTCTGCGCCGGTCTCTGCACTACCAACTGACACGCCGGGTCCTGAAAGGCGCCGCGCGGATTTTTGCTGTTTCGCAATTCTCCAAAAGCGAGATTGAAAAGCTCTTCGGAATTCCATCGCCGAAGATCGACGTCGTCTACAACGCGATTGACGAACGATTCCTGCACGGGCACGCCAGCGCCGCGGATCGTCAATTGATTGCCGAGCGGTACTTAGTGACTTACCCGTTTTTGCTGTATGCGGGCCGCATCAGTCCGCACAAGAATCTGGTGCGCATCATCGAGGCATTTTCTGCGTTGCGCGGGGAATTGGAAAAAGAGCAGAAATTTCCCGATCTCAAGCTGATCATTATTGGCGACGATCTCTCCGGCCATCCCGACCTTCGCCGTACCGTCATCCGAAGCGGCGTTCAAAACGATGTTCGTTTTCTGGGTTTCGTGCCCATCGACATTCTGCGTATTTTCTACGACGTGGCCAATGTGTTCATTTTCCCGTCGCTCTACGAAGGCTTCGGCTTGCCTCCCCTGGAAGCGATGGCGCATGGCACGCCCGTCATCACTTCAAACACTTCTTCGCTGCCGGAGGTGGTGGGCAATGCGGCCGTGCTGGTGAATCCTGAGAATGTTTTTGAAATTATGCGCGCCACGCACCGGGTGCTAGTGGACCAGATGCTGCGCGACAAGCTCAAGGCACGAGGCTATGAGCAGTCCAAGCGGTTCTCGTGGGATAACTCGGTTCGACGCATCCTCAAGGTTTACGAAGAGGTGGGCGGCGGGACAACCGGAAGGGAAACCACAGGGGACAGTGAGACGCGCGTGCAGAGCTTGCCTGCGTAAGGAGCACTCGGTCGATTCGTCGTGCGCTGCCGTTTTTTCAGCGGGATTAAAAAGAAGGCCTCCGCCTGAGCGGAGGCCTTTGTCATTATGCTACCGCTTAGAACGTGAGTTTCATCGCAGCCTGCAGCTGGCGTGCTGAGGTCGTACCGTCCGACCGGGTCAGGGTACTCGTAATCAGCCCCGGAATCGGCGAATTGAGGACGTTCCCCAGGGCCTGCACGTCTGTTCCCACGTCGTTGAACTGAGGACGATTGAAAATGTTGTATCCCTCAAAGCGCAGTTCAAGTCCAAGCCGCTCGCCCAGTTTCATCTTCCTGGCGATCGACAGGTCGGAGTTGATGTAGGACGGGCCGTAGAAGTGGTTCTTGCCAACACGACCCAGGCTGCCGAAGGCCGGGATTGCCAAGGCCTGTGGGTTGCGGAAAAACGCTTTGTAGTGCAATTGCGCAGCAAGAGCGTCGTTCGAGCCGGGAGCGAAGGGGTCGCCGACCTGATCCACGCGGCCTATGCGTCCAGTGCGCGCGGTATCGACGCCGCTTAGAAAATCAAACGGATGTCCGGTCTGCAGGGTAGTGATGCCGGAAATCTGGATTCCCTCAAGCACACGGCCCATAAAGCCCTGGCTCACGTATGACTTTCCTCTTCCGAAGGGCAGTTCCCAGATGTAATTGATGACCGCTGCGTGGCGGATGTCGTTGTCGGAGTTGCCCCGTTCGAATTCCAGGTGACGCGTGTCGCGCGGGAAGCCCGGGTTTCCGCCGGCCGGATTGAGGGGATCGTTGGAATCATCGATCGCGTGGGACCATGTGTAGGCTCCCTGGATCTCGACTCCATGCGAGAAGCGTCGTGTTACCTTCAGCTGAAAGGCATTGTAGTTTGCATTGCCCACAGAGCGGTTGAGTGCGGAAGCCCGGAAAAATGCTGTGTGCTCCACTGCATTGATGGGCCACAGGCCGATGGTCCCGCCAAACCACAGAGCCGGCCCGTTGACCTGGTTGGGGTCGCAGTTTCCAGTGGTTGAGCAATAGTCGACGATCTGCGCCACGCGAGCAGGGTCAGGGGGATTCGCTTCCACCACTCGGAAAATGTGCGTACCCTTGGAGCCCACATAGTTCACATCCATTACAACATTCCCGGGAAGTTCACGCTGCACGCCGAAATTCCAGTTCTGGCTGGAGGAATTCCGGAAGTGCGGATCGAACAGGACCGGCTCGAGGAAAGAGTCTTCGGGCACACTCGCGGAAGGAGTGAGCTGCGGCACCTGAGCGGGGAAACTTCCATCATTGAAGAATTGACCGACGGTGTCTCCTCCTCCCGTCGAGTAGTCCTGCTGGAAGGGCGGGTTTCCGCGCGCATTCCCGAAAAGATTCCCAAAGACGCGGTCATGGAAAATTCCGTAAGCGCCACGAATGGCGATCTTGCCGTCGCTCCAGGGATCCCACGAAAAGCCAATCCGGGGTTCAATGTTGGAGTAGTCGTCATTAAAAAGTTGTTTTCCCGTCCCGGGTCCGACGAGCGAGAACACCACCGGGAACGACGCCGGATCCGTAAACAGGTTCGACATGTTTCCGTTGACGTCATAGGGAACGCCGTTGAGCTGGTAGCGCAGCCCGAGATTCAACGTGAGATTGCGCCGAACTTTCCAGCTGTCTTGACCGAAAAAGCTGTATTCGTGCTGCCGGAAGATCTTGTTGTCGTCAGGAATGCGAGTGCCGCTGCGATTGAAGTATTCCGAATAGAAGTCCGCCCCAACAAAACCATACAACGCCGATGCGTCGTCGGAGAGGGTGCTGAAGTTCGCGAGGTTGTCGCTGTTGGGGATGTCCAGAATCGAATAGCCGTTAAAGAATCCTCGCAGATCGACCTGTCGGCGCGAGTTGAACGAGTTTGGCCCGGTTTCGCGAACGATGCGGAAATCCGCTCCAAACTTCCAGGTGTGCGCTCCACGCACCCAGGTAATGGCGTCCGCGAAACTGGTCGTTCCTGTCAGACGGTTCTGTCCATTGGACAGCAATGGCCCGCAGCCGAAGTTCGAGAAGCTGTTAAAGGTGTAGTCGCGGCCCCTGCCGAACGCGTCGACCTGGTTGACGCTCGGATTATCCAGAGTGCTGAGGCCTCCGCAGTAGAACGGTGCATAAATCTGATTCCATCCAAAATTGAAACTATTCACCAGGCTCGAACTGAGAGTTGAAACCAGGTTTGCCACACCACTCTGCGCGATGGCTTTCGTCCCCATCGCGCCGACACCGCCCGGGAGAAAGTCGAAGTGGAACGGGTTTGGGTCCACGAGATGGTCATATCCATACCGCAAGCTGAGCGATTCACGATCGCTGAAGTGGTGATCGATCTTCAGCACCGTCTGATAGCTGTCCTGCCTCGACGAACTGGGAAAGGCGATCGTGCCGGTGTAGCCGTCGCTGTTCAGTGAAGTGGGATTCGGATAAAGCGCGAACAGGTTCTGCATGGTCGGATCCAGCGGTAGCCCGTTCAAGTTCTGTGTTGAACTCTGAGTGAGATCGACATTGACGTCGACCGGCACTGGGTTGTTGGGATCCGTCTGATCCAACGTGTGCCACACGAATTGTCCATTCTTGAACTGCTGGGTCGGCACATTCGCGTGGCCCGTGAGCGTCGTGCGGAAGCGCTGGAATTCATTGTTGAAGAAAAAGAACGTCTTATTCTTGAAAATCGGCCCACCCACCGAATAGCCAAACTGGTTGCGCACGTATGGATTCATTCGTTCGGCTGTTCCTGTGCCCGCATCCACGGTGTTGAACCAGTCGCGCGCGCCTCCAAAGCCGTTGTAACGTCCAAACCAGTACGCATCAAAATGCAGGCTGTTGGTTCCGCTCTTCGTCACGACGTCGACGATTGCGCCAGTGTTGCGGCCATATTCTGCATTGAAATTGTTGGTGATAACTCGGAATTCTTCGGTGGAGTCAGGATTTGCGGCCAATACGCCCCCAATGATTCCCGGGACTGATGTGTCGTTGTTGTCGACGCCGTCCAACAGAAAGTTGTTATTTCGTTCTCGCGATCCGTTCACCGAAATGCCGGCCAGAGAGCTATTGGTTTGTATCGTGCCCGGAGACAGCAGAAGCAGCTCGTACGGGTTGCGCGTGAGCAGTGGCAAGTCTTTGATGCGCCGCTCGTCGACGAGATTGCTGATTTGCGAGGTCTCGGTCTCGATGGGCGCCAAGGTCTCGGTACTGACCGTCACCGTCTCGGAAACCGAGCCGACCGACAGCTTGGCACTCAGGGCAACGACTTGCGCCACGCTTACCGTGACGCTGCCATACTTCACCGGCGAGAAGCCAACCTTGTCCATGGTGACCGAGTAACCGCCGACCGCCAGGTTTGTGATGGAATACAAACCCGTCTCGGAAGTCTCGACCGTGCGGCTGGCATTGGTCGAATTGTTGATTGCGGTGACTCTCGCCCCGGCAATTACGGCACCGCTGGAATCAGTCACGGTTCCTTGAATCGTTCCCGTTTGCCCCGCCAGCAGCGCGGGCAAGAAGACGATGCACAACAAAGCGGCTCGCCTTAACAGGTTCATTGACAGAACTCCTTGTATTGGGTGTTTATCTGGAATCGCTGCATTTACTAATGCAGGAAGCATGCCGTTATCGACCCCAGCGAAGTACAGGCCCGCGCGACTAAACAACAGCGATATAAGAATTGAGCGCGGGCGGCATCGGCCCGTCTCCAATTTCTTGTGGCCTGAGATTCTGAAATTGGTAGAGGCGCAGCGAAACCCTCGCAATTACAAATACTTTCCCGGTATGTTTTGTCTCCTAGCTTCCTCCGGTCCCATGGGTTTTCGCGGGTGCAGAATTTCTAGGCAAAATGGCTGGGTGGGGCGCCTATCAGCGGAGGCGTAAGTCACTGTAGATTCAAGGCGCTTATCTGATAATGGGTCCCTTGAAATCCAAGCGCACCCTCAACGAACCCTACTCTTCTCTATCTGCCCGGCGTCGCTAGGAGGTCTGGTTCGTTCGCATGGGTTTGGCAAACGGAGCGGGAGCGTGGTGGCTTCGCTATTTGCTGCTGAATCCCGGTCGCGGGGGGTGCCCGGAAAAGCACGGGATGCCGGTTCAGGTTTGGGCCACGTGGTTCCCGCGCACGGACAACCGCGGCGATTCATACAAGGGTTCCCCCTGGACGTGCTGCAGTTGAGCGCCCATCGTCAGGAGCCGTTTAAATTTTAGGTCGATGACAATGCAATCGAAGAGAATTCATGCCGCGGAGCCTTGCGGGTCGGCGGCCACACCGTCTCATGGATCTTGAACTATCAGTCCAGTTTTCAAACCAGGTTGAGCCACAAGGGCTGGATTGGCTTCTCGCAAACTCCTCACTCGGATGGGCTCTGTTCAGGGCGAATCACGTTAGATGGCGCGCTGTTTGAAGGCAATCCGCTGGGCTTCGGCCTGCAAGGTCACAACTGTGGCTACTGTCATCGAGACTTCTGGACCTGGATGCACGCTTATTTTCACCGTGGCAGCCTGCCGCCAAGCACACTGGAAGCGCTGGTGTACGACATGCCGTTCGGATTGATTTTTCGCAAGGCGATCCTCTGGCATGATGGGCAGCGCCACGACTTCCGGCAAATGCACGAGAGCTCTGACAATTCCAACGGGTTTCGCTGGGGCTTTCACGCGACAGGGAAGGGTGGCCTTCAGTTGGAGGCGGAGATTGACGGCAGCGGACCCAGCATGCACCGCGTCCCCTATGTGAAGACAGATTGCTCAGGCACCCTTGAGGTCGTGAACAACAGCCTGGCCAAGGCGACACTCCGCCTGAAGCGACGCGATGGACAATTCGAAGAGTTGCAGACCAACAACAGAGCGGTGCTCGAGATGGGTGGAAGTCGACGCGGCGTCGATCGAGAATTCTCTACCCGATGAGAGCCGCTTGCAAGCGAATGCGGGCACCTATTCGGAGTGGGTCAGCGCCAGTCGCTCGGCAACGATCGTATACGCCGAGGGATTGAATGCCATGCCGATGTGCGTGCCGGGTACTTCAAAATCGATGTCCGGTTCCCGCGTCATGCAGGATCGCCAATCGACGATGCCATCATGACGCGTGTAGATCGCGGTCTGAAGCATGGCGGGCGGAACTTCACGACGCAGCGAGTCAATGAAACTGCAAGTGCACTTCCCCGTATAGCAACGAGGCAGCACGTTGTCTCCGTGTTCCTGCTATCGCAGGCGCACAGCTTCCGCAGCATGAAGAATCGTGCGATTCGTCACTGTGCCGCGAATCGGCGACGCCAGGGTAGTCACCGAAGCGACGTCTCTCGGGCGAGCAGCCCGCTGCAGAGCGCGCGATGACTCCTCCCAGGCTGTGACCGATCAGGTGAATCTTGCGCCCGGTCTCAGCCAGCGCCTGCGCGATGGTTTCGTTCAGATGACGCTCGATCAGCAAGTTGGGGCAGTCGGCGTTAATTCCGATCCCGGAAAAATACGGCCGATAGCCGATGCGCCCCAGCCAGCCATGCAATTCCATCAGGTAGAGATCGGTCCCGAGAAATCCCAGAATAGAATAACTCGCGGTCATCGACAAGGCGGTGACTCGCATCACCGGCATGAGCGCATTCATGCGTGGCTTGAAGACAATCTTCGCGTCTACTTCGAATTCGGCTTGATACGCCTTACCCGGTCCAGGATGCGACGCACCTTCTTCGGCGACATGGAGAGGCGCGTCGCCACGCGAGACACCTTGCGGCCTTCCCGTTCCCAGACCTTGGGAATAATCAGGGTCGCGAATTCCTCTGTGATCTCCTGAAACGTCTTGTCGCCAACCGATCCTTGCGACCACGCGCGCAGTGTGGGATTCACGGTGCCGCCTCGCAATACTCTGGCTTTCAGCGTTTGCAGGTCTTCCCACGCGCTATCGGCGTGATCGCCACGCGACAGATTGATGGCCTGGTCATAGCAACGTCGCGCCGAATCTGGATCGTCAAAGAAGCGGTTGCAATACGTCAGTCCCTGCCAGATATACGAGTAAGCAAGCAGCCGGCGGTTTTGCGTGTGTTTGGCCAGTTCGATTGCTTCCTGCGCGAAATCCTGGGCTAGCCGGGCAGGTGTGCTGGGGTCGGTCACGTCTCCAATCCCTTCATCCGTTCGGGCATTCTCCACCATGCACCGCAGGAGGCGTGCCCGCGCCATGAGAATGTAATCCCGCCGTTCTTCGCCCAGCCGGAACGCCAAGGTCGCCGCTGCCTCGGCGTGTTCGAGGTCTCCGCTGTCTAAGTAAAGATATCCGTAATTCAGGTGCACGCTGCCCAGGCCATGGTGATTCTCGTACTGCTCGTAGATCGCGGCTGCTTCAGCAAGTTCCGCCAATGCCTCCTGCCGCAACTGCTCAAATCGTTTGCGATATTGCAGCTTTCCCTGGTTGTTACTGGCATGGCCTCGCGCGGCAGCCCTGCGCCGTCTCGCTGCGTCGGCGTCAATCTTGCGACGCAATTGGAGTGCGATCAGCCGCTTCACGTAGGCCAGATTGTTCAATGAGCGCGCCACATTCCGATGCCGCGGATCCCGCTTTCTGTACTGCGCGATGGCTGCCGTAAAGCTGTCAATGGCGTGTTGATATCGTCCCTGGCGCCTCGCAATGCGGCCGTAGGAAGAATGGATGTTGCCGAGAGTAAGGTAGTCATCAGTCTTGTTAAGGACGGCCTCGGCCTCCTGCAGGATATCGACCGCTTGCTTGGCGTCACCCTTCTGGAAAAATAGCCAGCTCTCTAGCACCCTCATGACGGCTGCCATAGGCAAATGGCCCAGTTCCGATGCGAGAACCCTGCCTTTGACCGCAAAGACCAGCGCCTGATCGTACTCACCTTTCATCCGCAGACAGCGGCTCTTCCAGAAATTCGCAATCGAGAGGAGTTCCTTGTCGTCTGTTTCTGCTTCCAGGCCCAGGACAAAATCAAGATGTTGGATGGCCTCATCTTTGGATTCCTCGGCCATCATGATCATGCCCTCGGCCATGCGGAGATACATGTAGTCGTGGAGAGAGAGGCGAGAGCGGAGAGCTTTGGAAAATCGTGCGACAACTTCTTTCACGAGCGCGGGACGCTGAAAGCCGATGTCGACCCACTCCGCCAGATATCCAGCGAAGAGCGCGGCATTCTTTTGTTCCGGATCGAACGAGGTCCATACGGCGCGATACTCTTCCAATCGCGCCATGCCGTGCCCCAAGCGGCGACAGACCAGGTCTTCCTTGAGTTGGGCTAGAAACTCATCCGAGATCTCAGGCGAGCTGTTGCTCATGTCTCGAGCAGGCGGTGAGGAGGCTCCTACTCGATGTAATCATATGCCACCAACGTCAGAAATTCTGCGAAGTTCGGACTGGTCATCATTTGCGCGAAGATTTCTGCAGCGTCCGTCGCCCGATTGCCTTTGAGTTTCCTACTCTGCTCGGCAATCACGCTGCGAACCATCTTTCTCGTTATGGGACGACCGTCGCTGAAAGTTGCTCCGTGCTTGACCCACTGCCATACTTGCGCCCGCGAGATTTCTGCAGTAGCGGCATCTTCCATCAGGTTGTAAATCGGAACGCATCCGCTGCCCCGCAGCCATGACTCCAGGTACTGCAGGCCGACGTCGATGTTCCAACGTAGACCTTCTTCCGTGATGTCGCCCGAGGGGACGGCGAGCAGGTCCGCGCCCTTGACGCTGACGTCCTCCCGTTGACGGAAGATCTGGTTCGGCGTTTTCATGTGCGCGTCAAATATCTCTTTCGCGATCGGCACCAGGCCGGGGTGCGCGACCCAGGTGCCGTCGTGGCCCGCCCGTACTTCGCGCAACTTGTCCTGGCGCACTTTCTCCAGCGCCTTCTCATTGGCGTCGGGATCGTTCTTGATTGGAATCTGTGCGGCCATGCCTCCCATGGCGTGAATCCCCCGGCGGTGGCACGTCTGAATCAGCAGGTCCACATAGGACTTGAGGAAAGGCCGGTCCATGGTGACCGTGGACCGATCAGGCAGCACGAAGTCAGGATGATTTCGGAATTTCTTGATGAAACTGAAAATGTAGTCCCACCGGCCGCAATTCAGGCCTGATGAATGCTCGCGCAATTCGTAGAGAATCTCATCCATCTCGAAGGCAGCAAGAATTGTCTCGATTAGAACCGTAGCGCGTATGGTGACGCGTGGAATTCCGAGTTCGTCTTGCGCAAGGCAGAACACGTCATTCCACAAGCGCGCTTCGAGATGACTCTCCAGTTTGGGCAAATAGAAGTAGGGGCCGGTTCCTTTTTCAACGAGCCGCGCGGCGTTGTGAAAGAAGTAGAGCCCAAAATCAAACAGCGACGCGGAGATGGGCGCTCCATCCACCGGGAAATGGCGTTCGCTCAAATGCCAGCCACGCGGGCGGACCAGCAGGGTTGCCACGCGAGGATTGAGGGCATAACTCTTGCCCTCGGGACTGGTGTAGCGGATCGTGCCCTCGATCGCATCCCGGAGATTGATCTGGCCTTCCAGATTGTTCTGCCACGTCGGCGAGTTCGAGTCCTCAAAATCCGCCATGAATACACTGGCGCCCGAGTTCAGCGCGTTGATGATCATCTTTCGGTCGACTGGACCGGTGATCTCCACGCGCCGGTCGAGCAGGTCTTGAGGAATGGGCGCGACCGTCCAAGCCTGTTCGCGAATGGGGGCTGTCTCCGGGAGAAAGTCGGGCATCTCGCCCGCATCAATTTTCTGCTGGCGAAGGGCGCGCCGGGCAAGAAGTTCCTGGCGGCGCGGTTCGAACTCACGCGCCAGCTTGGTCAGAAACGCGCGTGCTTCCGGGGTCAGAACCTGTGTTTCAACTTCATTGCGGAGGGCCATGGTGGTTGTCATATCAGTGATGGTACGCGGGTCCAACGGGGTTGTGCTGGCTCCTGGGACAAAACGGACTAGTTGATCACAATGGACGAGGGCGTTTGGATTGTTTTCACCGAATGCGCTCTACTGGCGCCGCACCGGTACTCCGGTCTCAGGGAACCAACATGCAGATGTTAACCGCCACAGAAATGACCCGCCAATGGCATTCAGACGCGCGCTGGAAAGGCACAAAGCGCCCTTACTCCAGCCAACAAGTCATCCGGCTGCGGGGATCCGTGCAAGTCGAATACACGCTGGCGCGGCTTGGCGCGGAGCGCCTCTGGTCGCTCCTTCACAACGAACCTTATGTGGCGGCCCTGGGCGCGCTCACCGGCAATCAGGCGGTGCAGCAGGTGCAGGCCGGACTGAAGGCAATCTATCTCAGCGGCTGGCAAGTCGCGGCGGACGCGAATGACGCTGGTCACATGTACCCGGACCAGAGCCTGTACCCAGCGGACAGCGTGCCCAACGTGGTGCGGAAAATCAACAATGCCTTGCTGCGCGCCGACCAGATCCATCACATGGACGGAAAGAACGACACATACTGGATGGCGCCGATCGTTGCCGACGCCGAAGCAGGATTTGGCGGATCCCTCAACGCCTTTGAACTCATGAAGGCGATGATCGAGGCAGGTGCGGCTTGCGTGCACTTCGAGGATCAACTTTCCTCCGCGAAAAAGTGTGGTCACCTTGGCGGCAAAGTTCTTGTGCCAACGTCGGAGGCAATCCAGAAGCTAATTGCGGTTCGCCTCGCCGCCGACGTCCTCGGCGTGCCGGTGCTCATTATGGCGCGCACCGACGCCGACAGCGCACACCTGCTCACCAGCGACATCGATTCGCGGGACGGTGAATTTCTCACTGGAGAACGCACTTCCGAAGGCTTCTTTCGTATCCGCGGTGGTCTCGAATCGGCGATTGCCCGCGCTATCTCCTACGCGCCGTACGCCGACCTGCTTTGGTGCGAGACTTCGCATCCCGATCTTGAGGAAGCACGCCGCTTTGCGGAGGCCGTGCATGCCAAGTATCCCGGTAAGCTGCTGGCATACAACTGCTCGCCGTCATTCAACTGGAAGAAGAACCTCAACGATGCCACCATCGCCCGGTTCCAGGCGGAGCTGGCGAAGATGGGATACAAATTCCAGTTTGTGACCCTGGCTGGATTCCACGCCTTGAATCTGAGCATGTTTGAGTTGGCGCGCGGTTACAAACAGCAGGGCATGACCGCCTACTCACGTTTGCAGGAAAAAGAGTTTGCCCGCGAAGCGGAATACGGATACCAGGCTGTCAAGCACCAGCGTTTCGTGGGAACGGGCTATTTCGACGCACTCACTCAGGTAATTGCGGGTGGATCCGCTTCAACCACAGCGTTGGCAGGCTCAACCGAGCAGGAGCAGTTCGCCGAGATCACGACTCCGGTGCGGCCAAAGCATGGTCCGGATGCTGGTTGCCAGCCGATCCTCGGCGAGTGTCCGTCGATCGTGTCCGATATCGCTCCACCGAACGAGGAGATTCTGCTGCCCTCGGGAGACTGACTCGAGCGAAACGAACCTACAGAGAGATGGCACCCCGGTCGAGTGGGTGCCATCCTTGTTTACGATATCTGCTCTGGATCAGACACCCCACAGATAATCTTCCTGCTGGTCACTTTCGTTCCCCTTCGCAATCATCGCAGGCGGAAACTCTGATTCTGTTCCATTCGCATGGTGGGAGCTCGTCGTCAGATGGGCGGCAGATGGGTTGCCTATTTGGCTGGTCATCGGTTGAGCGCTCCCTACATTCGACGAACCCTCGACGCGCGCCTGCCGGACGAGATCCAGCAGCCGGCAGTCATCAATCACCTTCGCGTGGTCAGCTAGCGCGAGGAAGAGCCGGTACACGCGATCGAGTTCGTACCGGTCCAACTGAAAGCCCAGTTCTTCGCAACGCAGGCGAAGCGCATGTCGTCCCGAATGCTTGCCCAGCACCAATCGCGTGGACGGGACTCCGACGGACTGCGGCGTCATGATTTCGTAGGTCAACGGATTTTTGATCATGCCGTCCTGATGAATCCCCGCTTCGTGTGCGAAGGCGTTTTTGCCGATGATGGCTTTGTTGGGCTGCACCGGCACGGTCGTGATGTCGGTCAACATCTGGCTGGCAGGGAACAGTTCTTCACTGACAACGGCGGACGTGTAAGGATAGCGGTCCGGGCGAACTCGCATTGCCATTACAAATTCTTCCAGAGAGGCGTTCCCTGCGCGCTCGCCGATGCCGTTGATCGTACATTCCACTTGCCGAACGCCCGCGTCGACAGCGGCCAGCGAGTTGGCCACCGCGAGTCCCAGGTCGTTGTGGCAGTGGGCTGAAATGGTAACTTGCGCAATGCCACGCACCCGCCGTCGCAAAGTGCGGATCAGTTCAGCGTATTCCTCCGGTACAGCGTAGCCGACGGTGTCGGGAATATTTACAGTAGTGGCGCCCGCCTCGATCACGGCCTCCAAGACTTCGCAAAGGAAATCCGTGTCCGAGCGGGTGGCATCTTCCGGCGAGAATTCCACGTCGTCGCACAATGACTTCGCCAGGCGTACAGCGTCGCGCGCCCGTTCCATACATTCACGACGGGAAATCTTTAGTTTGTGTTGGAGGTGAATATCCGAGGTTGCAAGAAAAGTGTGGATGCGCGGCCGGGCCGCAGACTTTACGGCTTGCCAGGCTCGCTCGATGTCCTCCTGGCAACAACGAGCCAGCGCGGCCACCACGGGCCGGCAAACCTCTTGTGCCACCTTCTGTACCGCCTGGAAGTCGCCCTCGGAGGAAATCGGGAATCCTGCCTCGATGACGTCCACCCCCAGGCGATCGAGTTGATGGGCGAGGCGCGTCTTCTCCGCGGTGTTCATGCTGCAACCGGGCGACTGTTCTCCATCTCGCAGCGTGGTGTCAAATATTCGTACGTGTTCTCGGTCTACCAAAGTTTCCTCCAGGGCCCGGCCGGGGGTCGCGATTCTGTTCGCCACAAAATTAAAAGGGCCATCAGCCGTTTGTGGATGATGGCCCTGAAAATCTCTGTTTAGAGTGCTCGTCTTATCGCTGAATCATCCACCGCGTGTTGGGGGCGCAAGCGCCAGGCCACGAATGGCCACGCTAAGGGCGAGCAGAAGCAGCCGCACCTCCCGACCTCTCGCGTTGCTGGCGTTTCGATTCATTTCGCGACAAAAGACTCTAGCTGATTTACGATCCATTAGCTTAGGCGTATGTGGACGGTGTGTCGAACTCAAAACTTTGCACGAATGTATCGATTTCTTGAATAAAGCGAGGATACGGGGACTAACAAGAAAATGAAAGACATCCTCACTCTCGGGCTGTTTCTGGCTCTTGTACTACCTGCTGTCGCAGCCGACGCGCCGCCTGTCGACGCGTTCCAGGTTCTTCCGACAGTTTCCACTGAAGCCCCGCAAATCACGCCGTACCTTCAGTATCAGGTCGAGATGGCATGGCAACAGGATGACGAACGTCGCAAAGACTGGAGGCGAATACAGACCGAGCAAGATCTGGTACGCATTCAGCGAAAGCTGGAAGAGGATCTACTCGCGATGATCGGCGGACTTCCGGCGGAAAGGACTCCCCTGCATCCCAGGATCACCGGAACCATCTCTATGCAGGGCTTTCGGATCGAGAAACTGATTTTCGAAAGCTTGCCCGGAGTCTACGTATCGGCGCTGGTCTACTCGCCTGATGACGGTAACAAGCATCCCGCGATCCTCGTTCCCAGCGGGCACGCGGCGAACGGCAAAGTTCACTACCAGGCACTCTGCCAGCGGCTGGCACAGCGCGGGTACGTCGTAATCTCATGGGATCCGATCGGGCAGGGCGAACGCAGCCAGTTCTGGGATGCGAACGCCAGCAAGAGTCGCTACAACCTGATTTGCGCTGAGCATGCAGTGTTGGGAAATCTCGCCTACCTCGCCGGCACGAACCTTGCGCGCTGGGAAATATGGGATGGCATTCGGGCGGTCGACTACCTGCTCACGCGTCCTGACGTGGACCCCGAACGCATCAATATCACGGGGACGAGCGGCGGAGGATTTCAGGCTGCACACATTGCTGCGCTGGATCGGCGTATTAAAGTCGCCGCCCCTTCCTGCTTTATCACTTCGCTTCCCATGCGGATGTACAACCGGATCTTCAAGGATCCTGACAGCGACCCTGAGCAAGACCTGTACGGAATGATTTCGAATCACGTGGACCATGCGGGCCTTCTGCTCATGATGTATCCGCGTCCAGTTTTGGTGGCGGCTGCCGTGCTCGACTTTTTCCCAATCGAGGGCACGCACAAAACTGTTCGAGAAGTAACGGAAATCTATACTCGATTTCATCACGCCGACCGCATTGCGATGGCAGAGGGATACCACGACCATCAATTTTCTCCGCAGAACCAGGAAGCGGCGCTGAACTTCCTGGATCATTTCAACAGCCTGCCCGAACGGCAAGGTCTGCCACCTGTAAAAGAACTCGACGAAAAGTCCCTGCAGTGCACGCGCACCAGCCAGGTCATGCTTGATTTCGCCGATGCGCGATCCCTGATGGATGTAATCCGCGACTACTACCAGGAGAAGAAAAGCAAATCCGCCGAGACCATCAAGCAACGCTATTTTTCGGAGACCTATCCACGGATCAGTTCGTGGAGGGTCACGGAGTTTCGAGGAGAGGTCACGGACTCAAGCGAGATCCGTTGGGAGCCCCGCGGAAAGTCGCAATTCGAAGGGGTCACCATCGAGAAATATCTCCTGCATCACAGCCGATATCTCGAACTGCCCGTTTTGTACTTCCACAAGGAGGGCCGCAAGGAGAACCCGGTCTTGTTGTGGTTCGGAGAAAACGGTAAAGCGACTGCGCAGGACTGGCCCGTTCTTGCAAAATATCTCGAGGCGGGCTATGACATCGTTTCGCCGGACCCGCGGGGTATGGGAGAGACGCGCATGCCTTACAAGGCCGCCTCGCCCGATGATCCTTCTCTGGCGCAACTGGACTCCGAGCGCGCCTATGTCAATCCGCTCTCCGGAGTGCTATCCGACTACGTTTACAACTCACTGTTGACCGGACGCCCCTACTTCCTGCAGATGATTGAGGACGCGGAGATCGCTATCCGCTTCCTCCATACAAAGGTCAATCCTCAATCCATGGTGATGGTTATCGGGATGAGCAATGCTCAGACCCTGGCTAGCGCGGTCGCCGAAACTCTTCCCAACATCAAGCTGCTCGACCAGCCGTCGAGTCAAGCCGTTAAGTGGTCTGAAATAGTGAATGAGAAACGCGAGTTGTGGCCGATTCAATACCTGCTTCCCGGCGGGGCTTACCTTCACTGAGATCGGCGGCCCGCGGGTGTTCGGTCATAAAACGCTGCCCCAAAAGCTCATTCTCACTCTGTCGCTACAACGGGCAGTATCAGGACCGAGGGATGTTCCGCGTCGTGATAGACAGTATTGTTCGCAGCCACTGGCTTCCGTCCTGAGGCAATGTCTTCTCCCGTGTTGAGATTTCGGTCGAAGCGCGGAAAATTACTGCTGCTGATCTCAATCCTCAGCCGGTGTCCCTTGCGAAAAACACTGCTGGTCGACCACAAATCGACGATGAACTTGTAGGTCTGCCCTGGATTCATCAAACCAGGCTGTTCCTGTGAATCACGATAGCGTCCACGAACAATGCCCTCAGTCAGGTTTTGTGCGAACCCATCCGGCGCAACATCCACCAGTTTCGCGGTGAAGTCAGTGTCGACTGCCGAAGAGCTCGCAAAAAGTTCGAGTTTAACCGGTCCGGTCACTTCGAGATCTTGCGCAAGCGCGGGAGTCGAATAAATCAGAACGTCACTACGTCCCTCCACCGGCCGCTGATCGCGCGGCCCCGGCTTAAGATGTTCAGAGTCGCAGCACAAAGGGCCGCCGATTGTGGGCACGGGATTTGCCGGGTCATAGGTATAGCGGTCCGGCGATTCAGCGCGCGGCGCAGCATTGCTGAGAGTGCCGTCTCCACTCAGGGAGTTGGCTTTTCCTGCGGAATGTAGAAAGTATCTTGTCTCACTGGCACGCTTCAAAGGCCAATCTGCTTCATCGCGCCACTGGTTGGCGCCCATCACAAAAATTCTCACGGTCTCTGTGGTCACGAATTCGTTCGAGGCATTCTTGAATAGATAGTCATACCAATCCAGGGTCGCATCGTCCTCTTCGAAATCGGCGGCCGGGCCGAAGTCGACATCCCCAATCTTGCGGCCGGAGCCGGCATGTCCGCCAATTGTCACCAGCAGACGTTGCCCTTGACGCGCCACATCGCTTCCGCCGTGCGATTTGACACCGACGTAGTTGCGCAGGGATCCGCCTAGAAAAATGTCGTACCAGGCAGCGATGGTCAGCATGGGGACTTTAATGTCAGCAAAATGCTCCTCAATGGACCAACGCTTCCAATAGTCGTCATAGCTGGGATGAGCAAGCCAGTCGATGAAGTAAGGAGCCAACGTACGAGTCAGTGCGGTCTCCGACGACGATGGCGGCAAGTCGAAAAGTGGGTATTCCGTAAGAGGGAGCTTCCACATTCCGTTCAGCGCGTTCGTATTCTTGCGCACCGCACGATTGAGCGTGTCCTGCGCAAGGCCGGACGTCCATGATTCATTAAACCACTGCTCGAAAGCGCCCCCCTGATAAGTCCATCCGTCGTGATAGTTGCTCGCGGTCACCACTGGGCAGATCCCGGCTAGATGCGGCGGGTGTGCGATGGCGGTCAGCATTTGCGTGGCGCCCACGTAAGAACCGCCGAACATGCCAACCTTGCCACTCGAATATGGCAGCGTAGCCACCCATTCCACCGTATCGAAACCGTCATTCGATTCATTCTTGAACGGATACCATTCGCCGTCGGAGGTATAGCGCCCGCGAACGTCCTGAACCACGACCACGAAGCCGCGGGCAGCACCCTTAACGCCGAACTTGCTCGAACCGCTCTTGTCATATGGGGTCCTCTCGAGAAGAACAGGGAAGGTGCCTTCTGCTTTTGGCCGATAAACATCCGCGCGAAGAACCGTCCCATCCCGCATCGTCGCCGCAACACCATGTTCTATCGTCACTGCATAGGTCTCAGCCGCGCGAGCCAAGTGTGTCGCAATCGTCACACTTGCAAATGCGAGAAGCAGAACACTCTGACGAAGAATACGCATGACCTGTCTCCCGTGAATAGTTGCTGGTGGTTCCTAGAGCCCCCGTTCCAGCCCCGCTACTGGAAAAGATGAGCAAGACTTTTGCGATAGGCCTCGTAAAACGCTTCCAGTTGTTCTCCCGCCTTTGCATTCCCGACATACTGGTGGCTGGGCAAAAGTGTCGGGACCAATCCGCGGCGAAGCAAGCCCTCCGCCGTGGCACAGCGAATCATGTTGATGATCATTGCGCCGGTGACCGTGGAAACCGGTCCGGTCGGCCACTCAAGTCCCGCCAAGTGCAACACACAGTCGCCCGGAGGGCACTGATTGTCGATGACAATGTTGGCGCAATCCGTCAACTTCTGGCCGGAGGTGTGCGCCGCCTCGGACTGCTCACAGTGTGTTTTTGAAGTGATTGCGATCACCGGCAGTCCTCGCTCTTGAGCCCCCATCGCCATCTCGACGACCACTGGTCGAATCCCGCTTGTAGAAATGACGATGAAAGCGTCATGCCGGCCAAAGTGAAAGCTGCTCAGAATCTGCTCAGCGTAGCCTTCATAGTTCTCCAGATAAAGCGGCGCTCGCAGTCCGTTCGCGCCAACGGTGGAGGAATGATTCGACAGCGCTAACTCGACCAGGGCCACAAAACCAGGAAAGCATCCTTGTCGGGGAGTCATTTCTTCGCACAGCATGCGGGAGTGACCGTTACCAAACAGGAAAATCAGTCCACCCTGCGCGATGCGGTCCGTGCATAAATCTGCGGCTTGCTGAATGAGCGCACCCTGGCTGTCTTTCAATTTCTCGAGCAGCTTCATAGCCTGATCAAAGAACTCGAAAGCAGCCGTCGGTTCGCCGCGAGAAGTTGCGCCGTCATCCCGCCGCTTCTCCATAGTGTCGTCTCCTGAACTCAGCATCAAAGCGCTCACAGCTTTTCAATCCAGCTGCTGGCGCACCGTAGGATTGCATACGCTGCGTATAATGCACAATCACTGTGAGCGAAACAGAGACTCATGCTCCCGCCCTGGCGCTGGGCGTCGATATCGGCGGAACCGCCATGAAGGCGGCGGTCGTCAGTGTAAAGGGAGACCTGCTGGAGCGCTTTCAAGCTCCTTCGCCGCGCTCCCCCGCATCGTTGCGCACGTTCGTCGAGGCCGCGCTGAAACAATCCAAGTCGCCTCTTCGGGGAATCGGGATTGGGTGCAAGGGAATCATTGATACCGAGTCCTCTCGCATCGACCGCTTACCGGGCGATCTGCATTTTCTGGAAGGCACCGTTCTCAAGGACCTGGTGAACAGCGATCTGCCCGTGCGCGCCGACAACGACGCGCGCACCGCGCTGGTTGCCGAAGTTCTGTGGGGAGCAGCGCGTGGCAAGCGCAATGCAGTCTTGTTGACATTGGGAACAGGGGTTGGTGGCGCGGCCATGGTGGACGGGGTGATACTGCACGGGGCCGCCGGGATCGCGGGGCACTTTGGACACATGACGGTTGACCTGGATGGCGGGCTGTGCATCTGCGGAAATCATGGGTGCCTGGAGACGCGATTCTCCTCGCGTGCGATCGAAGCGGACTATTTTGCTCACCTGCACCGAGCTGCCGCGACCACCTTGTCGTTCGGCAGCGAGGGCCAGACGCCCAGCACGGAGGTGATTTTTCGGGCTGCCTTCAACGGAGACGAGAGCGCTCGCCGCGTGTTGGATCGCGCTCTTAAATACCTGACTGCTGCGGTGGTGAGCCTTTTGCACATTTTCGACCCCGAAGTGCTGATCGTGGGCGGCAACATCGCCGTGGCAGGGGAGGCATTGTTGACTCCGTTGCGCTCAGCGGTAGCACAGCAAACCCGCCGTATGCTCGGCCGCGAAGTTCCCATTGTTCTGCAGACCGCCACCGGCTATGGGGGAGTGCTTGGAGCAGCCGGCCTCGTTTTTCTCCAGCAGAGATTACTGGAACTCTGAAAGCCCAGGTCTTGAGAGCGGTCCGTGCGGCTTCCATGTTCACTACTTCTGATCCAGTAACTTGATCAGACCAAAGCGTTCAGGGACATGAAAAGTCTTACTCATTGGGGGCTGCCACGTAATCTCGTGCGCCTGCTCTGGAGGACCCTGACTGCGAAACAGGTTCAAACGCAAGGTGTTCCCTGCTTTCGGAGGTCGCGCATCAATGGCCGTCCAGGGAATGCGCATCGCAGCGTACCAGACGTGTTTCTCCTGATCGACCCGGGCGAGTGCCTGAAATCCTGAATTCCAGGTCCAGCCATCCTCGTGGTGAGGATTGTGGAGGTTCACGTCCAGGTCAATCCACTCGCCTTGTGGGGAGACTTCAAATTCCTTGTAGCGTTTGATATCGCTGAAGTCAGAGCCTATAAACACCTCGGCCACGTCCCAATTCCAAAGCTCATTGGTTTCCTGAGCGGTGTTTGGTGCGGGCTTCAGATGTAGCTCTTGGTAAGGGCAGATGAACAAGAAATACAGATTGCCATTTGTCCACCGTGTCCGTACTTCGGTACGGTAGCCGGGCACGTCCTTCCCAAAGGAGTCTTTTTCCATGTAGACGGGAAGTGAGGCGTTCCAGAAGGCCGAAGCGGGGTCGAGTTGCAGGGCGGTGTCCTCCTGCGCGAAAACGCTCTTGACGATCTCCGAAGTCGCGGCCCATAACGGAACGCCTGCGAGCGTCAATATGAGGACAGTTCTAACGAAGCCAATCATCCAGGTGCTCCTGTACGAATTTGCCATCTTGCAAATGCGGATACGCTCGGCACACCCGATCGATTTCCTCCATCTGCCCGGGAGATAGGTCTTCGCTGGGATCAAGGCACCAGCGTCCTTCGAGAAGCCCTTGGCGACGCAGAATCTCGTGGATTCCAGGGATGCATCCGTGGAAGCCATGCGCGGGATCAAACAGTGCGGCATTGGCGTCGGTGACCTGGGCGGCAAGCGTCAACAGTTCGCCGGAGACTCCATTGGGGCTGCTCTTCACAAGGGCTAGGTGAGAAACCGCCGTTTTTGTCCATACCGCCCAGTGACCCAATAAGCCGCCTGCAATTCGAATTTGCTCCGTACCGAAATCGAAGGGTGTCAGCAGATCGTTGAGGATGCTGTCGTCGTTGCCCGTATATAGGGCGATCTCTTGAGCACGGCCCGATTGAGCCAGCGCGCGCACCACGTCAATCGTCTGGTAGCGATTGAAGGGCGCGATCTTGACCGCGACCACGTTTTCGATTTCGAGGAACTGTCGCCAGAATTCGTATGGCAGAATGCGTCCGCCAACCGAGGGCTGCAAGTAAAAGCCCATGATCGGAATCACGGACGCGATGGATCTCGTGTGCTCGACCAATTCGGCAATCGTCGCGTCTCGCAAGTCAGCGAGGCTGAGCAGGGCCACGTCATAGCTCAATCGTGCCGCCAGTTGCGCCTCAGCCAGAGCCTGCGAGCGCTTTCCGCAGACGCCGGCGACCTTCACGATGTCATGCCCGCGACTTTCTTCGACCGCCAGCGTGAGTACGGGCTCCAATAATCCGACTTTTGGCTCGCGTATCGCAAACTGGGTCGTGTGAACTCCGACTGCAATTCCGCCCGCGCCCGCCGCGAGGTAGTAGCGAGTTAGAGCGCGCTGTCTTCGCTCATCGAGTTGACGGTTGCTGTTGAGCGCGAGCGGGTGCGCCGGAATGACCAGGCCCGAGCGAAGTTTTTCGCGTAGCTTCATCAGAATTTTCCGTCGCGCGTCTGGAAATGTGTCGGCTTGTTCAACATCTCACCACCCTGTCGAATCCATTGAGCGGTCCATTCAATCAATTCTGCGGGAGTTGCCGTGGGTCTGCCAAAGACCTTGAGTGCCTGGCTGGAATCGCTGAGCAGTGCCGTGGAACCTTCCTCGTCGGGTTGAAACGTCGGTTCAATTCCGAAGTGTTTGCCGAATTCCATCGCGACTTCGCGTACTGCAAGAATTTCGGGTCCGGTAATGTTCAGCACCATCGGAGGCGACTGGCAGTGGGCGAATGATCGCAGGCACCATGAGTTCGCGTCCCTTTGCCAGATGACATTCACGAAGGGCATGCTGAGTGTAACCGGGCGCTGCTCAAATACCGCTCGTCCGATATCGACAAGAACGCCGTAGCGCATTTCGACGGCATAATTCAGACGCAGAATCACTGCGCGGGTTCCCCAGCGAGCGGAACCATGCTCGAACATGCGCTCGCGGCCCAGCGCAGACTGCGCATACTCACCGACTGGGTCGACTGACGTGGCCTCAGTCGCGCCGCCCTGCGAGCGGGAACGCAGCGGATACACGTTACCGGTCGAAAAGGCGACGATACGAGAATTGCGATACCGTTCGGCCACTAGTCCTGGCAGAAACGTGTTCATGGCCCAGGTCCGGTGCGCCTCTCCACCCGTGCCGAATTTTCGGGCGGCCATGAAGATGACATTGGGAATCTCCGGAAGACGGCTAAGCGCTCCCGGTTCGAGCAAATCGCAGGGAACGGCCTCGATTCCTTGAGACGTCAATTGGGCGGGCAACGCAGAATTGCTGAATCGGGCCACAGCAATGATGCGCTTGCGGATTCCCCCCATCTCCGTTGCGCGACGCGCCAGATGGGCCAGGCTGGGTCCCATCTTGCCGCCCACACCCAAAATTAAAAGGTCGCCGTTCAAGGCCCTCATCGCCTCGACGTCGGCCTCTTCGGGTCGTGACAGCCTCTCTTCCAACTCTGTTACGTTCTGAATAGGCATTCCTTATCCCAACTCCAACCCAGCGATAGCGTAAATCGCCTCTTCCTGTCCTCGCAGATCCTTGCCCCGAACCATACGCATTAGGTGTCTCTTCGGAGTGAACTGAAGACCTTGAGCGATAGCGACGGCATTGGCATTTTTGGGAAGCAAGTCCCAGAACCAATCGACTGGGGTCGTGCTTCGCAAGGCGCGTTCGATCAAAGATCGGGCTTCTTCGGGGCCGTCTGCCACGCATGGTCCAAGATATCGAGCCAGTCGCCCGGGTCGAGTCAGCAAATAGGAACGACCGGTGGCAAGCGGCGGATTTCGCCGCGCCAATTCTTCCAGCAACTGCGAGCGGTCTACCCCAAATGCACGATTGTCTGTGTCTGGCCACTCGCGTGAAGAGAGCCGTTCGGGAACCGAAGGATCTCGGACATCCTCAGGTGCTGGACGTGCCCAGCGTTCCACAGCCTGTTCGCACCGAAAGCCGAGTTTTTCGTAAAGGGGCTGGCCCTGATCGGTCGCGTCGAGCTTTACTGTCTCAATCCCTGTCTGGTCGGCGAGCGTCAGCGCTTCGGTCATCAAACGCCGGGCATAGCCGCGTCCCCGGTACGGCACTCTGGTCAGCACCATACCGATCCATGCCAACCGCTCTCCATAACACAGGAGCGTGGTGGTGGCGGCAAGCACACCCTCCACTTCGATCGCCAGGCATCCTTTCGGAGAGAGGCCGATCAGCATGCGCCAGTCCTCGGCAGTCTGATTCCAACCCGCCTCCGCCGACAATTCCATCGCCGCGGGAATGTCACTCAGGAGCAGCTTGCGCGGAAAGATATTCGCGCCATCAGTCATGAGGTCCACTTCTCCCGAAACCAGCGCGCGAAGTGCGGCAGAGCGATACTTGCGTCGGGAATTTCCGGATGCCACTTCTTTTCCCATTCGAATGACACGAAGCGAGTGTAGGCGAGTCCGCACAAGGCGGTGCGAACTTCCAGCAGGGGGAAATCGCCTTCGCCGGTAAGAACTGGAGTCCAGCCATCCTTGTTCGAAAGCAAGTCTTTAATATGCGTGTGGCGAATGCTTGGTCCGAGAAGGGCAGCGCCCTTCTGGGGCGTCTCCTCAGATTCGAGGAAACAATTAGCCGGATCCCAGACGACTCCGATTCCCGGGCCACCGCAGTCGGCAAGAATCGCCATCGTCTCGGCCGCGCCCGCGAAGTTGCCCTGGGTCTCCGGCCAAACTTCGATTCCCTTCGCAGAAATTTTGTCTGCCAACTTGGAATCCGCAATCCAGGCACGCGTGGAGGCACGGTCCGCGCCGGGCTGGATGGTATCTCCGAACACCCGAATTCCCGGCGCCCCGAGTTCTGCCGCCAACTCCGCCATGCGCTCACCCTCTACGCGCCAACGTGCCCGTTCGTTGGCCTCCGGAAAGTGAAAGCGGCAGCCGGTATCGACACAGGAAATACCCAGGCCATGGTCCGCAAGGGCTCGTTTGGTAGCAGGCAATTCTTCGCCGCGAAATGCGCCTAACTTCCAGAGCGAGTCTTCGTTCTCGACGAATCTCAATTCGATGCCGTCGTAGCCGGCCCTCGACGTGATCGCGATAATCTCTGGCATCGTCCAATCCGGGCAGGCGAGGGTAGAAAACGAAAGCTTCATGGTCACGTCATCCGGTCGAGCATGGCGGCTGTGACTCGGTTGTTCACTCGGTGGCCGTTGAAGAAATTCTCCAGATCGTCGAGAACCACCTGAGCCATCTCCGGGCGCACGCGCCGGTTGCTGCCCGCAATATGGGGCGTGACGATTGCCCTCGGAAGAGTACGCAGGGCATGCCCGGCGGGCAGCGGTTCCAGCGGATCGGTGACGTCAAGAGCGCAACGAAGCCGTCCGCGTTTCACCTCTCGCGTCAGAGCGTCAAGATCGACCAAGCCACCACGCGCTATGTTGATCACTACCGCGTTATCCGGCAGGCGCGAGAGGGATTCGCGGCCGAGTAGGCCATGCGTCTCTTCCGTCAATGCTGCCGTTAAGACTAGGAGATGAGCGTGGCCTAAGAGTTTTCGCAAATTGACGAAGCGAACCGGGTATTTTCTGGCCAGAGACTTCTGCACGTACGGGTCATACACCAGCCATTGCAAATCGAAGCCGCGCATCAAATCCACCAGCGCGCGGCCGATTCGGCCAAAACCGATCATGGCGACCTCGCGTCCGATCAGGGATTCAGGTGCGCCATGCAGGTGCAGATCCTCATAGATGCGATTGGATCGCGCGCGTAGCTGGTCGCGATAGAAATCAACATTGCGTGCGCAGTAGAGAAGAAGAGCCGCGCCGAGTTCGGCGGTGGCCCGAGCCATCGGCTCTGGGGCCGTCGTGATTGTCAAGTCATCGAAGAGTGAACGGGCGAACCGCGATTTCACTTCGCCCCCACAATGCGCGATGATGCGCAGCCGCGGTGCGATCTCAAGCAAGGCTCTGGAAAAGCGCGGACTGTCCCAGGTGGTGATCAGTGCCTGAGCAGCCTTTAGCTTTTGCCTGAGAGCGGGCGTCATTTCGCGCGCCCCGTCCCTTTCCCAGCGGAACCCGCGAGACAATCGCTTTTGCAGAGCAGGAGGAAAGAACGAAGCGAAGAGTTCCCGCCCGCCACAAACGACCAGATTCGGACGCGGCATGCGGGCCCAGTCTACCACTCTCAGGCGATTTTTTCTTTCTTTTACTATCTATTAGCTTCTCTTTCTTCTCGGAACAAAGTATAAATTAGGTTGCTAAGCGGCGTCGCCGATGAAGAGCGTAAACACTGTCGACTACATGGTCATCGGCTTCTACGCGTTGCTCATGGTGCTGGTCGGCCTTTACGTGATGCGCTTCAATCGGGGCGCTGCGGAATATTTCCGGGGAGGAAGCCGGGTTCCGTGGTTGGTGGCCGGCCTGAGTTGCTTCATGTCGGGCTTCAGCGCCTGGACCTTTACCGGCGCGGCCGGAGTAGCCTACCGAGCTGGCATTGCCGCGACTGGCTTATATATCGGGAATGCCCTGAGCTTTCTGCTCGGATACTTTGTCTTCGCTATGCGCTGGCGCCGGAGTCGCGTCACGACGGTGATGGAATACCTTTCGGGCCGCTTCAACCTGGCGACCCATCAGACATTCTCCTGGACCACAATCGTGTTCCAGTTATTCACCAGTGCGAGCATGCTGTATGGATTGAGCCTGTTTGTCTCGTCGGCCTGTGGTTTTCCCGTAACCTGGACGATCCTTGGCGCAGGCGCCATTATTGTTTTCTATTGCGTGATTGGCGGGCTTTGGGCAGTGGTGGTCACGGATTTCCTGCAAGCGTCGATCCTGATGCCATTTTGCCTCGTGCTGGTCATTGCTTCACTGGCACGCGTGGGGGGAGTCTCCGGCCTGATCCATTCTCTGCCTCCGGAGATGAAGACGCTGCACGTATCCGGGGAGTTCGGATGGATCTATCTGGTGTCTTGGACCATCATGGTCTCGTTCGGATACAACACCAGCGCCATGGCACAGCGCTATTTCAGTGTCGACACGGAGCGCTCTGCGCGCAAAGTAGCCTTGCTGTGTTGTGGACTCTTCTTTGCGGGCGCCTTTCTCTGGTTCATCCCGCCAATGGCCATGCGCGTAATTTATCCCGACCTGCACGCGCTGTGGCCCACCCTGGCCAACCCGAGCGAGGGCGCTTACGCGGTAGCGAGTCTGACGTTGCTGCCGCATGGACTGGTGGGCGTGATGCTAGCAGCGATGTTCAGCTCCACCATGGCAAACCTGTCCGCCCAATTCAATCTCAAGGCGGCAATTCTCTCCAAGGATCTGTACCAGGCATTGCTTCGCAAGGACGCCAGAGATCATGAATTGCTGGTCGTGGGTTGGATCGCGACGTTTCTGGTGGGTGCGGCGACCACAGTGATTGCAGCGGTAATGGCGGCCAGCGGGCGAAGCGTCTTTCAGGTCATGCTGACCTTCAACACTCTCATCTCGCTGGCCTACGGTCCGCCGGCGCTTCTGGGACTGGCCGTGCGCCATACGCCGCCCTGGTCTGGAATGGCTTCGTTCTCCATTGGCCTTGTGCTCGGAATACTGGGAGCGTTTGTGTATCACTGGTCCCTGATTCAGCAAGTTGTGTACATCATTCCTGCTTCCTTCGGGATCTTTTTTCTGAGCATGTTGTTCGATCGTGGCGACACGCCGGCCCGAGCGCGACTTTTCACGAACCTAAACACTCCGATCGATGTAGCCGAGGAGCTGAAGGATACTCCGGATTTCACGGCGCCGGTGTTCCGCTTTCTCAGCCGCACGATTTCCGTGATTGGTTTGCTCAGCCTGCTGCTACTGCTGGTCGCCCCTGCAGATCAGCGGACCACCGTCTTGTGGTTCTCCGTGCTCACGCTTTTGGTGGGTGGACCCTTATATTTCGTGCACGGGCGGAAGTCCATGGCGCCAGCTGAGGTTGCCGTGTACGAGACACCTCTGCCTTCAAGGCAGGATTAGGATCAATTTCCATGCTCCGCTTAGGACTCATCGGTTGCGGCGAACACTCGGAAGGTGGGCATGCCATCCCGCTCGCCCGGTACAAATCCGAACATCCTTTCGACATTGAATTGACGGCCGCGTGCGATCTGAACCTAAACCAGTCGCAATTGTTTTGCCGCAAGTACGGGTTTGTCAGCGCCTATAGCGGCATGCAGGAAATGCTCGCGCAGCAGAAGCTCGATGCCTGCATCGCCGTGGTCCCGGTGGAACATATTTCGCAAGTTGGCATCAAGCTGTTGAAGCTGGGAATTCCATGCGTGGTGGAAAAACCGCTGGGTGGCTCGCTTTCGCAAGTGACGGCCTTGCTCGACGCGGCCCGAGACACAGGAACACCCAACATGGTTTCCGTGAACCGGAGATTCATGCCTTTTCTCAACCGGGCGATCGAATGGGCCCGTGGTGTCGGACCTTTGCGGTACGTGCGCTGCACGCTTACGCGGAATGCGCGCACCGAGCCTGAATTTCTATGGACCACCGCGGTTCATGCGGTGGATGCCCTGCGCCATATCGCCGGCGATGTGGTCGAGGCAAACATCCGAACCTTGAGACCCGCAGTCGATTCCGCAGCTTGGTATGCGATTGATCTGCAATTTACGGACAGCGTTGTTGGTCGCATCGATGTTCTTCCCACGGCAGGCGTTCTCGAAGAAACTTACGAACTGATGGGTGATGGTTTTCGCGCCTTGGTGACCTCCCCGTTTGGCCCGCAGCGGGGCTGGCGCGGCTACCGGGAGAATCGCGCCGTGATGGAACAAACGTCAGAGGGTGTCCCGGAAGATGTGCTGAACGGATGCTATGACGAAGCCACAGAGTTCATCCGAGCGCTAAGTCTCCGGCAAAGTCCGCATCCCACGATCGAAGACGTGTTTCCTTCCGTGGAGCTTTGCTTGCGATTAGCAAAAACAGCAGACCAGACCGCAGGCAATCTGATTTCTGCAAAGTCCTGATTCAGGGAGCATATCCACGTGGTGATCAAGCGTTTCAGCGACAAGCATGAAATGGCCAAAGTCGCGGCTGACCAGGCTGGGTCAATTCTTCGCGAAACAATAAAAGCGCAAGGCAAGGCCCGGCTGATTGCAGCCACCGGTGCCGCGCAGTTTGAGTTTCTCGAGGCCCTTACCAGTCTTCCGGGAATCGACTGGAGCCGGGTTGAAATGTTTCATCTTGACGAATACATCGGGCTACCCGCCTCCCACCCCGCCAGCTTCTGCCGCTTCCTGCAGGAGCGTCTGATTCAGAAGACTGGAATTGTGAATTACTTTTTGCTGAATGGAGAACAAGACCCTGCCGAGGTTATCCGACACACGAACCAGGCATTGCTCTCGGCCCCTATCGACGTGGCGTTTGTCGGCATCGGAGAGAACGGTCACCTCGCTTTCAATGATCCTCCGGCGGATTTCGAAACGGAGGAACCGTATCTCGTCGTGACGCTTGATGAAGCGTGCCGCCGTCAGCAACTTGGGGAAGGATGGTTCGCCAGCCTCGAAGACGTGCCGCGGCGCGCCATTTCCATGAGCATCCGCCAGATTCTGAAAACCAAGAAGATTGTCTGTATCGTTCCAGATACCCGAAAGGCCAAGGCCGTAAAAGCGTGTTTCGATGGCGAAATCAGCCCGCTCGCTCCAGCTTCGATCTTGCGGACCCATCCCCACACCACGGTCTACCTGGACTTGCATTCGGCGGCGCTATTGAATCCCGCAACGCTTGCCTCCGCGTCTTGAAAGAGCAATCGCTCGCTCACCAGTTTTGCTATTGGAAGGGACTCGCTATTCGCGCAACCTAATTCACGTCGCCGAGAGGGGAAAGGGGAACTCTCAAGATGACCCTGAGCCACAGCTTCGCCATCAGTCGATGGTAGGGCTCAGTCATGTGAATGTGGTCGAGGCACAAGAAGCGGCTGCGGTCGGGCGACGCCACTAAGATTGGGCTTACTCGGGCGATTTCGATTCCGGCCTGTTGTGCGACGTCGGTTTCCTGCTTGCGCTTCTCTCGATCCGCAGAATCAGGATCGTGTACGTCGTCAAACATCACCACGCGTGCTCCCGCCTCCTTGAATCCCTGGCTCATGGTGCGTAGATCAGCGAGGTCCTGGTTCGTACGATGCAAGACCACGAGCAAGACTGTGTCCGGCCGCCAACCGAGTGCATCCTGATAGAAGTTTTTCAGAGCCCGCGACGATGTCAAACCTCCCGCCTGGACCTGGCGGAATTGAACCTTGGGATTCTGGCGGGCGAACATTGCGGTCACAATGGGCACGAAAGCCGACGGGGAAGCCCAGTGGAGATCCATGGTGAACGAGTGGCCAATCACGGCAATTCGCTGCGCGGGAAGCGCCTTCATGAAGCTTTCTCCTGGGGCGCAGCATCGGATCCCAGCGGCACGGCCACGAGCAGCATGCCAGCCAGAGATCTCTTCCAACCGAACATCTCCTGAGAAATCAATGCGAGGCTAGACTCCCTTTCTCCACCCGCGGTCGTTCTCGCCCTTCAGTTCCACCGTGATCGAGCCGTCTGCGTTCGGTGGCTGTTCGCAAGCCCAGGTCACGGGCTTCATTACTCCCGGACGAATTTCGAGCTGAGCGGACAGCTGGACCCTGCCGCGGTACTCCGGAGGAAGCAGGAAGGACGCTTGGCGGAGACCGCCGTCGTAGGGATGGCCTGCATCCAGTGCGCCTCGCATCTGTAATTTCCGATCGGGGCTTTCAATCTGCAGCCACAAAACCCCGGGAACTCCGGACACGCCGCGGTTTGAGATGCACACGATCAGTTCCGACGTCCCGTACCTTTTCCGTTGCCACACCCATGAGGGACGGAGACGGTAACCCATGTTCGCCCGCAGGCGCTCAAATCCACGAGGATACTTCTCGTGGTAGCGCGCCAGATTGTCCGCTTCGGTCCATAATGACCAGTAGTTGGCTCTCAGATCCAAGACATGCAGTATGTAATTCTCGAGTTCGTTGATGCCCACCGCATCGACCTTCACCTTCTGCACATCGTATTGGCGGAAGTAGCCGTCTTCCAGGATGGCAGCGAGCCAGGGCGGGCGATTGGCGAGTTCTTCAATCTGGATCGGCTCTTCCACGATGATGCTGTCGGAGCGCAGCCATGCGCCGGCGCGCACTGCCCTGTCGATTACCGTGCGATTGCCGACGTTGCTGATGTCAGGCTGGGTATTGACCGCTAGAGGAGTTTTCTTCCACGTGTTGAGTTGACGCTCGGTCATGGCCACGAACGTTCGCTCGGCGGTCGGATAATCAGGAAAAGGGCTCGGAAAATTGCTGGTGTGCCCCTCGCCCCAAAACCCGTACTGCATCAGGTCCACCCACTCAATCAGGGGATTTCCTTCGAACCGCGCAGCCAGTAGGTCGTTCAACTCGGCAAAAGCCTTCTGGAATTCCGGATGGTCATAGCGAGGCTCGCGATATTTGCCCGCGTTCTTCCCTGGGATCGCTCCGATCTCAACCAGAGGTATGCGATCTCGCAGAAATTCGGGCAGAGCGACTTGTTCGGGCTGGAAGGACGTATTTGAAAGCTGGACACGAAATGCAACCCGAAGGCCCTTGCGCTTCGCGGCATCCAGCGCGAGTTCCCAGACCGGATCGAGGTCCAGTCGGCCGGCACGCGATTGAACATTCCGCCAGTCACACCGGATGTAGAGCACGTCGACGAAGGGCAGACTGGAAATCTTTTCCACGTGCTGGGCGAGTGTTTCCTGACCCGCCCGCGCTGCCAGTGATGGCCCGCTCTCTTCCCACGCGTATCCAACCAACCCAAGTCCCGGATTGCGCAGCGGTTGCTCGGAGGGCGTGGTAAAAAGAACTGTTTGCCATCCCTGATCCTGGTCGACATCAAAGGGTCCTTGATTCAGGCGCTCTTGGACGGCAGGTCCAAAACCGAAATCATATCCCTGCCACAAATGGGAGGGGACGTCCGCGTGGGCGGCCAGCACTGCCGGTACGACGAGTGCAGCCTTCAGCAAATCTCGGCGATGCATGGTAGTTTGGTACGTTCGGAAGGGGAAGTATACAGGCGACCTTCGATTTCGTTTTATATTTTCTTTTGCTTTTTATATATTTCTGTTATTTTCGTATCGGTAGGCACGGGTTAGCCCTATGTCCCCTACGTCCCTGCTTGAACCGGAGTGGCTGCGCACCCTTTCGGGATCGCAGCCCATCGTGGCGGAGCTGCTAAGCAGAAGTCCAGAAGATCAGCGCCGGCTCGGGTATTTTCACACTCTCCGTGAAATTTGCCAGCAGCCTTCGACCTGGAAGCGAACCTGCGAATTGATGTGCGCTCATGCTTCCGAGGTGCGAGCCCGACTATCTGGCATTTCTAGCTTAGCCCTTACAGGCTCGGGCAGTTCGGAGTACGCGGGTAACTGCGTATCCGGTCCATTGCGCAATGAGCTGGGTATCGTGACGCAAGCGGTCGGCGGGGGCGCCCTCCTGGCGGATGGAGACCGAGCCCTGCCGCCCGGCCGGCCGGGCATGATGGTCTCTCTGGCGCGATCCGGTGACAGTCCGGAGAGCGTTGGAACGGTGGCGTTAATGCTGAGGACGCAGCCTGAACTCCGCCACTTGGTGCTTACCTGCAATCAAGCCGGAAGCCTTGCCAAAACCTACCAGCGCAACGCTCAGGTCGCGGTGATCGTGCTGGACGAAGAGACCAATGATCGAGGCTTGGTGATGACCAGCAGCTTCACCAATCTCGTGCTGGGCGTGCGTTTTCTGGGACTCACTGAGCACCTATCGCGCTATCGAATCATTTGCGAGCAGCTGAGTGGGATTGCCTCAGCCCTGATTCGTGATCAGATTGGCAGCCTCGCGCTCGTCGCCAAGGCGCCCTTCAAGCGCGCCGTTTTCCTGGGCACAGGTTCGCGCTTTGGTGGCGCTCGCGAAGCTGCGCTCAAGATGCTGGAAATGACTGGCGGCCGCGTCACTACCATGAGCGAGACCTATCTGGGCTTCCGTCACGGGCCCATGAGCTACGTCCACGGCGATACCCTGGTGGTCTGTTTTCTGTCGTCCGATTCGACGCGGCGAGCTTACGAAGCTGACCTGCTTCGGGAACTTGATCAAAAAGGTCTCGGTTTGCTCAAGGTGATCGTGGGTGAAGACGTGCCCTCAGATGTCGTGCGAGAGCGGGATGTCGTTTTGGAGTGTCAGGGGCTGGCGCAACTCGGGGATGAGAATGTCCCCGTGATCGATGTAATTACCGGGCAATTGCTGGCCTTTTTTCGCTGCTTGGAAGAGGGATTGCGCCCCGACTCCCCTTCCGAAGACGGTGTGATCAGCCGGGTGGTTCAGACCTTCGCCCTGCACTTACCCGAAAATTAGAAGACACACACCATTCCCGAGCGTGTTTCCCTTCAGGTCGTGCAAAATGGATTTCCAAAAACGGAATACTTGCGTTTGATTTCTCATATTTTTGCATTTGTTATTCTTTCTTTGCTTTTACTGTTTAACTATGATAAAAGCTCAGCGTTAGAAACTCTTCGCGAGGGGGCGCGACTATGAAATCGGCGATGCGCTTTTCACTCTTATTCATCCTGTTGGCAATTCTTGGAAGTGCCCAGTTCCTGTTTGGCCAAGGCACCGATCTGGGCACCATCACCGGTTTGGTGACGGACAGCACAGGCGCGGTGGTCCCCAACGCGAAGGTTGTGATTCTCGATCTCGCTACGAACACGCCACGCGAGACCAAGACCAACGCCCAAGGGGAGTACCGGGTATTTGGTTTGCGGGTCGGCAAATACCAGGTGTCGGTTTCGGTGGCCGGCATGAGAACCACTCAAATCACGGGAATCGAAATCAACGGCAGTGACGTCATCAGGGCCGATGCAGCGCTCAAGCTGGCATCCGCGAGCGAGACCGTGGATGTCTCAGCGGAAGCGCCGCTGGTCAACACGGCCGATCAAACTATCAGCGATACGTTCACCAGTCGGGCGCTGGTCGAACTTCCCCGCGACAGCCGTGACGTTTATACGTTTCTTTACCTCAATCCCAATATTGCCCAGGGTCCGACGGATGGCCAATTCAAGTTCCTGGGTGCGCAAAGTTACGGCGCGAACTTCGCGCTAGACGGGCAGCGCTCGAACGGCGGAATTTTCGGCGAGCCGACCGACAGCAAGCCATCCTTGGAGGCAGTCGGCGATGTCAACGTGCTTTCGAACGACTTCAGCGCCGAGTATCCGGGGATTGCAAACATCCGTGTCACGACGAAGCGTGGCGGCTCCGGCTATCACGGATCGATGTTCTACAACAATAAGAATTCAGCGCTGGCCGCGACTACACAGGCCGACATACTGGGCAAGCAGGAATTCGCGCCCACAGCGTTCCAGAGCAAGTATCCGAATCCGTACTTCAACTTCAACGATATAGGAGGTTCGTTTGGCGGCCCAATTCCAAAATTGAAGAAGACCTGGTTTTTTATGGCGTATGAAAGGAACTGGGCGGTGCAGCCGGTCAACGTGAACAACAACAATTTGCCGCACCCGACCTTGTGGAGCGGTGATTTCTCTCTGTTGAACGATTCCGCCAAGCCGAATGTTCCTGCGGGTGTGACGCTAACTCCGGAAGAGATTGCCAACGATACGGTTGGAGGCGCCGGCGCACAGTTCATTACAATCCCATCCCGCCTGCTAAACCCGACCGTTCAAGCGCTCATCGGTACATATTTCCCTCAGATTGGATTGTCGGCTCCAATCAATGCCGCGAACGGCCGTGTTCCCGGTTTCCACACCATCATGCCGAGCCGCTCCGTTCAAGACCTCGGCACCCTGCGCGTGGACCATGACTTCAGTGAGAAGGACCGCGTGTACGTTGTCTACAATGGCTCCGCCCGGACGTTCACGAGCGCGCTGGTGCAGTCGCCTTACACCGGACTCGGCCTCAGGCAAAATGATCGCCGCAATGACACGCTTTCGGTTTCTTATACGCGCATGTTCACCACCAATATTGTGAACGAAGCGCGTGCGGGGTATAACCACCAAAAGCTGCGCGTTCACAGCAATACCACTCTGGATGGTTTTCTTTCCAGCATCGGATTTGATCAGTCCGATATCGATGCCTACGGTGCTGTCGCCGGTCCGAACGAATTGAAAACCTTTGGACACGCGGCCATCAATTTTGGGAGCAACTTTGCCGTATTCAACAATGGTGGGCGCTTCACCGATCGCCCGCAGGATCAAGATCTCGTCACCTTTGGAGACACCCTTACCTGGGTGGTACGAAAACACAGCTTGAAGATGGGCGCCGATTTTGTGCGTAACGCCGCCGTGGATGGCTTCGCCGTCAACCGCGGGAATCCCCGAGGTTTAGTAACCTACGGCGGCGCGGGCGTTAATCCCTTTGCTTCGTTTCTGCTGGGGCTCGGAGCCACCAGCGTAAGCTACATCAATCAGCCTCGGCCCCCGATGGACGTTTACAACTGGGAGACAGGGTATTTCTTCCAGGACGACTGGAAGGTAACTCCGAACCTGACCGTCAATCTGGGACTGCGCTACGAGTTTATTACGCCCTTCATCGAGAACCGCGATCTGATGGTAAATTTCGATCCCAAGTACGTCGATGCCACCACCGGTCTCGCAGGGCGCTTCATCATACCGTCTGAAAAGACGATCCCGTTTCTGGACACGCGAATCCTGGATCTCCGGCCGGTGGTGACAGCTTCCCAGTCCGGTCTGGGTATCGGTCGTGGACTAGTTCGTGCCGATAAGAACAACCTTGCTCCGCGTATCGGTTTTGCTCTCCGTCTGGGAAGCAAGTCTGTGGTCAGGGGCGGTTATGGGTTCTATTACCCCACCTCCGCGGCTCAAGGTATACGCGACCCGATTGCGACCAATGCTTTCAACCAGACCCTGACCAAAAGAAACGTCGACGCCGACGGCAATCCCGCTCCAACTCCGCTCCAGCCCTGGCCCGGATTCGCGCACGGTTTTAGCCCTCTCACCGGCGGCGTGATCACCACCGGCTTCGGCGGCTTGCCATCCATCAACGCAGTGCCCGTAGATCTACATCAGCCACGGATTCAACAGTACAACGCCACCTTCGAGCGGGAAATTGCTCGCGACACATCTGTACGGTTCTCGTATCTGGGAAGTACCCTGAGCGGATTGATCGGAGGCGTCGATTTAGAGGAGATTGCACCGAGCGATAATCCGTTCGGCACCACCATCGGCGATGGGGTCACTCCCTGTTCACCGGTGGATTTCGATTGTGACTACTCTCCGGCGGACCTTGCTCGCCAGCCGTTCCCCGGTTTGGGCGACTACATGGCGAGTTACGGAAACTTCGGCCATGGGCGCTCCAACGGATTCCAGAGTCAGCTCGAGCGACGTTATTCTCACGGATTGCTGCTGAACCTTACCTACACTTACCTGGACCAGAAGTCGACTGCGCTCGATATGGGCAATTCCAGCCTCGGAGGCCTGGTCTATAACCCGCTCGAGCCGAACCACGACTATGGCCAGGAAGGCTTCGTGCCGAAAAATCGTTTCGTAGCCTATGGCGTGTACGATCTACCCGTGGGCAAGGGCAGAAAATTCGGTTCGTCGTTCTCGACGTGGGAAGATGCATTCATGGGAGGCTGGCAGACTACGTTCAACATGTTCGTCAAGAGCGGAACTGGCTTCACCCCCTACTGGTTCTGCGATGACTGCGGTCCGGCGACACCGGGCAACATTGGCGTTGGTTCAGTGGATGCCGTGGGGGATTTCAACGGCCCTTCCTTCCGGCCCCTGGTGATTGGCAACTTTAATCACCGAAGTGGGAACCAGATTTGGGATCCAAACGCATTCGATCTTCCTTCATTCGGCGCAGACGCGCTCGACAACCCGAAAGTCGCAAAGCGCAACCTGTTGATGGGGCCCGGCACTTGGGGAGTCAACCTTGGTGTGCATAAGGAGTTCCATTTCGGGGAGCGGTTTGTCGCTTCGCTGGGTGCAGACGTCGACAATCTGTTCAACCACCCTCTGTTTTCGCCGGATAGCGACTACGGCGGGGGCGGCGGCCCGTTCTCGTTGTTGGGAGACTTCAACATCGCCGTCGATCCCGTTACTTTTAAACCTATCATCGCGACGAACCCAGATACCGGTTTACCTGATGTCAATCGCAATGACGACTTCGGGCGCCTCAAGCAGACTTTTAGCCAGGAAGGGGTCGCCGATCGGCGCACGATACGTTTGCGGCTTAGGATTACGTTCTAGAAGTTGATCTGCAAGAATTTGGCCGCCGTGCCGATCGACCAAGGGGGCGGCGGCCGCTTCCCTATATTCCTTGTGCATCGCAGCCCGCGGCCAATGGGGCGCAGCAGGCCCCGCTCAGCCAGCATCAGGTGGGAGCCGATGAAACTCCGCATCCTTCCAGCAATTCTTGTCGTATTGAGCTTGACTAACGGCTTTGCCGATCGACCCGGCGGCTTCCGGGTGATTGGACCCGGCGGTGGCGGCGCCATGTTCCATCCCACTATCAGTCCGCACGACACTAATACCGTACTCATCGCCTGCGACATGACGGGCTCTTACATTACTCACGACGGCGGAAAAAGTTGGCGGATGTTCAACCTGCGCGGCGTCGTGGATTTCTTCGTTTTTGACCCGCTCGATGCCAAGACTATGTACGCGCACGCCACTGCTTTGTGGCAGAGCACGGATGGCGGCGAGCACTGGAACCTGGTGTATCCAAGCCCATCCTCGATCAAAGGCGTGAAGATGAATTCCGATCATGCGGATGAAGACATCCTGGCTGATCCGGATCCACTCGGATCGATCGCATCCATGGTGATCGATCCGGCAAATTCGAAGGTGTTATATGTGGTTGGCGGCACCAACCAGAGCCCCGCGCTTTTCGTTTCCAGGGATGCGGGGAAGACGTGGCAAAAACAGGTAGGTGTGCCCAACCTGGCGCGTCACATCTGGGTGGACTCGCATTCGCCGGCCGATTCTCGCATTTTTTTTCTGGCCAATGCTCATGACCTCACGATTGTGAAGGCAGCTGATGTGAAGACTCGTCCTCTTCCGGCCACTGCTTCTGATATTTCGTTAGGGTTTAATGCAGGCGCGCAGCCCACGATCTACGTCACATCGGAAAAAGGGGCGTTCGTTTCCGCGGATGGAGGTACGAACTGGCGCAAGTCGGAGTTGCCCGGCGAAAGATCAAAAGTGCGGGCCATCGCGACCAGTCTTCTACATCCCGAGACTGCCTACGTTTCCTACGACCACCTCGAGCTCGATGGCAAGACTTGGATCGGCGTTGCCAAGACCTCCAACTCCGGCGCCGACTGGCAGTTGGTCTGGAAGGAAGCCGAGACCGCTGCCAACAACGTGCATGACGCCTGGATCACCGAGCGCTTCGGACCGGGCTGGGGCGAGAATCCCTTGGCGATGACCGTCGGAGAGCAGGACCCTAACCTAGCCTACGGAACCGACCTCGGCAGAACGATGCGAACCAGCGATGGTGGCGCAACCTGGGCAGCGTTGTACTCTCGCAGAGTGAATGATGCGGGCTGGACCACCCTCGGCCTCGATGTCACCAACAGTTACGGAATTCACTTCGATCCCTTCGATTCCAAGCGCCAGTTCATCACCTACACCGATATCGGCTTGTTCCGCAGCGAAGACGGCGGGGTCTCCTGGACAAGCTCGACCGCCGGTGTGCCTCGCGACTGGGTGAACACAACTTATTGGGTCGTCTTCGATCCCAAGGTGCGCGGTCGCATGTGGAGCGTGAACAGCTATACTCACGACCTGCCTCGCCCCAAGATGTGGCGGCACAACTCGGTGCTGAATTACAAAGGTGGAGTTTGCCGCAGTGATGATGGCGGTAAGAACTGGACGCAGTCCAACAGCGGGATGGACGAGACCGGGGCGACCCACATTCTGCTGGATCCGAACAGTGCAGTGGACGCGCGTATCCTGTACGTGGCTGGTTTTGGCCGCGGCGTTTATAAGAGTACCGATGGCGGGCGCACTTGGAGTTTGAAGAATCAGGGCATCACACAAAAGGAGCCATTTGCCTGGCGATTGGCGCTGAGTTCAAACGGAACTCTCTACGTTGTGATTGCGCGCCGCTCGGAAGACGGAAGCATCGGCAATGCAGGCGACGGCGCTCTCTACCGCTCGACCGATGGCGCGGAGCACTGGCAACCTGTCCGCTTGCCGGAAGGCACGAACGGACCGAACGGCCTGGCGATCGACCCGAAATCGCCCGATCGCCTGTACCTCGCCGCATGGGCTCGGGCTACCGGAGTGCACGGAGACGGTGGAGGGATATTCTTGTCGGAAGACGGTGGCAAGAGTTGGAACCAGGTGCTCGAAAAGGATCGTCACATATACGACGTCACCATTGATCCGTCCGATCCCAGCACCCTTTATGCTGCCGGATTTGAGTCGTCGGCCTGGCGCTCAGCCGACCGCGGCCTGCATTGGACGCGGATTCCCGGGTTCAACTTCAAGTGGGCGCAACGCGTGATTCCCGATCCGCTCGATCACGATAAGATCTACATCACGACGTTCGGGGGAAGCGTTTGGCACGGTTCAATCAACGGTGAAAAACGCGCTGTGGATATTGTCACGCCCGCGCTCGAGCCCGGACAGTGACCAGGAGAACAAAGGACAAGGGATGAATCGCCGCCAGTGGTTGTATGGAATGGGTTTGATGGCCGGTGCTGGAACGCAAATGGGAAGCGCAGGGATTCGTGCGCCGGAAAACAAGTCCAGACCCGCACCGCTTGAGCTTTCGCAATATGAGCCCAAGAGCATGCTGCAAGTGCACGTGTCGCGCATCGAACGTGCAAAGTTCCCGGTCATCGACTTTCATACCCACATCTCGCTCTCGACCAAGTCGGAAAAGGGCGTAGAACTCTCACCCGACCGCCAATACCTGGGAACTCCGCAAGAATTGCTCGCAGTCATGGACCGCAAAAATATTCGCACGATGGTTAACCTAACGGGAGGGTACGAAAAAGGCTTAGTCGAAGCGGTTGCAAAATACGACCGCGTATATCCCGGCCGCTTTTACACGTTCACCGAGCCGTCCTATTCCCGTTTCCTGGAGCCCGGCTACCCGAAATTGCAGGCGCAAGCGATTGAGCAGGCTCATCGGGATGGAGCGCGAGGTCTGAAGATTCTCAAAACCCTGGGCTTGTATCTTCGGGAAAACATCACCTCAGGCACGCTGGTCAAAATTGACGACCCCCGCTTTGATCCCATGTGGGACGCCTGCGGACAATTCAACATGCCGGTGGCCATCCACATCTCAGACCCTGTGGCGTTCTTTACACCGACGGATCGCTTTAATGAGCGTTACGAGGAATTGAACAATCATCCTGACTGGTCATTTTATGGAGCGGATTTTCCTAGCAATGCGGAGCTGATCGCAGCCCGCAACCGCGTGTTCGCGCACCATCCTAAAACGCAGTTCGTGACCTTGCACTTCGGCAACTTCTCGGAGAATTTGCAGAACGTGGCCGAGAATCTTGACCGGTTCCCCAACATGCACGTAGACATGGCGGCCCGTATCGGGGAACTCGGTCGCCAACCGTTTACCGCCAGGAAATTCTTCGATAAGTACCAGGACCGGATTCTTTTCGCTACTGATGCCACCCCGCACGGCGACGAGTTCCCTCAGCAAGTTTTCAACGACCAGCTCTACGAGATCTACTACCGCTTTTTGGAAACCGAAGACGAGTATTTTGACTACGCCCCTGCGAAGATCCCTCCACAGGGGCGCTGGCGGATTTACGGCATCAATCTACAGGATGCCATTCTGCGGAAGGTGTATAACGAGAACGCTGCGCGGCTGCTGCGAATCTAGATGCGGACTGTCAGGCGAATCGCTGTTCTTGCAATGCTGTTCTGCTCCATGGCCGTGCTCGCGCAAGTGCGCGTGTGGCAAGGCACGCTTACCCTTCCCACCTACGAAGAGGGTCCCCCGGATCC